>FWPV01002602.1_pt1 | contig 33978 bp, 22 predicted proteins | sample 2228371 | NCBI WGS metagenome assembly FWPV01 (sample SAMEA103939776, study PRJEB20133) | metagenome
GACGTGGCTGGAGCGATGGCTGCCGCGCTGGTGATGCTGGCTTGCGACGTGACGCTCGCCCGCCAGCCGCCTGCCGATCGCGCGGCGCGGCTGGCTGCCACGCGCCAGGAGGCTGCCGTGCGCCGCCAAGAGCTGCTCGCGCTGGCCGAGGCAGACGCCCACGCCTTCGCGCAACTGATGGCTGCCCGTCGTCTGCCCAAGGCTACGCCCGAGGCAGCGGCCATCCGTCAGGCAGCGATCGCAGCGGCGCAGCCCGCTGTGATCGAAATCTCCTGTCAGGCAGCGCTGGCCAGCGCCGCCGTCGCGCGCCTGGCCGAGGAGGCGCTCGCCGATATAACCCCCAGCGTGCGCGGGGACCTCATCGCGGCCGCGCTGCTGGCCGAGGCGTGCCTGCGCGCCAGCCAGATCAACCTGACGCTCAACCTGGCCAGCGCGCCCGATCGCCAGTTCGCGGGGCGAGCCGAACGTCAGGTGGCGGAGGCAAGCGAGGGGATCGCGGCGATCCGAGAGCGCATGCTGGCAGTCGGCGCAGGATCGGCCTGATATGCCTCCCGTCCGTGTTCTGCTGATCGCCGACGACTTGCTGACGCGCGCGGGCCTGGCTGCCTTGCTCGCGCGCACACCGTCCTGCGAGGTCGTCGGCCAGGCTGCCAGCGCCGAGGAGGTCGCCGCCGCTTTCACGACCTATGTCCCGGATGCGGCGTTGTGGGACCTGGGGTGGCAGGCGGAAGCGGCTCTGGAACGCCTGGCCGAGCTGGCGGATAGCTCTCCGCCTATCGTCGTTCTGCTCGCCGACGATGCCTGGGCGGCTGCCGCCTGGACCGCGGGCGCCCGCGGTTTGCTGCGCCGGACGGCGCCCGTGGAGGCGCTGGCCGCCAGCCTGGAGGCCGTCGCTCAGGGGTTGATCGTCTGCGATTCCGGCCTGGCGACCGCGCTTTTCTCCGCGTCGTTGCCGGCGCTGGCGACGCCGCCTCTGGCAGTGCTCACGCCGCGCGAGCGAGAGGTGTTGCAGCTTCTGGCAGAGGGGCTTCCTAATAAGGCGATCGCCCAACGCCTGAGCATCAGCGAGCATACCGTCAAATATCATGTCAACGCGCTGTTGGGCAAACTCGACGCCCAGAGCCGCACCGAGGCTGTCGTGCGCGCGACGCGCCTGGGGCTGATCTTGTTGTGAAACCGATGACGACATCCCACAAAGCTATCTCTTCCTACCCACGAGCAGCCATCCGACCACCAACCATGTTCCCAGGCTAAGCGCCCCTCCCCACAGCAGCGAATCAGGTCGGAAGACCATCTCCACCGCATGTTCTCCCGCGGCCAGCGGCACCGCACGTAGCAAGCCGTTGGCGCGCATGATCTCCGCGCGCTGGCCGTCGACCGTCGCCTGCCAGCCGGGATAGTCCAGCTCGCTGAGCACGAGGATGCAGGGCTGCTCCAAGGTGACGGTGAGCGCCAACCGCTCCGGCGCGCGCTCCCGCCAGATGATGGCGCCAGCGCAAGAGGCGGTGGAGGGGACGTAGCCTGCGGGCAACGCTGGCGCCACGATCTGCCGCTCTGGGTCGAAGTCGGGCGCAGCCAGGCGCGCCCACAGCCGTTCGGGATCAGGTTCAACGATCACATCCGCCGCCAGCCAGGCGCGCGCGCCCGGATCGGCCAGACGGTACAGGAACGTGGTTTTCCCATCCGCTGCGGCCGTCTGCGCTACACGTTCGGCAGACGCGTCCAGCTCCTCGCGCGCGGTCAGCACGTACTTGACGTTGAGCAGCTTCCACGCCCGCGCCCGCGGCACGCGCTCCAGAAACGTCTGCAGGCTTGCCAGCTTCAGCGGGCTGGCGCCGCCGATCTCCTCGACGCCGTAGGCCACACCGTAATTCTCTGGCAATCGCCCTTCGTTGGCGACGCGGAACGGCGTCGTTTCGACCTGGAGGGGCGCCAGGATGGCCAGCGGCGGGAACGGGTCGGCGATGGCCGCGCCGCGATGGTTGCCCGCGACGAGAGTGAAGAGGTCGAGGATCAGGACGGCCAGCAGCCAATGCGGCTGTCGGCTGCGCAGCGCGAGGGCGGCGGCGCCCAGCAGCGCGGCCAGTAGCAGCGTCGCCGCTGTGAAGCCCCACAGCTCCGACCTGCCCCCCTGGTAACCAACGAAGAAAGCCAGCGCCAGCAACAGCGCGCCCAGGGCCGCCCACAGGTAGGCGGCGATCAGCCGTCTCAGCGGTCTGCATTCTCTTGTGCTTCCCTCGCTGCCAGGATGCGCCAGACAGCTCGCGCCCGATCCCGCCAGCAGGGCGATCCCCAGCACGGCCCAGACGATCGTCCGTTCCTGATGACGGAACAGCCCCCAGCCAGGGGCCAGAAGGTAGAAGAGCTGGTATACGGGCAGGTGCTTGCCGAAGGAGAGCAGGAGGCCGAGCAGGGAGAAGCCAGCCAGGAAGGCGTGCGGCGTCCGGTCGCCGGCGCGCTGTTGCTCTGCCCGGTGGGCCAGCGCGAGGATAGCCAGGCCCAGGGGCAGGACCCCCATGTAGAGGGCTGGAAACGGGACCCCCACGGCGGGCAGGATAAGCTGCAGAAGGTCGTAGGGGGTGAAGCCGGTCCCCGCCTCATCGAATCCCATGGCGGCGCGCGTGGTCAGGCGCATGAACTCGAGCGAGGGCAGCCACTGGACGGCCGCGACGCCCATCCCCACGAGCAGGAACAGGGCCGCCCAACGCAGGCGCCGGAGCACGCGATGGAGATCGAGCGACCCAGGCCAAGACGCGAGCAGGCGATAGAGGAAGAACCCCAGGCTGGCATAAAGGACGAGCAGGGCTGACTGCGGGTGGCCAGCCAGGCAGGAAATCCCCAGAAGCAGGCCCGCCGCGAGAGACCAGCGAACGGCGGCGCGCTCGTCGCCGGCGGCCAAACGCCCGGCGGCCCCATCGAGCGCGAGCAGGATGAGCGGAAGCCAGGCCTGCGTCTCAAGGATCGCCAACTGCAGGGGAGGGTAGCTGGTCAGATAGCCGCTGAAGGTGAAAGCGACGGCGGCCACCAGTCCGCCCGTCCGGCGTCCCGTCCAGCGCCGCGCCAGCAGATAGACGCCAATGGCTGCCAGCGGGAAGTGCGCCAGGGCCTCCAACTCCAGGGCATGGTAGGGCAGAGCCATGTTGCCGAGGAGCCGATTGAGCGCCAGGGTGAGCAGGCTGAGAGGGTAGAACACCGCCGCCTGGACATCAGCCAGAAAGGGATGGCCGGCATACGCGTAGGGGTTCCACAGAGGAAGCTGGCCGGCGTAGAGGCGGCTGGCCTCGTAGCGGGCGAAGGCGTGAAATTGCCAGGCGAAATCGCCAGCGGCGAAGCTGCGACGATCGGCCCAGACCGGCGTCAGATCGCGCCAGAAGAAGAGCAGGCACAGGCCGATGAGGAGCAAGCTATCGAGCAAGTACGAACGATCCCGTCGCATCGTCGCCAATCTCCCCGCAGGAAGCAGCAGCTATCGCTGCCAGCCGATCGTCGCCTCGGCAAGCGTCACGTCGTCGCCAACGGCCGTCGTCAGCGGGACGAGCGTCGTCGCGTCATACAGCCGCAGCGTCACCCGATAGAGACCGGGCGGCAGGTCCGGAGGCAGGAGCAGCCCATGAGGATCGAACGTCTCGTTATCCACCTTCCACTTGCTGGTGGGAGAGAGCCAGTCGCGCGGGACATAGTCCTCGGCAGCCCAAACGCGTCCACTGGCGTCCTGGAGGCGCAAGCTGAACTTCAGATCGGGCAGCGCCGCGCGAACGTACCAGTGCGTGGTCACGCGCACGAGGTCGCCCGCCTGCAGAGCGGAAAGGTCGTCGATCTCCACCTCGGTCAGGATCAGGCTCGGCCCGAAGGCCAGGTTCGGCGTGATGGCCTCGCGACGCGCCCCTCCCGCCTCCAGGCCGTATAGGGTCACGTAGATCCCGTTATGCTCGCTGGCTGCCGCTGGCCAGCCATGTTTGGCCAGCCACGCCTGGATCGCGGCAGGCGGGTGGAAATAGCGGAGCCCCCAGGCGCGCCGCGCGCCGCGCGTCAGCTCGCCCAGCGCGGCGTCGATCTCTTCCTTGGAGGCGTCCTGCAGCTCGCGCAGATCGTGGACGGGAGCCGGGCCACGATAGTAGTGCAGGAACACCTTCTGCGGATCCGGCCCGTCGACGAGGATGATGTCGCCCGGCTGCTCGGCGGCGGCGATACGCAGCGCGGCCGCTCGATAGTCGGGCTTATGCAGAGAGCTGTCCGTGTACAGACGGTGCAGCGCCGCCCCGCTGGCTGCCAGCAGCCCCGCCAGGACCGCGGCGGCCAGGAGTCCGTTCAGGGCGCGCCGCGGCTTGCGGCTCGGCGATGCGACGGGGCGTTCGACGAGCGCGATGCCGCCAGCGGCCAGCAACAACAGGGGGCCGCTGATCGCGATGGTGTATCGCTCGTGGAAGTCGGGGGTGCGCAGCGCCAAAGCAAAGGCCGCCGCCCAGGGGACGAACGTCGCGGCCAGCAGCAGGGCGGACGCCGACACTGCGCCCGCGGCAGCGCGCCGCCGGCGATCGACCTGTCGCCAGGCGACGACGCCCACGGCGGCCAACGCCAGATACAACGCCGCCAGCCATGGACGCCAGGGCGCGGGCATCGCGTCCCCCAGGGTGTACGCGGCCAGATAGCGGCCTGGGATTTGCCAGGGATCGGCGGGCGCGCGCCACCCCGGGAACTCCAGGATACCCAGCGCACGCGGCAGCCACGGCAGATAGAGGAGAAAGGCTGCGCCCGCAGCCGTCAGCCAACTGCGCGCGGCGCGGCGCGCGGAAGGGGCCAGGCGCGCCGCGATCAGCCAGATGAATAGACAGACGGCATGGGCCAGCGGCGTCAGCGCCCCGTAATGGTGCAGGTAGACGACGGCGGCGACGGAGAGAGCGTAGACGACGCCCCACTGCAATCGCGCGCGCTGGCCTGTGCACAGGCGCCACATCGCCCAGGTGGCAACCAGCGCGCTGGCCAGCATCCAGCTATACATGCGCGCTTCCTGGGCATACCACACCTGAAACGGATTGACGCTGAACAGGAATGCTGCGGCAGCCCCCGCGCGCCGGCTCCCCAGGTCCGCGCCCAGCCGATAAAGCAACGGCAGCGCCAGCACGCTCGCCCATAGCGAGGGGAAACGCAGCGCGTAATCGCTCTCGCCGACCAGCGCGATCCAGCCGTGTAAGAGGACAAAGTAACCGGGCGTGTGCTCGACCGGCATCTCGCGCAGCAACTCAGGGATCGACTGCTGCGCGCGCAACAGGCTGATCCCCTCGTCGCTCCACAGGCTCTGGAAGTCGAGATGGTAGGCGCGCAGAGCCAGCGCGAACAGCGTCAGGGCGAGCGTCAGCCAGCTCAACAGGAGCAGGGGGCGCCGCGCGGCGTGGCTCATGGCGGCGCGACCTCGCCTAAGGGGACGGCGCCGTCGGGAATGAGGCGCTGTTCGGCTGTGAAGGCCTGCAAGCGTTGGCCGCTGACGGGATCATACATGCCCGCGACCAGGCGATAAGGCCCCGGCGCGCCCGGCGCGGGCGGCGGCAGCCTATGGACGTCGAGCACCACCTCGCCCGGGAGCCAGCGTGTGGTGGAATAACCCCCAGCCGGGATGGCGTCTGACTGGCTGAGCAAACGCCCATCGCGGTCGAGCAGGTGCACGAAGACGCTGTAGCTGGTCGGCAATGGCGCGATCGCCTGCCAGATGAGGGTCACCGTCAGCGGCCGGGCTGGATCACGCCAGGAGTCCAGGGTGACGCCAAGCAGGCGCGCCTGGTCCCCCAGGGTGGCGTCGATGGGCGTCGAGAACGATGGGGCTGTGAAGCGTCGTGTGGACGGCTGCAACTTCAGCTCGTCGACGGCGATCGCCGATGCGCCGGCGGTCACAGTCAGTTGGTACGCGCCTGGCGCGGCGTCAGTGGGCAGGCGCAGGGCAAGGCGGCGACAGAGGATTTCCTGGGGGCGCCAATCGCTCGACGGAGGGGCAGCGCTGCCCTCCCATAACGTGTAGCGGCTTGCCTGATCGGCGGCCTCCAGGTGGATGCGAACTGGTTCGCCAGCCGCCGTCGGGTCGCCGCGCCAGTAGAGATCGACCGTGAGCGGCGCGCCGGCCTGCAGCTCAGCGTCTTGGCGGGCATACCCCGCCAGCGCCAGATGGGCGGTCAACGGATGGTTCATGGGAAGGGGAGGGTGGATGTCCGCCAGGGGATACGAGCGCGCAGGCCAGGCGACCACGCCCGCCAGAGCCGTATCGCCCGCAGCGTCCGCGCGGGGGACGCGCGCGGCGTTAGCAGCCAGGTCGTACCAGCCGACCATCACGCGCACTGAGCTGCCCCCGATGCAGGGATGGACGTCTGGTCGATAGCGCTCGATCACGCGGTCGCCGGGCGACCAGGCAGAAGTTGGGTAGCTGCCGTTGCCTGGCAGCCGATCCGCCTGGCCGACGACGCGCCCATCGGCGTCCAACAGTTGGACAAAGGCGGTCAGGCTGCGAGAGATGGGTTCGTCGGCGCGCCAGAAGAGGACGATCTCGCCGGCGTCGTCGACGTGCAGGCCGAGCAGGGTGGGCGCCCCCTGGAAGCGCGCTGCGGTCGCCTGCATCGGCTGCAGCGCAGGAGGCCAATCGTGCGTGGCGTTGGCGTCGAGGATGACCAGCGCCAGCAACGGGCGGCCGTAGCGATCATAAGCGATACGTCGCGTTGCGCGGCCCGACCAGTAGGAGGCCAACTGTTCCGCCTGATCGCTGTCCTCCGGCGGAAAAGCGTAGACGGCGCCCTCGTCGGCCGGCAGCACGATGGTGTCGATCGGATTGTCGAGGCTGACGGCCTTGATCCCTTTGCGCCGCCTGAGAAATCGCAACGTGCCGTGCTCCGCCCACAACTGTGAAAGATATACTTGATGATCGGCGGCCAACGGCAGTAGCTCCGCCCAGGCATCGAGTTTGTCGACGTCGTAGGCGTAGTAGGTCTCTTCACGCTGAGGGAAGCGATAGAAATAGTCGTACAGAGACGACGCTGAGCTGACGAGCAGGATCGCAGCGACGAGGGCGCCAGCGACGCGAGCGCCCATAGCAGGCGCCCATCCGAGGCGACGCACGAACGTCGGGCCGGCCGCCAGCAGCCACGTCAGCCCCAGGCCAACGGCAACGAAGAGAGCAGGCAATGCGGGGAGCGTGCGCGAGAAATTGGGAGCAGCGTCGCTCAGGACAGAGGGCGCCAGCATCACCAGGGACCAGAGCGCGAGCAGGCCCAGCGCGCTGCGATCGGGATCGTCGCGACGCAGCAGCCGCTTCAACCAGAGGAGAGCGCCTGCCCAGAAGGGGATCGAGAGCAAGGGATCGAACACGGGGCGCCCCGCCAGGTTATGGATCCAGGCCTGGTCCCCCGCGAAACTGAACATCGCCGCCACGCGCCAGAGATTATCGAGCAATCGAGCGAGGGGCGCGTCGCCGCCCACGCGCGCGGCGAAGATCGACACCGCGCTGGCGTGGCCGGTGAACAGTTCCGGATGCTGATAGAAGTGCCAGCCCAGAGGAAGGAAGACGAGGAACGCGGCCAGCGCGGCCAGCGCCAGGCCGCTAAGCAAGGCTCGCGCGCGCGCGCGGCGCGCGGCCAGCTCCCAGGCTGTGTAACCCATCAGGACCAATGGCATCAGCCGGCCCGTGGGATGCGTCCACACGCTCAGCCCCAGCACGACCCCGCTCGCCAGAAAAAGGGCGCCGCTTGCTCGCTGGCGGCCGAGCCAGAAGAGACCGCAGACGCCGCTGAACAGCAAAGGCATCAAGATGACGCGGATGCCATAATGGCTGAAATGCAGATGCCAGAAACTGACCGCCACAGCGAGGCTGGTGAAAGCGGCTATACGGCGGCTGTCCTGGACGAGCAGGCAGCGCAACAGGGCGTAAGCGGCTGGGATCGTGAGGATGCCAGCCAGCGCTGAGGTCAGACGCAGCGTATAGACGTTCAGGCCCAGGAGGGAGGCTAACGCCGCCTGTAAATAAGTGTAGAGGGCCTCGCGCCCACTGTTGTCGGGCAGGAAGAGGGGGCGCGCTCCTTCGAGGACGCGAGCAGCGTCGAGAGCGTTGAACGCCTCGTCAAACTGCAGGCCTGGTGGAATCGAGCCGAGTTGGTAGAAGCGCAGGACACCAGCCAGGATCGTCAGCGCCAATAAGATCGCCCAGTCGCGGCGGTCCCAAGCAGGCATGGGACGGGTAGCCCTCGCGCGCAAGGATAGAATACACGGATGGTATAAACGGAGAGCAGCCGCTTGTCAAACAACTGGGCCAAAGCCGTGAACCACGGCAGCTTATGGGTCTCGTGGCCATCGAGAAAAGTGAGCCGCTTGTCAAACAACGTGGACAAAACCACTCAGTCAGAGTATAATAAGGATAAGAACTTTTGTTCTATAGGTCGAGTCATCCAGGGAGCGCCAGGCCATGCCGCCGTTTCGTTTGGTTTCTGAGTTCCAGCCTACAGGCGATCAGCCGCAGGCGATCGCCAAGCTGGTCGCCGGGCTTCAGCAAGGATATGTCCATCAGACGTTGTTGGGCGCCACGGGCACCGGCAAGACCTATGTGATGGGCAAGGTCATCGAAGCGGTCCAACGGCCGACGCTCGTGCTGGCCCACAATAAGACCCTGGCCGCGCAGTTGTACGCCGAGTTCCGCGAATTCTTCCCGCACAACGCCGTGGAGTACTTCGTCAGCTACTACGACTACTATCAGCCCGAGGCCTATATCCCGCGCACCGATACCTACATCGAGAAGGACGCCATGATCAACGAGGAGATCGAGCGGTTGCGCCTGGCGGCGACCTCCGCTCTCCTCAGCCGGCGCGACGTCCTGATCGTTTCCTCGGTGAGCTGCATCTATGGCCTGGGAGACCCTCAGGAATATGGGCGTGTGGTCGTCGCCTTGCGCCGCGGCGAGAGCCGCCGCCGCGATCGCCTGCTGCGTGAGCTGGTGGGCATCTATTACGAGCGCAACGACACCGTGCTGCAGCGCGGTCGCTTTCGCGTGCGCGGGGACACGCTGGAAGTCCAGCCAGCTTACAGCGAGTTCGCCTATCGCATCAGCTTCTTCGGCGACGAGATCGAGCGCATCACGGAGATCGACCCTTTGACCGGCGAAGTGATCGCCGAGCACGATCGCATCGAGATCTTTCCGGCCAAGCACTTCATCACGCCCGAAGACAAGCTGGAAAAGGCCCTGCACGATATCGAAGCCGAATTGGAAGAGCGGCTGGCTGAACTGCGCGCCGCCGATAAGCTGTTGGAGGCGCAACGCCTGGAGCAACGCACGCGTTACGACCTGGAGATGCTGCGCGAGGTCGGCTACTGCTCGGGCATCGAGAACTACTCGCGGCATCTGTCGCAACGTCCCCCCGGCTCGATGCCCTGGACGCTGCTCGACTACTTCCCCGACGACTGGCTGCTGTTCGTCGACGAATCGCACATGACGATCCCGCAGGTCCAGGGGATGTATCATGGCGACCGCAGCCGCAAGGTGGTGCTGGTCGACTATGGGTTCCGGCTGCCTTCGGCGCTCGACAATCGTCCCCTGCGCTTCGACGAGTTCGAGAGCCACATCAACCAGGTGATCTACGTCTCGGCCACCCCTGGCCCTTACGAGCGTCAACGCTCGCAGCAGATCGTCGAGCAGATCATCCGCCCCACCGGCCTCGTCGACCCGCGCGTCGAGGTGCGCCCGACCAAAGGGCAGATCGACGACCTGGTCGCCGAGATCCAGAAGCGCGTGCAGGTCGGCGAGCGCGTCCTGGTCACGACGCTGACCAAGCGCATGGCCGAGGACCTGGCCGATTACCTGGCCGAGGTGGGGATCAAGGTGCACTATCTGCACTCCGAGATCCACACCATCGAGCGCGTGGAGATCCTGCGCGATCTGCGCCTGGGCATGTATGATGTCGTGGTGGGCATCAACCTGCTGCGCGAGGGCCTCGATCTGCCGGAGGTCAGCCTGGTGGCGATCCTCGACGCCGACAAAGAAGGGTTCCTGCGTTCCGAGACCTCGCTCATCCAGACGATCGGGCGCGCGGCGTACCGGGTGGAAGGAAAGCCCGCCGCGCCGCGCCTGCCTAGAGATGAGATCGCGCGACTCGATGCGCCGCGCGATCGATGAGACCAACCGTCGCCGTCAAATTCAGGAGGCGTACAATCAGGCGCACGGCATCGAGCCGCAAAGCATCGTCAAGGCGGTGCGCGATCTGACCGACCGCGTGGCGGGGATGCGGGTGGCCGCCGAGGGGCGCGAGGCGTACCGGGTGGAAGGAAAGCCCGCCGCGCCGCGCCTGCCTAGAGATGAGATCGCGCGCGTGATCAAGGAGCTGGAGAAACAGATGAAGGAGGCCGCTGCCGCCCTCGAGTTCGAGAAAGCCGCCGTCCTGCGCGATCAGGTGATCGAGCTGCGCCGGCAGATGCAAGAGGAAGATACGCGGCCGGAGTGGGAGAAGATCCGCGAACAGGAACGTCTGGAGCGCCGGCAACGGCTGGGAGTGCAGGTGTGATCCTGCAGAACGGAGGGCCCCGATGTATATTCGTGATTTGGTCCAGCACTGGCAGGAAGTCCGCCGGGATCTGCTGCGGGCGGTGGATATGCTCTCCGACGAGCAGCTCGCGTTTACGCCGCGGGACGGGCTGTGGCCGTTGGGCCAGGTGCTCCGGCACATCGCCCAGGCCGAGGAATACTGGTTCCGTTTCGTCGTGCGGCGTGAGCTGGCCGAACGGCCGCGCTTCACCGCCGAACAATACGCTACGGTCGCGGCGATCAAAGGGCTGCTGACTGAAGTCCATGCGCGCACTGAGGAGTATCTGCTCACGCTGGCGGAGGCAGACCTCGATCGCGTCGTCACCACCCCGCGCGGCGAACAGGTGACGCTGCGCTGGATCCTCTTGCATGTCCTCGAGCACGAGATCCACCACCGCGGCGAGGTGTTCCTGATGCTCGGCTTGTTAGGAATGCAAGGCCCTGACTTGTAGGAAGGCACCCGTCGTGATCGCTGCCAGCCCAACGCTGGCTTTATCACCCTCAGGAAAGGATCCCATCATGTCCAAACTGCCCATCGCTCTGCAACTGTACACCGTGCGCGACGCGGCCGAGAAAGACTATCTCGGCACCCTGCGCCAGGTCGCCCAGATCGGCTACGCCAGCGTGGAGCTGGCCGGCGCCTATGGCCTGTCTCCCCGCGAGCTGAAGCAGGTCCTCGACGACGTGGGGTTGACGGTGATCAGCAACCATGCTCCTCTTGACCTGCTGGAACAGGACCTGGCGGGGGTGATCGAGGCCAACCAGACCCTGGGCAATCGCCACATCATCGTCCCTTATCTGCCGGAGCCGCGGCGCAAGACGTTGGACGATTGGCGTCAGGTCGCAGAGGCGTTCAACCGCTTCGGACGCGAGCTTGGGAAGGCTGGCATGTACTTCGGATACCACAACCACGCCTTCGAGTTCGAATTGTTCGATGGCAAGGCTGCCCTCGATTGGCTCTACGAATGGACCGATCCCGAGTACGTCAAGGCCGAAATCGATACCTATTGGGTACAGTACGGCGGCCAGGATCCGGCGGCCTACTTGCGCAAATACGCCGGGCGCATCGCGTTCGTCCACATTAAGGACATGGAGCCGGGGCCGGAGCGCATGTTCGCCGAGATCGGCGAGGGCATCCTCGACTGGCCGGCGATCTTCGCGGCCGCCGAGGCGGGGACCGCGCGGGGGTACATCGTCGAGCAGGACCGCTGGCGCCGCCCCTCGATCGAGAGCGCGCGGCTGAGCTTCGAGAATCTGAAGAAGATGGGAAAGGTGTAGAAGTTCATGGAAGCTGAGACCACCGCCATCGGCATCGTGAAGCAGATCGATATCGATCAGGAGATGCAGCAGGCGTATCTCGATTACGCCATGAGCGTGATCGTGGCGCGCGCGTTGCCCGATGTGCGCGATGGCCTCAAGCCGGTCCAGCGTCGCATCCTCTACGCCATGCACGATATGGGCCTCACCTACGATCGCGAGTACAAGAAGTCGGCGCGCATCGTCGGTGAGGTCCTCGGCAAATACCATCCCCACGGCGACAGCGCAGTCTACGAGGCGATGGTGCGCATGGCCCAGGACTTCTCCATGCGTTATCCCCTGGTCGACGGCCAGGGCAACTTCGGCTCGATCGACGGCGACAACGCGGCCGCCATGCGCTACACCGAGGCGCGCCTGGCGCGCCTGGCCAATGATCTGCTGGCCGACATCGAGAAGGAAACGGTCGACTTCGCGCCCAACTTCGACGGCACCCTGCAAGAGCCGACGATCCTGCCCGCGCTCTTGCCCAACCTCCTGATCAACGGCTCCTCCGGCATCGCCGTGGGCATGGCCACCAATGTGCCGCCTCATAACCTGGCCGAAGTATGCGACGCCATCGTCTACCTGATCGATCGCTACCAGCGGATCGACAAGGTCACGGTCGATGAGCTGATGCAGTTCGTGCAGGGGCCGGACTTTCCCACCGGAGGCATCGTCTACCGCTATGGGCGCGATGCCGCCTCCGGCAACGGCGCGGCCGCCGACAACGTCGATCTCATCGCCAGCGCCTACGCCCAGGGGCGGGGACGCTTCATCGTCCAGGCGCGCGCCCATATCGAGGAGATGAGCCGCAACCGCCATCGCATCATCGTCACCGAGCTGCCCTATCAGACGAACAAGACGAACCTCATCGAGCGCATCGCTGAACTGGCGCGCGAGGGACGCATCGAGGGCATTGCCGATCTGCGCGACGAGTCCGATCGCCAGGGGATGCGCATCGTCATCGAGCTGACGCGCACCGCCGAGCCGCGCACGGTGCTGGCCCAGCTCTTCCACCTCACCCCTATGCAGCAGACCTTCGGCGTCTCCCTCCTGGCGCTGGTCGATGGCGAGCCGCGCACCCTCTCGCTCAAACGCATCCTGCACCTGTACATCGAGCATCGTCGCGAGATCATCCGCCGCCGCTCGGAGCACGACCTGCGCCGCGCCCGCGAGCGCGCCCACATCCTCGAAGGCCTGCTCATCGCCCTCGATCATCTGGACGAAGTGATCGCGACCATCCGCCGCGCGCCGGACGCCGACACCGCGCGCGAGCGACTGATGCGCAAGTTCAAGCTAAGCCAGCTCCAGGCCCAGGCGATCCTCGACCTGCAACTGCGCCGTCTGGCGCGCCTCGAACGCGACCGCATCAAGGCAGAATACGAGGAGAAGGTCAAGCTCATCGCCTACCTTGAGGACCTGCTGGCCCATCCCGCCAAAATCCTCGCCCTGATCCGCGAGGATGCCCTCCAGCTCAAGGCGCGCTATGGCGACCCGCGGCGCACGCAGATCGTCGCGCGCGCCCAGGGCATCCTCACCGCTCGCGAGCTGGTCGAGGAGCGCGCCGTCTGGATCACGGTCAGCGCCAACGGCCTGGTGGCTGTCCTGCCCGCCGAGGGGGACAGCCGGACGGCGCTGCGCGCGGCGGCGCAAACCGCGGAGATCGCGCTCTTACATGCCAAGACCAGCGACGACCTGGCGCTCTTCAGCGCGAACGGACGCCTGGCGCGCATCCCGATCCATCGCATCCCCAGCGGCGAGGGCGGCCATTGGGCGGACCTCTGCGACTTCGCGCGCGAGGAACGCGTGACGGCCGCCCTGGTCCTGCCACATTACGACGAACCTCCCGCCGAACGCTACCTGGCGCTGGCCACCCGCCAGGGCAAGATCAAGCGCGTGACCCTGGCCGATGCGCTGGCGGCCTCCGGGACGCCGACCGTCATCAACGTGGAGGCTGGCGATGAGCTGGGCTGGGCGCGCCTGGTTGCGGGCGAGGCTGAGTTACTTGTGGTGACGCAGCAGGGCCAGGCGATCCGCTTCAAGGCTGCTGAGGTGCGGCCGACCGGCTTGCTGGCCGGCGGCGTCGGCGCGATCAAACTGGGAGCCAACGATCAGGTGATCGCCTGCGAGGTGGTCGAAGAGAAGGGATCCCTGCTGACGGTGACGGCGGCCGGCTTCGTCAAGCGCACGCCGCTGGCCGAGTTTCCGACGCAGGGCCGCTTCGGGGCTGGCGTCGTCGCCCACAAGCTGTCCGCGCGCACAGGGCTGTTGGTGGGCGCGATGGTCCTCGCGCGCGCCGACGCGCTGGCGGCGATCGCGACCGCGCGCGGCGTCGTCAAGCTGCTCGCTGCGCGCGACGCGCCCGAAGCCGGTCGCGGCGCCGCTGGCAAGGACCTGCTCGCGCTGGCTAAGGGAGATCAGGCGGCGGCGCTGCGCGCGCTGGCCGGCGAGATCGAGACGCAGGCGGGGCAGGCTGAAGAGAAGGCAACGCCAGCGACTGCAGCGCGGGCGCCTGCGCGCAAACGCGCGCCCGCCGCCTCCGCAAACGCCGCGACGCCCGCTCCTGCCTCGCCCAAGCCGCAGCGGGCCACGCGCGCGCGCGGCGCAGCGCCCCAGCTTCCCTTGCCGGTCGACCAGGCTGAGGAATCGGCTCCGACGCGTTCCCGCAAGGCGACAAAGCCCGCGCCCGCGTCCGTCCCTTCCTCCCAAAAAGGGCGCGGGAAGGCGGCCGCAACGGACGATGCGTCAGCCGCCAGGCAACCAGCAGCCCGTCGGAGAGCGACGAAAACGGCGACGCCATCGGAACAGACGCCTGCGCTCCCAGCCGAGAAGCCCGCCCGCTCGTCTGGGGCATCCAGTAGTCCCAGGAAGCGCCGCTCCCAGGCGACGCCAGCTACGACTACGACGACGGACGAAAGCTCGCCCCGCCGTCGCAAAGCCGGCGCCTCGTCATCGGCGCAACAGGCTCCCCCTTCCGACGGGCCGACCGCCGAGAAGCCGACTGAGCCCAGGCCTCCCGCCAGAGGCAAACCCAAAACCAGACCATAGAACATCAAAGGGCGGACCAGCGGCGCTCGCCCTGTCCGCCCTCTCGCCCTCTTGCTGATTCGCTCTCTCACTGACTCGCTGATTCGCCCTTTCGCTGATTCGCTGACTCGCTCTCTCGCCTTTGGTACTTCCCTAGATTGTGGCTATACTTGGTTTTCGCGCACTACACGAGGGAGGCTTCCGGCCTGTGTGGATCATCGCAGCCATCTATCTGCTTGCGGCGGTCTGGCTGGCAATTTACAGCGGCAACAGCCTGTGGCTCGCCTATCGCTATTGGGTCACCCGTCGCAAGCGACCGACGGCGCGTCCTCTTCATATCTTCCCTGTTGTGACTGTCCAACTCCCTATCTTCAACGAGATCCATGTGGTCGAACGGCTGCTCAAGGCCGTCGTTGCCCTCGATTACCCGCGCGATCGCCTGCAGATCCAGGTGTTGGATGATTCGACGGATGAGACGAGCGCGCTGCTGCAAACGCTGGTCTCTTCCTATCGGAGCCAGGGCGTCGACATCGACCTGATTCATCGTGAGCGCCGCACGGGGTATAAAGCGGGCGCGCTGGCCCATGGGCTGACCACCGCGAAAGGCGAGTTGATCGCCGTCTTCGACGCCGATTTCGTCCCGCCTCCCGACTGGCTCAAGCAGACGGTCGCCCATCTCGTCGCGGATCCGTCCATTGGGTTCGTGCAAACGCGTTGGGGGCACATCAACGCGACCTATTCGACGCTGACGATGGCCCAGGCGATGATCCTTGATGCCCACTTCGGGATCGAGCACCCGGCCCGCCAGCGCTCGGGATATTTCATGAACTTCAACGGGACCGCTGGCGTCTGGCGGCGCGCCTGCATCGACCAGGTCGGCAGTTGGCTGGCGGACACATTGACGGAAGACCTTGACCTCAGCTATCGCGCCCAACTGGCGGGATGGCGTCCGCTCTACCTCCCCGACATCGTGGCGCCCGCCGAAGTCCCTCCTCAATTGGAGGCCTTCAAGAACCAACAGTTTCGCTGGGCCAAAGGATCCGCTCAGTGCCTGCGCCGTCTGGCGGGGCCGATCTGGAGAAGCCCGCTGCCGTTGATCACGCGCCTGCAGGGCCTGATCCACCTGAGCATGTATTTCACCCATCCGCTGATGCTGGTGATCCTCCTTTTGAGTCTGCCGCTGGTGTGGTGGGGCTGGCCGACTCGTCTGCCGTTGGCCTACTTGAGCTTTGCCAGCCTGGGGCCTCCGATCATCTTCTCGGCGTCGCAATATATTCTCTACGCCCGGCGCCCTGGGGAGATGGCCTGGTGGCGCCGGTTGCTCTACCTGCCGCTGGTGTTGCTATTGGGAGCTGGCATCGCCCCCAACAATGCTCTGGCCATCATCGAGGGACTGCTCGATCGCGCGAGCGAGTTCAAGCGCACTCCCAAATATCGGGTCGAGCGCGCCCAGGATGGATGGGCGGACAAACGCTACGTCTTGGGATGGTCGCCGATTTCGCTGCTCGACCTGTTCTTCACGCTATATGCGCTGCTGGTGGTGGCAGCCGCCTGGTATCGCCACGACGTATGGGCGTTGCCGTTTCTGGGGATGTACGCCGGGGGCTTTGGCCTCGTCTGCCTGATCACCTGGCGTCAGAATCGCCAGCGCGCCGCATCGCCGCGGCCAGGCCGCCCTTCGGCGTGGACTTCGCCTGGTCATATCTCTGCGCGCTGAAGCCCTCCAGGCCAGAAGCAACGACGTGTAGCGTACTTGATATCCATGTCGAGTCGAGCCTGTGTTAACCCGACCGAAGCCGGCTGACGCACCGGCCTCGCACCTATCGACTCCGCGTACCGCCGAAATATAAACAGGCCCATCCAATCGGATGGGCCTGTTTTACTCTTCCGGTCGCTTAGAGCGGCGAGGCTGGCTGCCTCAAAAGGAACGCTCTCCCTGATAAACAGGGATGGCCATCGTCCCGGCCGGCTGAGGGATCACGAACGGCTCTTCGGGCGCCTCGCCTTGCATGATCAATTCGCCGCTGATGAAGCCCCCTTCGTCCAGCAAGAACGACGTCACCCGCACCGTGCCCCAGATCCGCCCCCCATCGAGCAACTCCACGCGGTCGGCCGTGATCGTGCCTTTGACGGCGCCTGAAACAGACACCGTGCGCGCGAAGATATCGCCCATCACGCGGCCGCTGGCTGTGACGATCACATTGGCAGGGGTCTCGATGACGCCCCCTTCGACCACGCCGTCCACGCGCACGCTGCCGTCGCAACGCAGGTGACCGCTCAAACTGGCGCGGGGGCCGATCACCGCTTCGATGGCGTCTGGTTCGGGTCGTCGCTCTCGGTTGGCCACGGGAGGCTCCTTTCTCCACAACATCAAGGATGCGGCTACGCCAACTATAGCAAGCTTCGTTTGATCTGTCAACTGGAGCGATCGCGTGCCTGGCGGATCGCCGCCTGTTCTTCTTCCGTGAGAACATAAGGCGATTGCCAGCCGGTCAGAGGCTTGGCGTAGATGCGCGTCCCGTCGCGCGCGTGCAGGCTGGTGATGACCACGCCCTGTCCCTGGGCGTCAGCCAGCGCGATGCAGAAACTCTGATCGCCGCCCGTGTTGGCGAAAGGATTGAAACGAACCACCCCGCAATGCTGGAGATGGGTCTGTGCTTCCTGAGCGAGCTGGTCGACCGCCGCGCGCGCCTCGGCCGCGTAGGCCATCGACTGGCGCACGTTCTCCAAATGTTGCTGCAAGATGTCGCCGAGGTCGCCCCCTGCCGTGTCAGCGACCAGGGCGCGGTACCGCTCCTCCAGGCCGCGCACGCGCCGATGCAGCCAGTAAGCGGCCAAGCTCAGGGTTACCACTGCTGCGAACGTTAGCAGCCACAAAGAGAGGCCATAAGTAAGGAAGAAGCTCTCCGCCCCGGTCACAGCCTTTCCAACCTTCGTCTAACCCGAAAATAGCTCTGTGTCGCAATCCTCCGGATTGCGTTCGGCGGCATACACACACGATCCGGAGGATCGTGTTACATTTTCATGCGCCATGACGCCGCGCGGCGTAGACGGCTGATCCGAAAAAAGCGCAAGCCTCGCGAATCGCCCTTCTTACGTCAGCCGCAGCAGCGAGCTGATCGAGCGCGCGCGGTAGATGCGTTCGATGATGTTCGCCAACAACGGCGCGATCGACACGATCTTGAGCTTGGGATGTTGCTTGTGCGGCGGCACAAGGATCGAATTGGTGACGACCAACTCGGCGATCAAGGGATCATCCAGCCGCTTGAGCGCCGTGGGCAGCAGGACGGGATGGGTGATCGCCAGGTGGACGCGCGGCTCCGCCCCCGCCTCGACCAGGGCCGGCAATTGGGTGAGCACGCTGCCGCCCGCGATGAGATCGTCGATGACGATGGGGATCTTGCCCTTGATGTCGCCGACGACGTGCGTGGTATGAGCGGACTCGAAGCTGTCGCGGCGCTTGTGCATCACCACCAGAGGCAGCCCCAGGATCTCCGCGTATTTGCCGGCCAGCTTGGCGCGTCCGACGTCGGCGGCGACGATCGCGGCGTTGCTGAACTCCTCGCGACGGAATTGCTCGGCCAGGATAGGCACCGCGGTCAGAGGGTCAACCGGAATGTTGAAGAACCCCTGAATGGCCGGCGCGTGGACGTCCAGGAAGACGACGCGGCTGGCCCCCAGGGCCTCGATCAGCGTCGCCACCACTTTGGCGCTGATCGCCTCGCGCCCCTTGGTCATCCGCTCCTGGCGCGCATACGGAAAATAGGGCATGACCAGCGTGATGCTGTGCGCCGAGGCGCGGCGGAAGGCGTCGATGTACATCAACAGCTCGACCAGGTGCTCGTTCACCGGCTCCGAGCACGGCTGGATGAAGAAAATATCCTCCCCACGCACGACCTGGTCGATCTGAACGTGGACCTCCGAATCGGGCAGCCGCGTGGTCGTACAGCTTCCCAGCGGCTGCTGCAGGCACTGGGCGATCTCTTCGGCCAACGGCCGATTGGCAGTGCCTGTGAACAGGTGGAGGGGGTGATCGCTCATCAAGCCTCCGCTTCGCTCAAACTCAAGCCAGGAAACAGCCTGGAACAAGCCATACCAGACAAAGAACGCCCGCTGCAGGCTGCCTAAGCGGGCGATCTGTGATCCTGACCAGGTGAAACAGCCAGCCAATTATAGGCTAGGACAGAGGGCTGGTCAATTCCTCGAGGTCTCCCCAGGTGAAGCCGTCCTCGGTGATCAGATAATTGTCCTCGATGCGCATGGCCCCCACATCTTCGGCGTACAGGCCAGGCTCCAGCGTGAGCACCTGGTTCGGACGTAGCGGCTCCTGGCTGTCGGGGACGAGGAACGGCGGCTCCGGATGCATCAAGCCCAGGGCATGGCCGGCGTGATGGGGGAACAGCTCGGCAACGCCGGCGCGAGCGAATACAGCGCGCACGGCCGCGTAGACCTCGCCGCCAGTCACGCCAGGGCGCAGCATCGCCTCGCCGGCCGCTTTCGCCTCGAGCAGCAGGTCCATGTGCCGGCGTTGTGCGGCATTCGCAGCGCCCGCCGCGTACGTGCAGGTGATGTCCGCGCGGTAACCGTCGACCAGCGGGAAAAAGTCGACGATCATCAGGTCGCCCTCGCGCAACACGCGGTTGGTCGGCGGGCCGCCTTCCGCGCCGCGCTCGCCGGACGCGAAGTCGCCCAGCATCGTGATCACGCCCTGAGCCGCCTGAGTAGCGGCGGCATGCACAGCGAAGTAGACGTCGAACTCGCTGGCGCCTGGCCGCACTGCCTGGCGCGCCGCGGCCAGGCCAGCCGCGGCGACCTCGACGGCGCGCCGGATGCATGCCAGCTCGTCCGGGTCCTTCTGCAGACGCAACGCATGCAGGTGCGGCGTGACGTCGATCAACGTCGCTCCGCTGTCGATGAGCGGGCCGGCCACCGCCCACGGCAGGTGGGACGCCTCGACGGCGACGCGGCGCGGCCGCGCGCGTTGCAGCCACGCGACGAGCTGGCCGATGACGCCGGCATGACGGTCGCGGCCGGGGCCGCGCATGTCATACCAGGAATAGACGATCACCTCGTCCACATGCGCCCCTCGCGCCGCGCCGGCCGTCCAGTTGTCGGCGAACAGGCGCGCCGATCCGTCGCGGACCAGGGCCAGAAAATTGCTGCTCGAGAGGTTCAGGGTCTCCGAGGCGAGATAGAAGTTGGCCAGGTAGTGGATGTGCCAGGGGGCGTTGATGAGGATCAGGTCGACATCCGATCCCACGCGTTCCCAAAGTCGGGCGCGGCGGGCGCGACAACCGTGCGCAGTCAGCATAGGGCAACTCCTTCAAGATGGCTTGGTGATCTGGCGGACCAGGAGACGCATCCCATCGCGCCCGACGATGCGGACCTCCGCGCCGGCCTCGATCGGTTCCTCTGTGGCGATCGCCTGCCACAACTCGCCCTGGACGAGCACCGTGCCCACCGGCGCGAGCGGCGTGCGCACCACCGCGCGCTGGCCGATCAGCCCTTCGCCGCCGGTCGTTGGCTGCCGACGCTGGGCGCCGATCGCCTTGGCGACCGCGAACGCGAAGAAGCCCGCCGTCGCCAGCGCCAGGCCGATGATGGCCGACCATGGCACCTCGACGTCCGGCACATTGAAGAGGATGGCGGCGCCGACGACGAAGGCGACGATGCCTGCCAGCGTCAATGCTCCGTGCGTGGCCGCCTTGATGTCCAGCAGGAACAAGATAAACGCGACCACGATCAGGCCGAGGCCGGTCCAGTTGGCGTCGAGCGCGCCCAGCGCGTAAAACGCCAGGAGCAGAGCGATCGCGCCGACGATGCCAGCGATGTAGCCGCCGGGGTTCGACAGCTCGATGAGCAGCGCGTTCAGCCCCAAGGTGAGCAGGATGGCGGCGATGGCGGGATTGGTGATCATGTTCAGGAAGCTTTCGACGGCGCCCAGAGGGATCTCGACGACCTGCGCATCGGCGGTCTGCAATGTGACCGCGCGCCCGGCGACCGTGACGCTGCGCCCGTCGAGCTGGCGCAAGAGGTCATCGAGATCGGCGGCGACGATGTCGATCACCCCTAACTCCAGCGCCTCCTCGGCCGTGGCGACCTCGGCCTCCTCGACGGCGCGGATCGCCCATTGCGTCGCGCGCTCGCCGCGTCGCCGCGTCATGTTCTCGAGGTCGGCGACGAGATCGGCCGTGATCTTGCGCCGGATCGTCTCGCTCAGGTCCTGACCTTCGGCGCCGATCGGGCTGGCGGCGCCGATGCGCGTGCCTGGAGCCATGGCCGCCAGGTGCGCGGCCAGCGTGATGAACGTGCCCGCTGAGCCAGCGCGCGCGCCGTTGGGGGTGACATAGACGACGATGGGCACACGCGCGTTGCGTATCCGCTGCGTGATCGTCCCCGTGATCTCGACGGAGCCGCCGGGGGTGTCGAGCTGTAAGATGAGCGCCGCTGAGCCAACCCGTTCCGCCTGAGCGACGCCGCGGTCGATGTAGCTGGCGAGGACCGGCGTCACCGGGCCACGGAAGGTCAATACCTCCACACGCGGCCTCTCTCCTTGCGCCGCTGCGCTCGCCAGGGAGAAGAGCCAGGCCAGAAGAGCCAGCCCGTAGATTGTGTGCTGCTGCCATCGCTGCCTGCGCATGCGAATATCCCTTCCCAAGAACAGACAAAGCCATTCTCCTATGCCACTATACCGTAAGTCTAGAGGAGGGTCAACCGGCATTACAGGCGTAGAGGCAGGCTGCGCGAGAGCACTCCAACGAGGTATGGCGTCCTGGGGACAGGGTCGCAGGGCTTTGTTAGGACGCAGGCGCCATGCTATACTGCGCAAGATAATCGCTCATCTCGATCGCAAATTCATTGCAGGCGGGACAGGCCATGAATTTCGAGGCGCTGCTGCTTTTCTTCGCTGGCATAGCATCGTTGATCGTCGGAGCCGAGGCGATGGTCCGCGGCGCATCGCGGCTTGCTGCGGCGATTGGGATCTCACCCCTGGTAATCGGACTCACCGTCGTCGCTTTCGGAACTAGCTCGCCGGAGCTTGCCGTCAGTCTGCGCGCCGCATGGATGGGAACATCCGATATCGCGTTGGGCAACGTCGTGGGGAGCAACATTTTCAATGTGCTCTGCATCTTGGGTCTCAGCGCCCTCGTCACACCGCTTGTAGTTGCCCAGCAGCTTGTACGGCTTGAGGTGCCCCTCATGATCGGCGTTTCGGTGGTTTTGCTCCTCATGGGGCTTGACGGCAAGATCAGTCGCATGGATGGGCTTGTGCTCTTCGGCGGCGTCGTGGGGTACAGCGTGTTTGTGGTCCGACAGAGCCTTCGGGAATCTCAAGCGGTGCGTTCCGAGTATGAGCACGAGTTCGGCCGGCGCCCGCAGCGTATCATCGAATGGTTTGCTAACGCAGCCCTCGTGGCCATCGGCCTGGCTTTGCTGACGGTAGGATCGGACTGGCTCGTCAACGGCGCGGGCGCCATGGCTAAGGCGTTGGGCCTAAGCGAGCTTGTCATTGGGCTTACGATCGTTGCCGCAGGCACATCGCTGCCTGAAGTCGCCACCTCCATTGTCGCAGGTTTGCGCGGAGAGCGTGATATCGCCGTTGGTAATGTGGTGGGGAGTTGCCTGTTCAACCTGCTGGCGATCCTTGGCCTGGCGAGCATCGTCGCCGCCGATGGCGTCCAGGTGGCCCCCGCAGCGATCCGGTTCGACATTCCGGTCATGATTGCTGTCAGTGTGGCTTGCTTGCCCATCTTTTTTACAGGGTATCGGATCGTCCGCTGGGAGGGAGCGCTGTTCCTGGGATACTACGTTTGCTATACCCTCTATCTGGTCCTCAGGGCCGTGCAGCATGACGCGCTGCCAGCATTCAGCGCCGTGATGATGATCTTTGTTGTCCCTCTCACCCTGGTCACGCTGGCGGTCCTCGCAGCTCGGGCCTGGCGAGTTCAACGAGTCGCTTCGGGCGTCGCAGACGTCCAGCGGTAGACGGGCGCGCCTGGAATATGTCAGGATGTGCGACTTGAGTTCTCCGATGTGGACGATGATGGAACAGCGGCTGCGTGGGTGTTCGGTCTGATGATGATCACAGCCGGGCTTTCTCGTGTGGATCTGTTGAGCATGGACCTGGAGACGGCATTAGCGACCATCCCCTTTGCTAATCCCACGCTGGCCGCGCGCTGCCTGCGGCGCATCGCCGACGATCCCGCCGTCCGTCCGGCGTTGGCCGCTTGCCTTCCCGCTCTGTTGACCACCCTGGCCGAAGCCGCTCACCCGGACCGCGTCCTCGTGAACCTGGAACGGCTGTGTCAGAACGCCCACGATCGCGTCGCGTTGTTGCGCCTTCTGGCCGATCGCCCGCGCGCGCTCGAGATGCTGGTCACCCTCTTCGCAGGCAGCCAGTTCCTGACGGAGATCCTCCTGCGCAACCCGACCTATCTGGAGCGACTGGTCGAACACAAGCGCCTGGCTCAGCCCAGGTCGGTCGCCGAGCTGCACCGGGAAGCGCAAGAGGTCGTGGCTGGCTGTTGCGACGCAGAATGCGCGCTGGCTGCGTTACGCCGCTTCCAACAGTGGGAGATGTTGCGCATCGGCGCCTGCGACCTCCTCGGCCTCTGCGATCTGCCCACGGTCACCGCCCAGCTCGCCTACCTGGCGGATAGCCTCGTCCAGGTATGCCTGGAACAGGCCGCTGCACACACCGCCGCCCCGATCGATGGCTTCGCCGTCATCGCGATGGGCAAGCTGGGAGGGCGTGAGCTGAACTACAGCTCCGACATCGATCTGCTCTTCGTGGCGCGCGCCGAGGCGGCGCGCTACGAACGCCTGGGGCAATGGTTGATCGACGCGCTCACGCGCATGACCGCCGATGGCTTCCTGTATCGCGTCGATATGCGCCTGCGTCCCTGGGGACAGGCCGGGCCGCTCGTCACATCGCTGGACGCGCATATCGCCTATCTGTACAAGCACGCGCGCTTGTGGGAGAAACAGGCGCTGCTCAAGGCGTGCGTCATCGCCGGCGACGAGGAGGTTGGCGCCGAGTTTCTGCGGCGCGCCGAGCCGGCGGTGTTCGGGACGTCGGGCTATGACCTGCGCGCTGAGGTGCATGGGATCAAACAGCGCATCGAGGCGCGCCTGCGTCAGGCCGGTCGCTCTTGGGGGGAGGTCAAGCTGGGCGAAGGTTCGATCCGCGATATCGAGTTCGTCGTCCAGTATCTGCAACTGGCCTTCGGCGCGACCCATCCCCAGGTGCGTAGCCGGAACACGCTGGACGCCCTCGTCCGCCTCTTCGCGGCGGGGCTTCTCTCTGCGGCCGACTATCGCGTCCTCGCCGACGGTTATACTTTCCTGCGCACGGTCGAGCATCACCTGCAGATGATGCACTACCAGCAAACCCATACGTTGCCCAATAACGATGACGAGATGGGGTCTCTGGCGCGACGCCTGGGGTTCCGCGGCCCGCGCGCAGGCGAACTGTTGCGCGCCCGCTACGAGCAGCACAGCGCAGCCATTCGCGCCGTGTATACACGGCACCTGGAGGCAGACCTTGCGATGAGCCAAGCCAACCTGCCGCAGCCTGCCCTCGAGCCGGGCGCGCCCGGCTTCGACCGCTATCGTCACCTGGCGCGCATGGACCCTTCCTACGCGGTCACCTTCAGCGAGGAAGAGATCCGCCGCCATGTCGAGATGGCCGATCGCCTCAGCGACGAGCGCCTGGTCGTTGTCGACGCGGTTCCCCTGGACGATCATCGCTGGCGCGTCACCATCGTCGCCTACGATTACCTGGGAGAGTTGTCGCTGATCTGCGGCCTGCTCTTCGTCTACGGCTTCAACATCCTCGATGGCGACATCTTCACTTACGAGTCGCCCCCCAGTGCAGTCGCCGAGGAGGACGCTGCTCGCCACGCGCGCGCGCAGCGACGGCGCGCGCCGCCCACCGATGCCCGCCGCAAGATCGTCGACGTCTTCACGGTGCGCTCCGAACGGGCCGACCTGCCCGCCGACCTGTGGGCACGCTACGCCGCCGACCTGGACGCCCTCCTCCGGCGCCTCGCGGCTGGCGAACAACGCGAGGCGCAAGGCGATCTGGCCATTCGCGTGGCCAACACCCTGCGTGAGCTTTCAGGCGGCACCACGACCCTGTACCCGATCGACATCGAGATCGACAACGCCGCCTCAGAGCGCTATACCGTCCTGCGCATCGACGCGCCGGACACGATCGGCTTTCTCTACGAGTTCACCAACGCCCTCGCCCTGAGCGGCGTCTACATCGCACGCATGACCGTCGACTCCGTAGGCTCACGCGTGCAGGATACCCTGTACGTGACCAACGCCCAGGGGCAAAAGATCACCTCGCCGACCAAACAGCGGGAGCTGCGCGCTGCCACCGTCCTGGTCAAGCACTTCACCCGCCTTCTCCCTCATTCGCCCAATCCGGAGTCGGCCCTGCTCCACTTCCGCGAGTTCATCGGTAACCTCTTCCTGCGACCCGACTGGCCAGCCGAGCTGACCTCGCTGGAGCGGCCGGAGGTGCTCAACGCCCTCGCTCGGCTGTTGGGCGTCAGCGACTTCCTGTGGGACGATTTCCTGCGCATGCAGCACGACAATTTGTTCCAGATCGTCGCTGAAGTCGACGCCCTGGCAGCGCCCAAGACGCAGGCCCAATTGCGCATGGAGCTGGCCCAGACGCTGAGCCGCATCCCTGACTCCGCCGGGCGACGCGCGGCGTTGAACGCCTTCAAGGACCGCGCGATGTTCCGCATCGACATGCGCTACATCCTGGGGCACATCACCGAGTTCGGGCAGTTCTCCGCCGAGCTGAGCGACCTGGCCGAGCTGGTCGTGGATGCTGCCTATCATCTGGTCGCCGACGATCTGCGCGCCCGCTATGGCGAGCCGCGCCTGCCGGGGGGAAGGCCATGCCCGCTGAGCGTCTGCGCTCTGGGCAAATTTGGCGGGCGTGAGCTGGGGTTCGCCTCCGACATCGAGCTGATGTTCATCTATGATGGCGATGGCCAGACGCCCGAACCGCCCCATCTGACGGCGGCGGAGTACTACGAGAAGCTGGTCCAGGAGTTCATCGCCGCCATCCAGGCGCGGCGCGAGGGCATCTTCGAGATCGATCTGCGTTTGCGTCCCTATGGACAGTCGGGCAGCATGGCGGTGTCGCTGGAAGCCTTCCGGCGCTACTTCGCCCCCGATGGCCCGGCGTGGGACTATGAGCGGCAGGCGTTGGTGAAGTTGCGCCCCGTCGCCGGCGATATGATGCTGGGACAGCAGATCAGCGCCCTGCGCGATCAGTTCGTCTACAGCGGCGAGCCTTTCCCGACAGCGTCGATGCGCGCCATGCGCGAGCGCCAGGTGCGGCATCTGGTGACAGCCGGGACGCTCAATGCCAAGTTCAGCCCCGGCGGCCTGGTCGACGTCGAGTACCTGGTGCAGGGATTGCAGATCACGCACGGCCACGCCAACCCGCGCCTGCGCCTGACCAACACGCGCGAGGCGATGAAGGCCCTGGCCGATGCGGGCATCCTGGCTGCCGACGACTACGCGCGCCTGCGCGAGGCCCACATCTTCCTGCGGCGGCTCATCAACGCGCTGCGCATGGTCCGCGGCAACGCGCGCGACCTGACCGTGCCGCCCGCTGGCAGCGAGGAGTTCGCATTCCTGGCCCGGCGCCTGGGCTACGGCAGCGATCTGGCGCGCCTGAGCGATGATCTGACGCGCCACACCTCGACGGTGCATGAGTTAGGGGCGCGCTATCTCCCATGACGAAATTGAAGACCAAGGTTGTGGACGAGGGAGGCGTTTGTGACGACCCTGCCTGCTGGCCTGGAAGCGTTCGCCGATGTGAAGCGCCTGATCGTCGTGGCGGCGCACCCGGACGACCTGGAGACGATCGCGGGGGGCACGATCGCCTTGCTGGCCGGCCGCGGCGTCGTCGTTTTCTCCGTCAACTGCACCCTGGGCGATATCGGCACGTCTGATCCGACGCTGACGCGCTGCGCCCTGGCGACGATGCGCCAGGCTGAGACCGCCGAAGCCGCCCGCATCCTGGGCATCGCCGAAGTGTTCAATCTGGGCCATCCGGACGGGGAGCTGATGCCCACGCTCGATCTGCGCGCTCAGCTTGCGCGCCTCTATCGCGTCACGCAGGCCGACACCCTGCTCACCTTCGATCCCCTGTGGGAAGGGCAGGCGCATCCCGACCATGTGGCGGCTGGCCGCGCTGCGCTCGACGCCTACATGCCGTCCAAGATGCGCCTCTACCGGTCGGAGCAGTTGCGTGAGGCGGGGGCTGGTCTCGGCTGCATTCAGCGCGTGTTCCTGTTCGGCACGGCGCGCCAGCCCGCCATCTACGTCGATATCTCTGCCGTGCGCGCGACCAAAGTCGCAGCGTGCGTCGCCCATCGCAGCCAGTTCCCGCAAGGGGAAGAGAGCCTGGAGTGGCTGCGCGAGATGGATGCTGAGATCGGTCAGGCGGCCGGGCTGATCTACGCGGAGCAGTTCGCGCGCATGGCGGTCTGGTGAGTCCAGATTCATATTTTCTTTGCTAAGATTACATATGGCTGCAATCATGTATGGAAAAAGGCGATTCTCCCCTTGACTTCCGTGTGACTGCGTGGTAAACTAGTATCAGCGCTTCTCCTCCACAGGTTCTCCGACTTCGATGGGGCCGCATGAGCATTGAAGCTCCATCTTGCGTTGGGTTCACCATTTATCCAAGGAGGGATACCCCATGTCCAGCAGGTTTTCCCGTCGCGATTTCCTGAAGATGGGTGCTACCGTTGCGGGCGCCTCGTTGCTGGCCGCCTGCGCGCCGCCGGCGGCTCCTGCCGCGCCGGCAGCCGGCGAAGCGCCAGCCGCTCCTGCCGCGCCTGAGAAGCTGGTGATCGAGTTGTGGGATCCCGGCACCCCAGAGAGCGCCTGGACCAAGAGCAAGAAGGCGATCATCGACACCTTCAATGAGCAGACAACTGACTTCCAGGTGGAGATGATCTACAAACCGACCACTGGCCAGACGCAGATGTCCGAGGCCGTGCTGACCGCCATCGCCGCCGGCACCCCGCCCGACACTGTCTATTTCGATCGCTTCATCGTCCCGACCTGGGCCGCCGAGAACTCGCTGACCGACCTGACCGACTTGGCCGACGCCGCTGGCATCAAGGCTGAGGACTACTTCCCCTTCGCCTGGAAGGAGGCCACGGGCTGGAAAAACCGCCTGTGGGCGTTGCCGCATGACACGGACGATCGCGCTGTCTATATCAATGTCGCTAAGGCGCGAGAGGCCGGCCTCGATGTGGACAACCCACCCAAGTACATCGACGAGTTCGATCAGTGGGCCGAGGCGCTGTACAAGAAGGAGGGACCGCGTTTGGTGCAGGCTGGCTTCATTCCGTGGCTGCATCAGGGCTGGATCTTCTCCTATGGCTTCACCTGGGACGGCAAGTTCTTCGATGAGGAGAAGCAACAGGTGACGGCCAACGATCCCCGGATCGTCGCCGCTTGCGAGTGGATGGCCTCCTACGCCAAGAAGTACGACATCACCACCATCGACTCCTTCTCGCAGGCCTTCGGCCAGGAGGCGCAGGAGCCGTTCGTGATGGGCCAGGTGGCCATGACCTACGACGGCGACTGGCGCATCGCCTCGATCCAGGAGCGCTACGCGCCGGATATGGAGTACATGGTCATCCCCATGCCCTACCCCAGGGACGGTGGTCGCGTCGCCACCTGGGCTGGCGGCTGGTCGTTGGTTATCCCGCGCGGCGCCAAGCATATCGACCAGGGGTGGAAGTTCATCGAGTACTTCACCAACGTCGAGAACATGATCAAGTTCTGCGTCGAGACCTCGCATATCCCGACGCGCGTGGAGTCGGCGAAGGATCCTCGCTTCCGCGAGAACAAGTGGCACGCCGTCTTCATGGACCTGCTGCCCATCGCCGATACCCGCCCGCCGCTGCCCATCGGCCAGTTCCTGTGGACGGCCCTGGCGGAAGCGCGTGACCTGATCATCCACCTGACCAAGACTCCTCAGGAGGCCCTCGACGACGTGACCAAGCGGGCGAATGAGGAGATGAAGAAGTACCAGGCCTGAGCAGGTCGCATGGTCCGTCCAGACAGGGGCGCATAGCCTTGTGCAGGCGTTGAAGCGCTGGTGATCAGCGGAAGCTTCGCCGATGGCGGAGGACGGGCCGCAAACGCCAGAACCAGGGGGAGGATGCCGGCTGGCATCCTCCCTTTGCTATCACGGTTTCCCCCGGGGAGAATCGTGATCCCTGAGAGAGGATGGGAGCCATGGCTCTCTTGCGTACGCAACGACAGCGCGATACCGTCAATGGAGTCCTGTTTGCTCTGCCCTGGATCATTGGGCTGATCGCTTTCTACGCTTACCCGATCGTCATGTCGCTGTATTACAGCTTCACCGAGTACAGCATCCTCCAGGCGCCCAAATGGGCTGGCTTCAGCAATTACGTCACCCTCTTTACAAAAGACGAGAAGCTGTTGAAGAGCGTCTATAACACCCTTTACTTCTCCGTATTCGCGTTGCCGCTGGGGGTGATCTTCGGCGTCAGCCTGGCCTTGCTCCTCAACATGAAGGTCAAGGGGATGTCGATCTACCGCACGATCTACTTCCTGCCCGTGCTCGTCCCCGACGTGGCCCTGGGCGTCCTCTGGCTATGGGTGTTCAACTCGCAGTTGGGCATCATCAACGCGTTGTTGTGGAAGCTCTTCGGCATCGTGGGGCCGGGGTGGTTGGCCGATCCGGCATGGGCGAAGCCATCGGTCATCCTCATCTCGTTGTGGGGGGTCGGGCAGGCGGTGGTCATCTACCTGGCGGGCCTTCAGGATGTGCCGCAGGAGATGTACGACGCGGCTGAGGTCGATGGCGCCAATTCGTTGCAGAAGACGCTGCACGTCACCATCCCCATGATCACGCCGGTCATCCTCTTCAACGTGATCATCGGCCTGATCGGCGCGTTCCAGTACTTCACGACCCCTTACGTGATCACGACCGGCGACGGCCGTCCGGCGTTGTCGCTGATGTTCTACGCGATGTATCTCTACCAGAATGCCTTCGTGCTCTATAAGATGGGATACGCATCGGCGATGGCGTGGATGTTGTTTATCGTAGTGGTGCTCAGCGCTTACGCGCTCTTCCGTTCGTCGGCGCGCTGGGTCTATTACGGCGGGCAGTGAGGAGGGAGAGATGGCCGAGCGAACGATGGTTGCACGCGTCGACTATGTGGCGGCCCACAAGCGGCGGGGGCGCAACAAGCGCCTGATACGCGAGCTGATCGGCCACCTTGCCTTGTTGCCGCTGTCGATCATCTACATGATCCCCTTCTTCTGGATGCTCTCGACGGCGCTCAAGACCGATCGCCAGGTGATGGCGTGGCCGCCCGTCTGGATCCCCAATCCCATCGCGTGGGAGAACTTCCCGCGGGCGATCGAGTTCTTTCCCTTCTGGCTGTTCCTGCGCAACACCCTGTTCATCGCCGTGCTCGGCATGTTGGGCATCATCATCTCCAGCTCGTTGGTGGCCTACAGCCTGTCGCGCATCCCCTGGCCCGGGCGCAATATCCTCTTCGGCATCACCGTGGCGACGATGATGCTGCCTTATCAGGTGACGATCATCCCGTTGTTCATCTGGTTCAAGAACTTGGGCTGGATCAACACCTATGCCCCGTTGATCGTGCCAGCGTGGTTCGGCGGCGCTTTCTACATTTTCCTGTTGCGCCAGTTCTTCATGACCATCCCCAAAGAGCTGTCGGACGCGGCGCGCATCGACGGCGCCGGCGAGTTCCGGTCCTTTGCGCAGATCATCCTGCCGCTGGCGCGGCCAGCCCTGGCGACGGTGCTCCTCTTCGAGTTCCTGGCGCGCTGGCGCGATTTCCTGGGGCCGCTCATCTACCTGCAGGACCAGAAGAAATACACGATCTCGCTGGGCCTCTCCTACTTCCGTCTGGAGCATGGCACCGAGTGGCAGCTTCTGATGGCGGCGTCGCTGACGCTGACCGTCCCCATCATCATCCTGTACTTCTTCACGCAGCGCACCTTCATTCAGGGCATCACGCTGACCGGCATCAAAGGATAACTTACGGCGGTCCGCGGCGCTCGTCCGAGGCCGCGGATCGCTCCTAGAACCTATCCGAAAAATTTCGGCGCGGTCTCCTGGCCGTGCCCCTGGCTGGTCAGGAGACCAGCCAGAACAGTCTGCGGATAGGCTCTTGTCCATCGTGCGCCTCTCTTTTCCCGACGCGCCGCGATGAGCTCTGCCCTCGCAACTGTTCAATCCAGCGTCTCGGGATCTACTCCACCTTCAGAAATCTTCTAAAAGCCTTTGTGACCTGGCGTCTCAGGGGCAAAATCTGCTCTACTTGATCCGTCCCCTTCCGCCCTTCTCCTCCTGGCTTTCTTGCCGCCCTTGACTGAATATCATAAATAAGCTATAAATCAGAAAAATCCCCTATCTTCGAGCGAAGGAGAGGCACGATGTTGACGCAAGCGCAGGTCGATTTCTTCAACGACAATGGTTATCTTCGCCTGGAGCAGGTATATGATCCGGCGACGCTCAAGGCGATGAGCGATGAGCTCGATTTCATCATTCAGACCTGGGCCCATGAGGCGGCCTGGCGTGGGCCGTGGCGCGAGCGCTACATGGATGAGGAGGAGAATCGCCAGGCGAGCATGATCGCCATCCATGAATTGCAGCACTATTCCTCCGTGTGGACGCGCGCGCTGACCGAGCCGCGGCTGGCGCAGGCGATCGCGCGCTTGCTCGACACCGACGCGGTGGAGATCCATCATAACACCCTGCACGCCAAGCCTCCCTCCAGAGGCGCGCCGTTCCCCATGCATCAGGATGTGCCCTTCTATCCGCACGCCGATGGTCGCTACATCGATGCCCTGATCCATATGGACGACGCTGATGAAGAGAGTGGCTGCATCAAGTTCCTGGCTGGCAGCCACAAACTGGGCAAGCTCGAGCACATCACCGGAGAGCACACGGAGCCGCACCTGCCCGTCGATCAGTACCGGCTGGAGGACGCTGTCTCGGTGCCGGCCAGGGCGGGCGACGTCGTCGTCTTCCACATCTACACGGTGCACGGCTCAGCGGTGAATCATGCGGGGCGCTGGCGGCGTCTGGTGCGCGTGGGCTTCCGCGATCCGCGCAATCGCCAGGAGGGCGGACAGGGGCTGGGGCGACCTGGGATCATGGTCGCTGGCGTGCGGCCGCGCGTGGATGGGATGGAGGTCAATCCATACGGCAACTGGAGTCGCTCACAACCGTAGGCGCCGGAAGCGAGCCGACGCGGCCGCCTCGAGGTCGCGTCGGCTTTCCTTTTTGGTTTTGCTATAAAATATTCCTTATGAGTCTTTTGTTCGCAACTCTGTGTGCTGGTTGACTTCCCCTTGATCCTGTGATACACTGATCGTAGTTTTAACCTCTGTTTCGATTCCTGTGGCATTTTCGCGTCTCCTGGTGTGTTCAGGTCCCTGGCCATGGGTTGTTCGCAAGCGTTGCCCCTGCGCCGAGCGATGCCCATCTGGTTTGAGCGGGGCCTCTCGTCTGTGACGGCAGAGGAGGTAGGTATGTCCTGAGCGCCTCGCTGCTAACGTGATCTGGCACGCTTCCACCGCCTGACACTCGATGCTGTTGCCCCGGATTAGCCGCCTAAAATCCATATTCCAAGGAGGGATACACGATGTCCGGTCTGCTCGAGAAGAAGCTCTCGCGTCGCAGCTTCTTGAAGGCCAGCGCCGCTATGGCAGGCGCCTCATTGGTGGCCGCATGCGCGCCGCCTGCCGCTGCGCCCGCGGCGGCTCCGGCGGCAGGAGAGGCAGCCAAGCCGGCTGAGACCACCGTCACATTGATCACCTGGGTGCAGGGCGATCCTCTCTCCGAAAGCCCCTATAACGACACTCGCAACAAGATCATCGCCATGTTCGAAGAGGCCAACCCGGGGATCAAGCTGCAACTGGAAGGATCCTCGGAGCGCATCGATGAGAAGGTGTTGCTGACCGTCAAAGCTGGCAATCCGCCCGACCTGACGATGATATCAGCCCAGATGCGCGAGTCGCATGTGCACGCGGGCACGTTGCGCGATCTTGAGGACTATCTGGCGATGGAGGACAAGGCATGGGTCGATGACCTGCCTGGCATCCACAACGCCAACGCCACCTCTTCGATCGACGGCAAGCGCTACTGCATCCTGCTCTCCCTGCACAGCCGCCTGATCTATTACCGCACAGATATGTGTCCCGCCGAGCCGTCGAGCTGGCAGGATATCGTCGACTTCGGCAAGGCGGTGGCTGATCCAGACAAGGGCATTTGGGGATTCAACTTCTTCGGCAACAAACCCTGGTCGGTCGAGGTGGAGTTTGGCCCCTTCATCTGGATGCAGGGTGCGAACACCTGCGAACCGGACGGTCGGGCGACGTTCGCCACCGACGCGGCGGAGGCGGCCATCCTCTTCCATCGCGATCTGATCCACGTCCACAAGATCTCCTCGATCGCCAACGTCACCAGCGGTTTCGGCGACATGTGGGCGCAGTTCCAGGCCGGGCAGGTCGCCATGTGCGTGCAAGGCACCTATGCCTTCCCTATCGGCGTCAAGGAGCAAATGAAGGAGCTGTGGGAAGCGGGCAAGGTCTGGGGCGCGCCGATCCCACCCAAGGAGAAAGGGGGCAATTCGGCCAACTTCGCCAACGGCTGGGCGTGGGGCATCCCCAGAGGTTCCAAGCATTCGGATGAGGCGTGGAAGTTCATCCGCTTCCACTCGCGGCCCGACATCCAGGTCATGCACAGCCAGGTGGAAGGGGGCGCGCCCATCACCAAGTCGGCCTGGGAAGACAAGACCCTGTACGCCGACGAGATCTGGGGCAAGGTCATGCTGCCCAATCTGGAGAAGTGGGGACGGCCCATGGATCCCTACGTCTACTACATGGAGCAGTTGACCGCCCTGGCCGTCGCCATCGAGGAGAGCCTGGTCAATCCCGACAGCGACATCATGGGCAACCTCAAGCGCGCTGAGGAAGAGTTCAACAAGAAGTACTATCCGGCCTGATCGGCCTGAAGCTCGCGCCAGGTGTCCGATAGAGATCTCTGGCTCCAT
>FWPV01003722.1_pt1 | contig 33974 bp, 31 predicted proteins | sample 2228371 | NCBI WGS metagenome assembly FWPV01 (sample SAMEA103939776, study PRJEB20133) | metagenome
GCCCTTGTTCAGGGATTGCTGGCTGGCGTAACCCTTGGCATCAGCTTGGCTGGCGCATACTTGATTTTAGTCCCCACCATGGAGACCATGGATTGAGTTCACCTATACTTTTCATCCTCTTGCCCGGAATGGTGGGTGTTGTCCTGTTTATATTCCAAAACTACAGGCGACTTGTACTAATCGTCGGTATTACGACCGCCATCAGCCTGGCAGGTTTAGCCTGGCTGATGCCGATTGGAGAACAACTCTCTTTGGGAGTTATATCGTTTCGCCTCACCGACACTCTCATCGTCCTGGGCAGGCAATTTGTCTTGAGCGCTGGAGACCAGAATTCTCTCGTTCTAATTTATCTGGGTCTCGCGTTCTGGTTTGTGGGGGCGTATTCCGCCAGAGTCAGCCGTTTATTCATCCCGCTTGGTCTTGCCATCGCGGGCTTGATTACTGCGGTTTTGGCTGTCGAACCGTTCTTATACGCAGCTTTATTGATTGAACTCATTGTATTGGTCAGCATCCCCTTACTTACATCCCCGGGCAATCAAGCCGGGCGGGGTGTGATTCGATATCTGGTATTTCAAACGCTTGGTTTTCCCTTTATTTTATTTACAGGCTGGCTGCTCAGCGGCGCTGAAAATAGTCTCTTAAATGCAGAGTTATTGGTATTGTCATATGTGATGCTGGGATTGGGTTTCTGGTTTCTAATGGGCATCTTCCCGTTTCACTCCTGGATACCGATGATATCTGAGCAATCTCATCCCTATGCGGTTGCTTTCTTGCTTTATGAGTTGCCCTTGGGAATCACTTTATTCGCAGTGGGCATCCTGGACCGATATACCTGGCTCAGGGAGACCGCGGGTTTGTTTCAGCTCTTGGAAATTGCAGGTGTCATCATGATTCTCACCGGTGGTGTTGGCGCAGCGTTTGAACGCAACCTGGGGCGACTGATGGGTTTCGCGATGCTGGTCGAAATCGGTCTGTCTACCCTTGCGGTGAGAGTGGGTGTGGCACAAACTGGGGCGGATTCTGTCTTGGGCATCTTCTTTGCCACGTTTTATCCCAGAGCTCTGAGCCTTGGCGTATGGGCATTGGCTGCTGTAACCATATTGCGTGCGGTTAATTCTTCGGGAAAGGCACCTATCACCTCTGAAGCACTGACTTTTAAAAACATTCAAGGGGCAGCGCGACGATTTCCCATCGCGGCGCTGAGTCTGATGTTAGCTCAGTTTTCGATATCAGGGCTTCCATTGTTGGTTGGATTTCCAATCAGGATGGCTTTGTGGTCAGAAATCGCACGCGAGTCGCAAGTGATTGCAACCCTGGCTCTGCTAGGCTATTTTGGTCTGTTAGCAGGTAGCATCAGAGCATTGGCGGTATTGGTCATGGGCTCAGATGAACAAGGCTGGGAAACCAACGAGACAATCGGTGAACGGTTGTTACTGGGATTGGGTGGTATCGCTCTGGTAGTCATGGGTGTCTTTCCGCAGTTATTTACCCCCCTCTTCGCACGTATGGCTGATACGTTTTTCCGGACAATACCTTGAGAGGTTTGTCCAGGCAGCGTTGACGATTATCGGCGTGCTATAATCGTTAATCATCCCCGTTGTTCGGGAGTCAGATAAGCAATTTGCCGAGGAGATCAAATATGGAGTTAGAACAACTCATCAAGCGTGTTGATTGGTTGGATGACGAACGACGCAAAGACAAGACACTTCTGGCATCAATCGAAGAGAAGATCGTCAGCCTTGAGGCGAATTTACCGATAATCGCCAAGCAGATCAAGGATATGGATAGTGAGATAACTCGCATCGCAGCCATGCTGACCCGCATGGATCATTTTGACGAAAACCTGCTCCAGGCGCGAGTCGAAAATAAACAGGCGGTTGAAGAGCTGGAAAAAGAGATGAATCAACGCGCATCCGAAGCTGAAAAAATTCGACGGGTTGAGATGCGCGCTCTGGAAAGCACAATCGTGGAATTACGCAAGGAATTGGCGCCTATTCCGGAACTTAAGCGCAGCCTTCAGGCGCGAATCGATGAAGAGATCCGTTTGAATAAGGCGATTGACGAAGTCCGGGCGAAGTTTGATACTGCCCGACGAAGCGAAGAAGAATATACAAGGACCTTACGTTTAATTGATGACGGAAGACGCCAGGACGCGAAACGTCTGACCGATATGCAGGGTGAAGTGGCAGCCTTACGAAAACATGTGGACGATCAGCGGGGCAAGCTGGAATTGACTTCCACCACGCTACGCAAGATTGAAACGCGCTTGAACGAGTTAATGACCGTAGAGGCTGAACGTCGTGAACAGCAGGCTAAATTTATCGAAGAACAGACATTATTACAGGTAGAGCGGGAAAGAGTTTGGAAGGAGTGGCAAGCTCGTTTTGAGACCATCGAAAGCCAGACTGCCAACATCGAGTTGAACCTGCAGACCCTGGATACCACCCATCGGGAGGTCAAACGATCGCAGCAGGCGTTGGATGAGCTGGCGGTGAAGGTGGACCGACGCATCAATGAGATGACGGAGATCCAGAGATTGGCTGAAGAGAGATTCCGCCAGGAATGGGTCACGTTCAAAGCCGATGATCAGAAGCGGTGGACCAACTATACCCTTACTCTGGAAGAGCAACGAGGAGAATCAAAAAGGCAGTATGAGAAACTGGCGGAAAGAGTGACCCAGTTAGAGGATGCGATTCAGGAAATCCAGGAAGCGATCTTGCAGATGAATGAACAAACGGGAAAGCGCTTACAGTCTCTGATCGCCGTCGTTCATGAATGGGTGACAAACTACGAACGTTCGACCGGACGCGCTCGTTAGTATTTAATTCCACCCAGATGCTCATGGAAGATCAGGAGTATGAACAGGAGGTATTTGGATGCGTGTCATCGGCACCGCAGGGCACGTAGATCATGGGAAATCCACTTTGGTCGAAGCGCTCACCGGCACTCATCCTGATCGTCTCAAGGAAGAACGTGAGCGGGAGATGACCATTGACCTCGGATTCGCCTGGATGACCCTTCCGAACGGCGAAGAGGTTGGCATTGTAGATGTCCCTGGTCATAGAGATTTCATTGAGAATATGCTCTCTGGCGTGGGTGGGATAGATGCGGCGTTATTTGTGATCGCGGCGGATGAGGGGGTGATGCCGCAAACCCGAGAGCATCTCGCCATCCTGGATCTCCTTCAGGTACAGGGAGGGGTGATTGCCCTGACAAAGATCGATATGGTGGATGACCCGGATTGGTTGGATTTGATCGAAGATGATATCACCCAATTAATGCGAGGCACCATACTTGAAAGCGCTCCCATTATCCGCGTTTCCGCTCGGAAAAAGATCGGTCTTTCCGAGTTAATCGCTGCAATCAGCGATTGTCTTGCCGAACGCCCACCACGGGTAGATTTGGGTCGCCCCAGGTTGCCGGTTGATCGGGTGTTTTCCATTTCCGGCTTTGGCACAGTGGTGACCGGTACACTCAGCGATGGCGTTTTACGCGTGGGCGATGAATTGGAAATATTGCCGTCGGGAATACGCGGCAGAGTGCGGGGATTGCAGACTCACAAACGCAAAGAAGAAACCGCCGTACCCGGTTCCAGAACGGCAATCAATATATCAGGCGTGAATACCGATCAGATATCACGCGGGGATGTGGTGGCGCATCCCAATCAATACCAGCCGACGGGCAGGTTCGACGCCCGCGTGCGGTTGTTATCTGACGCCAGCTCTTCCCTGAAACACAATATGCAGGTCAAGTTATTCGTCGGGGCTGCCGAAGAGCTTGCCAGAGTCAGGTTGCTGGGGAGCGATGAGTTAAAACCGGGCGAAGAAGGTTGGGTGCAGTTAGAAGTGGAACGCCCGGTGGTCGTGGTCCGTGGAGATCGCTATATCATCCGGCGACCCTCACCCGGCGAAACGCTTGGCGGAGGCGTTGTTCTGGATCATCAGCCGAAACGGCGTTATAAACGTTTTGCCAAAGATACGATCTCCCGTTTAGAAGCTCTCGAAGCAGGTACACCGGGGGAAATCTTATTGCAAACATTGACCGGGATGGGTGTCGCCTCGCTCCGAGATCTCGCCTCTCGGTCGAACCTGGATGCGGATCACCTGGCGAATGCTTTAAGCGAGTTGAACTCAATCGGTCAGGTGGTGTATCTTGAAGCAAAGGGTGACGCTGACGCGCCTGCCATGAATTCCCTGGTGGCAAGCAAAGCATATTGGGAACAGACCGCCTCGAAAGCGTTGCGCGAGATTGAACAATATCACCGGACCTATCCTTTGCGGAGAGGCATGCCCAAAGAGGAGCTCAAAAGCCGCTTGAAACTCCCCTCGCGGGTATTCAACGCGCTCATTGATGGACTGATCGCCAAGGCAGCGATTGCGGAAACCGGTCCACTTTTACGGTTACCGGGATACGATATCCACTTTAACTTGAAGCAACAACAAGCGGTTGAAGCTCTCCTGGAACGCTTTCGCAAGACTCCGTATTCACCGCCATCGGTCAAAGAGTGTCAGGAAGCGGTGGGTATGGATGTATTCCAAGCCTTGATTGATTTGGGAAGGCTGATACAGGTGGCTGCAGATGTGGTCTTTAGCGCAGAGGCATACCAGGATATGCTCACCCAGATCAGGACGCTTTTTGCAACTCAAGAGACATTAACAGCTGCCCAGGTTCGGGATCATTTCAATACCAGCCGACGTTATGCGTTGGCATTATTGGAGTACCTGGATGCCCAGGGGATCACCGTCCGAGAGGGTGATTTCAGGCGATTGAGGCGATAGGTAAAGAGGCTGATATAATTGATATGAGATGAAAAAGTTTTGTTCCTGGGACGTTTTTGGGAGACACCATGAAACACTATTTTGGCGAAAATAATCAGGGGGAAAAAGCAAGGACCCGGTTGTTATGGATCATCCCAATGGTTCTCGCAGCGGTGGTATTGTATATCGCCCTGCTGCTGCCAAGCACCATCACCCGCGCTGCCGGGGATAATCTCGATCAGACCGGCAAACATGCACCGCTTCAGGGCGTCCCTGACCTGACCATTTCAAAATCGCATCAGGGGGACTTCATCATCAACCTCGATCCTCAGGTTTATTATACCTACACGATCATCATCAGCAGTGTTGGCGATGCGGTCGTGACCGGACCGATCACCGTCACAGATGTCATCAGCGACGCCTTAGAACCGGTTGGGGGAATTGGTCAGGGTTGGACTGTGGGGTTCAATGGGCAGACCTTCACCTGCGTGTATGCCAATACCACCGGCATATCCCCGACGGTGAGTCTGCCACCCCTGAATTTGTTTGTCCGTATTAAAGCCACAAACACAACTTTGGTGGTCAATCGAGCTACGGTTTCGAACAACAGTGATGCAAATCCCGCGAATAATGTAGCCAGTGATCCAACTACGCTGGTTGGCGCTGATCTGGCGGTTGCCAAGTCGGTCGCTCCGAGTTCGCCCTCGCCCGGGTCGGTCATCACCTATACCATCACGGTCAACAACCAGGGTCCCAGCCAGGCAACAGGCGTGATCCTGACCGACACCCTGCCGGCGGGGATCACCTATAAGAGTGCTTCCGCCAGCCAGGGGAGTTACACCTCTACAGATGGTCGTTGGAACGTCGGGACACTCGACAATGGGGGCAATGCTACTCTGAGGATATCAGCCACAGTGGACTCGGGATCGTTGGGAAAAACGATTGTGAATGCCATTGAGGGGCTGCGCTCAGCGATACCGGATTACAATCTGAGCAATAATACCGCCAGCGTCAGCTTCAGCGTCCAGACAACTCGTGTTTCGGGTTTGGTGACAGACGCGGCGAAGGGAACGCCTCTATCCGGGGTAAAGGTGGAATTACAGGATAGCGCCAATCACCTTTACTCTTTGACCACAACCGCTACCGGCTGGTTCACTTTTACCAATACCATCACCAATCCGCTGGCAAGCGGCAACGCCGTCATCCGGGGGTCAAAAACCGGATACGCCACCAAATCTGCCAATATTGTGATCGTCCAAAATCAGTCTTTGCGACAGGATTTGGCTCTGGATACGGCTGATTTGCTCATCACCAAGACGGATGGTTTGACGACCGTCATCCCTGGCAATACGATTACATATACATTGGTCATCAGCAACCTGGGTACGATCCCGGCGAGCACTGTGGTCATCACGGATGTGCTGCCAACGTTTACAACTTATATTACTGACACATCGGGAATTGCACACACCACACCTGCGTCTTATACATACGTCTGGAAGCTGAATGATAATATTGACCCCGGAAAAGCCTTCCGCTTCAAAATCCGCGCCAGGGTTGCCGACGCGCTTCCCAGCCCACAGCATACCCTGACCAACCGGGGGAGCGTATCCAGCCAGTCTCCTGATTCTAACCTGGAAAATAATGTTGCTCTGGATAACACCACCAGCACCGGAACGCCGAACCCGACTCTTACCCTGGCTGTGACCCCGAACCAGGTTCGGACGGGTCAAAACGCAACTTATACGATAAAACTGACCAACGCCGGCACTGCGCCGATGACGGATGTTGAGGTGAGCGACACCTTCTCAACTTTTCTGGATATATCGAGCGCCAGGACGACTAAGGGGACCGCTTCATTAAACAGTACCACGCGCCGGGTTACTGTAGCGATAGATGTGCTGGCGCCGAATGCTGAAGCGACGATCACGGTCGTGGCTAGGGTCAATACCAGCGCAACGACGAATACCACGGTTTCTAATGCTGCTTCTGTAACCTATAAATTCGGTGGAACTCCTTTTTCCCGCACTTCTAACACCGTTAGCTTTCAAATTCTGGTCTCCTCCACCTTGCCCGGGACAGGGGGCATTGAGCTTGGCGCTCAGGATACTTCTGCCAGACCATATCTATTGGCGTTCTTCAGTTCCATCTTGCTGCTGGGGATGGGGATTGCGGCATTTGTGTATTACTTCAGAAATCGCAACCTGCAGTCCGAATGGTCTGGTTGGGCTTTGAAGATGGGATTATTGCTCACTGTCGTCGCCGGGCTTTTTGCCGTCGCCGGGGTGGTATTATCCGGTATTGGCTCAAGGGAGGAAATCACCCTGACTTCTCTCCATGCTTCTTCTGGAGAGACTTTGGATAAAGACATTCCTGAGTCAACCCATGAACCCGACACCCTGATTTATCCAAGCACCCTTTTCCAGATTCCCGGATCAGAGTTGGATAAACTTCCCGATTTCCCGGTGCCTACTCCCACCATTCAGCCCGAGATGGCTCAGGAGGGGAGCTTAGACATCTCTCCGGTTAACCGGATCGTCATCCCCGCCCTGGCTCTGGATACAATCGTCAAGTATGTGCCATATGATGGTTTAACCTGGATGATCGCCGGATTGCAGCAGGAGATTGCCTGGATGGGAGAGACCTCCTGGCCAGGTTTGGGTAGCAATACAGCGCTTGCAGGACATGTCACCTTGCGCAATGGCAGCAGTGGACCTTTTCGGGATTTATCCGATTTGCGTTCTGGAGATGCAGTTTTTGTTTATACTGAGAAGAATATCTATGAATATAAGGTAAGCGACCTGGTCACAGTGGAGCCAACAGACTTAACCGTCATTGAGCCGACCACTGATCCTACCCTGACTCTGATCACCTGTTCAGAGTGGGACCCATACAGCGGTTTTTATACCAAGCGTCTGGTTGTCAAATCGAGTCTGGTAGGTTCCAAGCCGATTAATCAAATCTCTCAGGGAAATTGATTGAAACTGACTTGATTGTCAGAAAACGCCTCCAACAGGGCATTACTGAACCATCAGCCTCTCATTGGGAGGCTGATTTTTTTGCTCTAATGCTCGCCTTTCGTGAGTCCTATCAAAATTGTTAGGTATTTGTCAGAAGTTTCTGACAAGTGTAACAGGATTCGACAGGATGCGTTCTTATTAGAGCGAAATCAATTCTATCGGTGGTAATTATTTTGATATAGGTTTTCAGGAGCGACAGGTGAAAAAGATTACCATCCTCTTTGCTGACGACGACCTGGACTTGCAACAAGCGGTTGGATTGACCCTCGAGGTAGCCGGATTCGAGGTGCTCTTCGCCGATAACGGGTTACAAGCACTGGAGTTGTGGCGGACCCACTCCATTGATCTGGTCATTCTCGATATCATGATGCCCTCAATCAATGGTTTGAGTGTTTGTAGGAGCATCCGGCAGGCGTCTGATGTACCCATATTGCTTCTCACCGGCAGAGGCAGAGAAGAGGATGTCGTCACGGGCATTGAAGCTGGAGCAGATGATTATGTCATCAAACCTTTCCGCCCACGTGAACTGATCGCTCGCATTCAGGCATTGCTCCGGCGCGCCAGTGGTTATGCTCAACTGACCCGCAAACAAATCGCCTTCAACAACTTGATCCTGGATTTAGAAGCGCGTCGGGTGATATACCATGACAGGAACATCCCGGTTTCTCCTCTGGAATTTCAGTTATTGAAGTATCTGATGCAGAACGCGGGGGTGGTACTCAGCAAAGAGGAGTTGCTGAAGAATGTCTGGGGGTATATGTCCACCGGCGCGGACATGAATATGATAGAAGCGACAGTGCGTCGGTTGAGGAAGAAGGTGGAACTGGATCCGTCACAACCACGCTTTATCCACACCGTTTGGGGGACGGGTTATCGTTTTGGGGATTGATTTTCAGAAACCAGCACTAACCCTGATACACCCATACACCTGCCGTCATCGTCCCGCTTGGAAGGATATCTCGGATGTTATCAGGATCAGTGTTGAAGATATCCACGTTGAGCACAATTAAATCAGCCCAGTAACCAGGGATTAGTTTGCCCAGTCGAGTTTCGAGACCGGCTGCATAGGCTGCGCCAGTGGTATAGCCATGCAACGCTTCTATCAGGCTCAGTTTCTGGAATGGATACCAGCCTTCCTGGCTTGGCGAGCCATCAGACCGTCTGCGGGTGATCGCAGCGTGTAGACCCCAGAATGGATTTGGCGATTCCACCGGGGCATCTGAGCCAAAAGCGAGAATTGTGCGCCTCTCCGCGAGACTTCTCCAGGCATATGCCAGTTCTGCCCGTTTGCCCCAATGACGATCTGCCATCAACATATCGGAGGTCGCGTGAATGGGTTGCATCGAGGCGATAATACCAAGGGAGGACAAGCGACTGACATCATCCGGGTGGAGCAATTGAACGTGCTCAATGCGATGACGGAGGGGAAGAAGGTTTTTATCCCTCTCAAAGGCGCGGATGCGCTCCAGCCCATCCAGAACTTCATGATTGGCGCGGTCGCCAATGGCGTGAATAGCCAAGCCAAGTCCGTTTTCCACAGCCATTCGTCCTTTTTCGGCGACATCTTCCCCATCCAAAAAAAGCATGCCACGGTTTTCTGGCTTTCCTTCGTAGGGTTGGAGCATCGCGGCAGTTTGTGGTCCCAGGGCGCCATCTGCAAATGCCTTCACATTCCCGATGCGTAGAAAATCGTCTCCAAAACCAGAGCGTAAACCGAGTTCAATCGCCTCCGATAAAGCCTCGATGGGGATACTTTTTACCACCCGCAGCCTCAAATCCCCATTGAGATGGAGCATTTGCAAACTTCTGAAACAGCGGGCGCGGTCGAAGTCATGTACCGAGGTGATGCCCATTTGCCACAGGTTGGTTTGGGCAATCTTAATCGCGGCAGCGACCTGCTCGAGGCTCGGCTCCGGTATTGCCTGGGTGATGAGGTTCATGGCGCTTTCGTAGAGAATGCCGTCTGGGGAACCGTCAGGGTAGCGACCGATGCGTCCATCGGGAGGGTCAGGCGTGTTTTGAGTGATATTGGCTCTGCGTAAAGCGGCGGTGTTTGCCCAGCCGGCGTGTAATGACTTCGCCGTCAAATAGACAGGTCTATCGGGGACAATGGCATCCAGATCGGCTGCGGTTCCGAAGCCGGAGATCCAATCATTTTGATTCCAGCCATGCCCTAGGAGCCACTCCCCCTCTGGAAGTTGTCTATCTCGATCAGCTACTCTTTGCAGACATTCTTCCCTGGTTGCAGTTTCGCAATCCACCTTTTGCAATCCCAGGGCGTATTGTTCGAGATGAATGTGGGCATCGGTCAGACCGGGTAATACCACCTGACCAGAAACATCGTAGAGTTTATCGCCTCTTCTGGTTTGGGACAAAATCGAGTAGTTGTCGCCAATGGCGACGATTTTGCCCCCCTCAATTAGTAGAGCCGATGCTCGGGGGATGTGATTATCGAGGGTGTAAATATTCGCGTTGTAAATGGCGAGCAAGTGGATATTCTCTCGGATGTGGATTATTTTCCAAACAAGATTGCCAGAATCGAGTCAAGCTCCTCGGCTGAAAAATAGTGGATGACCACCGTACCGCCTTTGCGATACTGGTTGACTTTCACCTTTGTCCCCAAATGAGAACGCAGACGATCTTCAATCTCGGCAATTTCGGGTGAGCGTTCGTGTTTTTGGGAGGAGCGTGGTTTCTCTCCCGTCAATTTTCGTACCAGCAATTCCGTCTGGCGCACGCTGAGATCCTTGGAGAGGATGCTCTGCAAAACAGCCGATTGAGCCTGGGGCGTCCCCAAAGACAGCAAGGCGCGGGCATGACCTTCGCTGATCTTGTTCTCCGCCAGAGCTGCCTTCACATCCGCTGGCAATTTAAGCAATCTCAAAGTGTTTGTCACCGAAACCCGGCTCTTACCGACCTGTTCGGCGATCTGCTCATGAGACAGACCAAATTCTTCACTCAACTGGCGGTAAGCCTCCGCTGTTTCCAGGGGACTTAAGTCTGCCCGCTGAACGTTCTCGATCAATGCCAGTTCGATGCGTTGCTGCTCGCTCACCTCTCGCACAATGGCAGGGATGTTTTCCAGACCTGCCTCACGCGCTGCCAGCCAGCGCCTTTCGCCGGCGATTAACATATATCCTGTACCGGCGTCGTCATAAGAGACAATGATGGGTTGGATGACGCCATGTTCACGGATGGAAGCGGCGAGTTCAGATAACTCCTCTGCGTCCACACTGGCGCGGGGTTGTCTTGGATTGGGGATGATATTGTCTATGGGGATATTGATAATCCCGGATGTCGCTTGGCTTTCGCTTGTGGGGATCAGCGCGTCCAAGCCGCGACCTAAACCAGATCTGCGCGTTTTCATGTCTGTTGAACCTGGAGCGAGGGGATGTGAACCCCATTGAGAGCCAGAACTTCCCGCGCCAGCGAGGCGTATGCCTCCGCTCCGCTGGAATGAGGCGCATAGCTGGAGATTGGCAGCCCATAAGAAGGCGCTTCTGCCAGACGGACACTGCGCGGGATGACCGTTTGAAACACCCGATCGGTGAAATAGCGACGGACCTCTTTGACGACATCGTTCGCCAGGTTGGTCCTGCCATCGAACATGGTTAATACCACACCGCAAACCTCCAATTCTGGGAAAAGTGCATTTCTGACTCGGTTAAGGGTATTTGTAAGCTGGCTCAGCCCTTCTAACGCCAGGTATTCGCACTGGACCGGGATAATCACACCATCCTTGGCAGCCACGATGCCATTCAGAGTCAATAAACCCAGCGAGGGAGGGCAATCAATCAAGATGTAATCGTATCGTTCCAGGATTGGTTCGAGCGCTTTTTTGAGCCGCGTCTCGCGCGCCAGTTCATTAACCAACTCCACTTCCGCCCCAGCCAGAGCAGGGGAAGATGGGAGGATGGATAATTTCAATCTTGGGTTGTGGAGGATATGTTGGCTGGTGGTGGCGGCGCGAATTAAGGCATCATATGTCCCGCTACGGACACTGTTCTTCTCGATCTTCAAGCTGGATGTCGCATTAGCCTGTGGGTCGAGATCTATAATCAAAACCTTCTGCCCATAATAAGCCAGGTAAGCGCCCAGATTGATGGCGGTGGTGGTTTTACCGACACCTCCTTTTTGGTTCACCAGTGTGTAGACATACCCCATCTTAGATGACCTCGATCATACACTCTTCTATTTCTTGTTGAGTCGGGATGCTATCCATGCCCGTCCGGGTGACAGAATAGGCGGCTAACTGTGTCGCGAAGCGGGCAGCTTCCCAGGGGTCTCTTGTGGTGTACAGCCGGACAAAGAAGGCGGCTGCGAAGATATCTCCTGCGCCGCAAGAGTCGATTTCAACAACTTCTGGCGGGCGGAAACGACGTATGTCTCCATGCCAGTATAATCGCGCCCCATGCGCAGACTCGGTGACGGCTAGAACGCGGCAATAGGTTGCCATCTCTTCAATCCGAGCTTCATCTCCGTCTATATCCTTGATGCTCAGCACCGCCGCGCCAGCGCGTTGTAATACAAATGAGGCTTCTGGCCATTCGGTGATAGAAACCCGATTGGAGATATCCCAGGTGCGCAGCCAACCCTGCGGGGTCACGCCAATCAGGGCGTCAGGAAAGTACCTGACGAGAGATGGATCGACTTCCTGGGCAATCGGGGCGAGGTGAACGATGGGGGCGTTACGCCAGTTGTCGGGTATCAGGTTTAGGTGCAGGCTTGGGGCAACATGATAGAGGTATTGAATGCGCCCTTGGGTGGTGTCCACATTCTCAAAGGTTGTGCTTCGATCGGTTGGGAAACTGACCAGGGGTATCTCAGCCAACTGTCCGAGGTGTAGTTCATTCCCCCAGGAGGTCACGATACCCACACGCAGCCCTAAAGCCCGGGCGGTCAGGGCGGAATATGCGGCAGTACCACCCAGGCGCGGACCTTTGGCGGTCAGATCGATAGATATATGTCCGATTACAAGATAATCTACCGGTTCGAATTTTGTAAGTTGATTCATGGTTAAATTATACACGATATGGAATTACACAAAGTGCGATGCTCATCAGACCCGTATTCGAGCCAAGCATCGCACCAGGTTTTCCGGGGGTAAATGACAATTATTTGGGGATAATGGTCACTTTACGGCGAGGTTCTTCTCCCACGCTCTCAGTGGTCACATTGGGATTATCGCGCAGTTCGATATGGACAATCCGACGCTCGTTTGCAGGCATAGGCTCCAGGACCTGTCTCTTGCCGGTCTTTATCGCCTGTTCAGCCATGCGTTGAGCCAGGTGGCGAATCTGCTGCTTACGCCTTTTGCGATATCCCTCCACGTCAATCACCAGGGGGATGGAGTGTCCCAGCTCTTTTCCAATGATGAGGTTTGAAATATATTGGAGGGCGTTTAAAATCTCGGATTGTCTCCCAATCAAGATGCTTAAATCTTTGCCATTGATGTCCACGCACACAGGGGGATGACTATGGGCTTCATCCGGTTCGCCGTAATACGCCGTGACATCGGCGTGGACCTTCATTCTGTCTAATAGCTCGACCACAGTTGCTTTGGCAACGTACAGAGTGATATCGTCTTTAAGTTGGCTCGAGGCGGTTGGTTCAACTGCAGGTTGTATAATGGGGGGAGAAAGGCTCTCTTCTTTAGATGTTTCGCTGGGGGTCGGTTTGATCAGATCTTCAGATGTGCTTTCATCAACTTCTGCCGAAGAAAAACTCGATTTTATTGTGAGTCTGACCCGAGCCTGCCTTGATCCAATTCCAAATAAGCCTCGGCTGCCCGAATCAAGTATCTCAATTTCTAGAGCCTCTTCGGGCAAACCAAGCTCATCGATCCCCTGGGCAATTGCTTCTTCGATGGTGGGAGCGATCACTTCTAATGTGGCACGATTCTCCATACAGACCTCTTCATCGCTGATCTATACCAGATTATTTCTTTCCAAATGATGGCAGCACGTTGCGCCAGTTAACTTTTCCCATCGCCGCATATTGCAAAATGCCGATCACATTGCTGGTGACGAAGTATAAAGCCAACCCGGAAGGAAATGAGTAAGCCAGCCAGCCCATCAAAAACGGCATGTACAGGTTCATGGCTTGAGAGATCTGCGCGCCTTGTTCACCGGGTTGGGCGGGAGGGGTCATCAGCTTGGATTGCAGGTAGGTGGTGATCACCACAATCACTGCCAGCAGCGGGATGCCAAAGCCAAAGATATAGACTCTTTCTGGTTGACTTAAATTCATCCAGAGGAATTGATTGTTCAATGGGATTAAGGCAGCACCATTGATGAAGGAATATATGTGCTTGGATAAATCCAGCAGTTGAGTTGGGGTGACCGCGAGCCCCCGAATGATCGCCTGATAAAGCCCGATGATGATGGGAAATTGTATCAGGGTGGGTAGACAGGAGCCAAAAGGATTGACGCCCATTTCTTTATACATTGCCATCTGCTCTTGGGCAAGTTTTTCGCGATTATCTTTGTATTTCTTTTGTATCTCCTGCCACTTTTTAGACTTTTGCAACTCCTGCATCGCCTGAGCGCTTTTCATTTGTTGGATGGTCAGCGGATAAGTAATCAGACGGATCAGGATCGTGAAGAAGATAATCGCTAATCCAAACATGTTGGCAGGTCCAAGAGCATTGCTGAGGACCATATATATCCCTAAAAGGGTGTTTACCATCGGTTCAATAATTAGGGTATCCCACATCGCTTAATTTCCGTTTATTTCTTTTCCGGAATGAATGACCATTTTTGATTGCCATTTTTATCCAGAGCGAATAAAAGTTCATCGGTTCCAATTGGCGCCACTAATATCAAATCGCCGGCTTTGACCGGTGATGTGTATAATTTACCATTAAATGGTTTATTCCAGACCCCATTCCCATTTAAGTCGAGCGCGTTAAGGACACCATTTTCGGTACCAATATAAATCATATCCTCGGTGACCAGAGGCGAGCCGGTGATATTGCTTCCCAGAGGCGTCCGCCAGATGATTTCACCGCTCCTGGCATCCACCGCGTACAAATTCCCTTTCAGATCGCCGAAATACAATCTGTCGCCGATCAATTGCGGTCCCCCCCAAATCCATCCATCCGTTGATGTCCGCCAAACCACGGAACCATCCTGGGCATTAACCGCCAGAATTTCGCTTGCAAAGGTTCCGACATATAATATCCCATCTTCACTCAAAGCCGGAGTTCCAACGATTGATCCTCCAAATTGTTCTGAAACCCACTTCTGGTTCCCGGTTATTTTTTCGATGGCGTAGAGACGGTGATCCATTGACGCCACGTAGATACAATCGCAATTCGGGTCGGTTATGGGTGTAGCCCAAACAGGACCCCCGGTTTTGAACGTCCATATCAGGTTTCCTCGCAGGTCGAGGGCAAAAACCTGGTGTCCGGCATTAGGGGCGTAAATTCGCTCGCCTTCTACCAGAGGACCTCCGATGTAACGGTCGGTTGCTTCTGAGAAGACCCAGTTTTCCTGACCGTTATTGATATTTAAACTGTGAAGGGATTTCACATAATCCCCAACTAACAGTTGACCATCAGGAGTGATTGCAGGGGGCGCATAATAGGAGATTTGGGTTTTCCCCTCAGTTGGAAAACGCCATTTCTCCAATCCATTGCTCAGGTTAATGGCATAGACATGCTGGTTGATTGCCAGATAGGCTGTTTCGGCGTCCGCACTTAATCCAGACCAACTGGAAGCAGTCCCTACTCCGCCCCCACTACAGGAGCTCAAGACGAAAGCGAAAAGAACAGGAAGCAAGTATATGAGTTTAAATTTCATTGCAAAAAAGATCGTTTCTCGAGAAAGTCATAATTGAGGGTGTCTATCAAGACACTTTTACTAGGGCACAGGATCATAACCACCTGCGTTGAATGGGTTGCAGCGTAATACCCTCCAGGTTGCCATGATGCTACCTTTTATCACGCCATATTTATATATCGCCTGATACCCATAATGAGAACAAGAGGGATAAAATCTACAGGTGTTGGGTGGGAGCGCGCGCGAGATGGTCATCTGGTAGAGTCGAATCAAACCCAGGAGGAGCAAGCGCGGCAAATTGGTGAGTGTGATTGGCAAGTCCCGCAACCTGGGTTCGGAAGGATAGTCATGCTGCAGATGGACGTTCATTGTTGTCATCAGAAATCAATAAGCGAGCGCGTTCAAGCAAGCCTCGGGTTGCGTCTAACACCTGCCAATAGGTTGCTTCTGGCGTTGGTCGGCGGGCGATCAAGATCAGATCCCATCCAGGTTTAATACTTGGCTGGAGGGTCTGGAGCACAGCGCGGATAAGCCGTTTTGACCGATTTCGGCGTACTGCATTTCCAATTGTACGACCCGCAACGACAGCAAAGCGCGAGATTTCCAAGCCATTGGGGTAACTAACCAATACAATAAGCGGGTGAGGAATAGACTTCCCGAGACGCCTCACCCGCTGGAAATCGGCTGATTTTGACAGTCGAAACCTGCGTTTCACCTGTGGATTTGCTGCCGGTCATGCTGGAGGCAAAGCTTTGGCTGTGTCCAAATCCCAACCCAGTCTAGCTTTTCCAATCTACTTTCTTGACGTGATTATTCTTGGTTACCGTCAGGCGATAGCGTCCTTTCAGGCGTCGGCTTTTGAGCACCTGCTGACCGGATTTACTCGCCATTCTGGCGCGGAACCCATGAACACGCACTCGACGTCGAATCTTTGGCTGATAAGTCCTTTTTACCATTTCAACAAACCTTGTCTCTTTTGTAGTTTTGATCCAATCTATACCCCTGAGAGCAGCATAACCTACTGGCGTAATACCGCTTCATTTGGATAGAGAATGGATATATTTTTCATCCATAGTTGGTTTTAGCGCACAAAATTTGATTATACACAATACCGATAAATTGGTCAAACAGAAACCGGCGGAGCAAACAGTTTCACCAATTCCAAAGCACCCTGTCTATCTGTAATCGCCAGAACCTCATCTCCTTGTTCAAAAATGGTTACCCCTCTGGGAACAACCACCTTACCCCGCCGAACAATGGCGGCGATGACGCAGTTTTCAGGCAATGCCAGGTCTTTGATTGCCATGCCGATTGCTTTTGCGCCCTCTGGGATTTTCTCTTCTACCAGGGAATAATCGCCTCTCCTCAATTTCATCAAGGTGATCATATCCCCCATGGACATCTCCTCTTCTATCAGGCGCGCCATAATTTCAGCGCTATTTAAGGCGACATCCACATGGAATTTTGCATCGAAGAGCCAGGCGTTGCGGGGATTGTTCACCCGGGCGATGGTCCGCTGGATGTTAAATAGCTTTCGTCCCAGGTAGCAAGCGGCGAGGTTATCGGCGTCGCTGACGGTACAGGCGGCTAACACATCTGCATCGTACGCCCCTGCGCGTTCCAGTAATTGAGGATCGGTATAGTTGCCTTCAAAAATGATTTCTGTGGGTAGTTCACGATGGATACGCGAGAGCACCTCGGGTCTGTGTTCGATGACATGAACATCGTGCTTCTGCAGCAACAGGATAGATGCCAGTTGAGTGCCGGTGCGCCCACCACCAACGATAATTACAAACATGTTCAACCCTCCGGTTGTTGAAATAGCTTTTGGCGGAGCGCTTCAATTCCCTCGGCTGTTGCAGAGACCAGGATGATATCATCCGTGCGAATCAGAGTTTCGCAAGTTGGGATGGATGCAATACCGGCTCGGGTCAGGGAAACGGGTACGCAGTTCTCCTGGGGGACTATGTCGCCCAGTTTATGTCCATCCCAGCTATTTGGGACGATGAACTCATAAATTTCTACTTCCCCATTTCCGGCTGAGTAAATGCTATGCATTTCTGGGTGTTCCAGCAACTCCTTGATTCTCTGTGCTCCCCATGAGGATGAACTTACTGTTTGAAATCCAAACGCTTCGTGAAATTTTAACCATCCAGGATCGTAATTTCGTACGACGAGCCTTGGAATATTATAAGCGGTGCGTGCAATATGAGCGACCACGGCATTGAGCGTATCAGAGTTTGTCACACTTACCAGACCGTCGGCGGTTTCTATTCCTGCCCGATAGAGAACGTCTCTATTCAGAGCTTCTCCCTCCACCAGTTTCCCACGAAAATCTGGGTGCAGGTTATTAAATGCTGCCGCGATGTGGTCAATGACGGAAACTTTATGCCCTTTGAGGTAGAGTGAATAGGCAAGTTCTGCGCCTACTCTCCCACAACCAACCACAATATAGTTCATAGGTTTTCTTTCTTGCTTTTCAGACTAATATAAAACCCTATTACCTAATGATAAGCCAGATGATTTTAGCGTGATAGTCGTCCGACGTCAATGTATAAAGTCAGACAGAACCTTTCACTTCACCCGAACGAGCCAGAATACGGAAGGCGATCATACCCATCAAAAGCGGCAACCAGAAAGTGATCCCACGAAAGGCTAAAGTGATGACTGCTGCTGCCCCGAGTGCAACATTGAGGGTGGTTAAAGCCAGGGCAAGACCCCCTTCGACAAACCCAATTCCGGCTGGAGTGGGTGAGACAATCCAAAAGAGATAACCGATACTGAAGCCGGCGATGACTGTTCCTTTTGAAAAAGGGACGTTGAAAGCCAGAAACATCAATGCCAGGATTAATACCAGTATGACCTTGCTGGATAACCCGAGAGCAATACCCTGGGTCAGGTAGGCAGGTTTCTTAGCGATTTCTCTGAGCGCTGAGGACATCTCTTGCGCAAAATGATGGGCTCGATTTTCCGAGAGGTATTCACGATGTGTGATGATCCGTGAGACTCGGTTTATTTGGTGGGCTATTCGTGATAGCACTTTCCCAAGTGCATCGGCTGAGCGTATGCCTACGAAGATGAAATAAGCCAGAACCGCAGCCAGGCAAAACAGTAAAGCCGAGGCGCTTATTTCAACAAAAGATAAATTATTGCGTCGAAAGAGGATAAACAATCCGAGTATGAGCAAGACAAAAAAACCCAAATAATCGAATAACACCGCCAGGACGCCTGCTGCGGTGACGCGCCCGGAAGAATACCCTCCTCGTTTTGCCTCGCTGATAAAAACAGCCATGCCACCCATCCCAACCGAGGGAGCGACCACATTGACAAAACTGGCAGCGGTTGAGATGAGCACCAATCGCTCAAACTTTTCATCGATCCCCATGGCTCGGTAAATCACCTTATAAGAGGTGGCAACATTAATGACCCAGATCGCCTCCAAAACCAGAGCCAGAGCGATATAGCGCACGTCGCCTTGCCTCAGGGTTTCCAACACTTGTTGAACCTCAGCAAATCGAAGCGTGATGAACAAACCTGCCAGAAGGAAGACGATGGCGAACAGGAATTTTCGCATAAATGGCATTATAACGGAATTTGAACCCAACTATTCCCTTCAGGTGGTTTTTATAGCTGGAAATAATTTCCTGGGAGGTTAAATGCCTCCGACGCCAACCCTTAGATCAATGTTAATCTTTGGGGAATCTGGCGTCGGAAAAGAGGTCTGTATGATTGATGGAATGATTGAGGCTTAACTGCGGCGGCGACCACCGAAGACCAAAGTGGCGTAGTAGAGTAACTGTAAGACTGCTGTAATCAAAGCCGCAACGTAAGTCAAGGCAGCCGCGTTTAGGACGTTGTTCACGCCGCTCAGTTCATCGGAGCCGGTGATCAAACCCGACTCAACCAGGAGTTGTTTAGCTCTGGCGGATGCGTTCAACTCTACCGGCAAAGTGGCTAAGGCAAAAAGAGCTCCGGCGGAGAAGATGATGATCCCAAGCACCGCCAGTTGGGTGAAGCCCAACAGTAAACCGATGATAATCAAAATCCAGCCCAAATAGGATCCAATGTTCACCGCTGGCACAAGCGCCGCCCGAAAGCGAAGCGGAAGATAGTCATCTTTGTCTTGCATGGCGTGCCCCAGCTCGTGTGCGGCAATCGCCAGAGCGGCAACAGAGCTGCTCTGGTACACACCTTGGGACAGTCGCAAGACTTTGCTCCTGGGATCGTAGTGGTCGGTGAGGTTGCCCGCGATGCCCTCGATGCGCACTTCATACAGATTTCCACGCTGGATCAGGCGTTGAGCTGCCTGAGCGCCGGTCATCCGGCTACGCGCCGGCACTTTGCTCCATTTTCGATAGGCTGACTGAACATAGAATTGCACCGCCATCATTAAAATCATGGCAGGCAACATAAAAAGCATGTATCTTGGGTCAAATATCGGAATCATATACCACTCCTAAATGTATTGTCTTGAATTTATTCTTGCTTGAGTAGCTCAATGGCTTTCTCAAGCTGGGGATCGCGTCCGGCTGATCTCTCCTCATCGGTATAAGGGACGGTTACATCGGGTTCGAGTCCAACGCCATGGATGGTGCGCCCATTTGGCGTCAGCCAACGAGCGATGGTAATGCGGACAGCGCCTTGATTATCCTTGAGTTCGGTGGGAATCTGAACTGAGCCCTTACCGAACGATGTGACGCCAACCAGCTTCCCTCTACCTCGATCCTGGATTGCGCCAGCGACGATTTCTGAAGCAGATGCGCTACCCTCGTTGATAAGCACCACCAAAGGTATATCCGTCGCCAAACCACCGCGTTTTGCCTCGTAGGTTTTCTTGGTGCCGTCTCCATACTCTTCATACATCACGACTCCCGAATCGATAAATTCCGAAGCGACATCAATCGCGGTGGTCAGGTAACCACCACCGTTATAACGCAAATCAAGGATCAAGCCTTTTGGTTTCTGCGCCAAAATTTCTCTCAATGCTGACCTTAACTCTTCACGGGTTTTGTCACCAAAGATGTAGAGATGGATATAGCCAATATCGTCCTCGAGCATCCTGCTTTCCAGGCTGGGGACATTGATGCTGGCTCGGGTGATTTGAACGTCAAAAGGTTCCATCCCTTCTCGCAGGATGGTCAGGGTCACCGTCGTGCCGGCAGGTCCGAGGACCTGCTTGCGCACCACCTCGCCATCAATGCCGGTCATATCTTTTCCATCAATGGCGATGATTTTATCTCCGGTGCGAAGCCCGGCTTTTTCTGCCGGGGATTTAGGCATGGGGCTGATGATGGTCAGATAGTCGCTGGTTGTATCAACCCAGGCGCCGATCCCCTCATATTGTTCCTCACCCAGGAGTTGGGTGGTCAGTTCTTTGTATTGTTCGGGATCGAGGTAAGCTGTATGCGGGTCACCGAGCGACTCAAGCATTCCCTTGATTGCCCCTCGCATCAACTTTTGATCATCCACCGGTTGATCAACAAACTCTTGATGAATTAAATCCCATGCCTGCCAAAATGGCGCGAATGTCTTTTGCAGTTCCTCGGGGGTTGCAGTGTTCTGTTCTACTGAGTTGGAAGGCGCAACCAATGTTGATTGGGCGAGGAATGACACCGAAGTTTGGGGCAGATTCGGTCTGAACACCTGAGCCAGAATAAAGCCGGCAGAGCAGGCTCCAGCCAGCATGATGATGCCTAATGTGATTGCGACAATGGTGATGAACACCCTGGATTTCATTAATAAGTCTCCTACCTAAACAAATAACCACTCCGATTGAATATAGGTTACCATATCATCATTAGAAATAGATAAATAATTTAGAAGAACAGGATAATATCATAGAAAAATGTCATATAAATTTCGGAGAGACGGCGATCAGGTTTCCAACCACTTATTAATGAAAGCCATAAATGACTCTGGTTCGCTGACCTCCTCGGTATAGGCTAAGAGCGCCTCTCCGTCAAGTGGGTAAAGAGGGTGACAGGAGGTCGGCTTTGCCCCCTGAGGGGCGAGAACCAGGGCGTCAACCAGAGGGGCGACAATATCAGCCTTATCGAGCGCGCTGACGATTTCTTCCACCGTGATGATGGATGTGTTGGCGGTTACAGTCAGCTCAAGATCAACCCCTTTGTTGTCACCGATGATGACATTACCTTCAGCATCTACTTGTAAAGCGTGGATGACTGCAAAATCTGGATGAATGGCGGGAAAAGCCATCAACTCTTCGCCAGAGTAGGGATCGAGGACGGTTTTAACATCCGGGCGTAAGCGAGGTAAATCGGTGCCGATCCAGCCTCGACCTGGCATGAAACCCACCCCTGCCATACTGGCGCGTAATCCGAATGCCAGGCTTGCCTCCGTCTCCTCCAGGATTTTGATCAGTCCGCGGTTGGCGTAAAAGGTGAACATGGGCGCCAGTCCAAAAATCTCCAATCCGAAATAACAGGAGCGCACCTGTGATACCATACCGGATCCGAGCAAAAGGTCGCTTTCGATGCCTGCCGTGAATGCGAGCAAGGTCAAATTATCCGGTTGCCCTGTTTTAAGGAAACGGGCGATCAGCGCTTTGGTGAATGCCATAGGGCGACGGTAAAGGGTTATTCCGCCGAGAGCCAGGGTTGAACCCGATGTGATCATTTCAACAGCTTCGGTCATGCTGATAAAGTTAGCCATTTGTTGATCTCCGAGTAATTGAAAAGGGTGGAGCAATCAGCTTTGCCATAGCTCTGGAATTCGAGCGGGCAATTGTTTGATATTGGAGACGCAATAATCTACCCCAGCGTCAAGACCATCACTGCCCACCAGGACGGTGGTGAAACCCAGTTCGTGCGCCGTAGCCAGGTTGCGCACCGAATCATCCACAAGCAAGCACACTTTCGCTTCGGTTTCACCTGCCAGACGGAGGGCGATTTGATATGCTTCTGGTTCAGGTTTGCAGTGGTATTGTAAGGCGCGTATGTCAATCACCCCATCGAAACAATCTTGAACCCCTAATCTGGATAAAATGCGCCTGGCGTGGTCTGCGTCGGCGTTGGTAAAGATATACTTATGTTGAGGCAGACTGCTCAACATCTCTTTTAATTCGGGATCGGGCTGGATATACTTTTCCAGGGGTAAATCATGCACGTACGCCAGATATTCATCGGGAGAAATGGCGTGATGAATTTGCAGCCCACGCAAGGTTGTGCCATAAGTCAGGTAATAATGCCGGCGGAGAGAGGCTGTTTCGTCTGGGGATAATCCGAGCAATCGTTGGATATAGTCATTCATTCGATCTCTTATGGCACACCAGAGACCGTTTTTATTATCGTACAGGGTATCATCTAAATCAAAGAATAGGGTTCGAATTTTTGGCATAGGGTAATTATAGTAGGAATAAAACCGAAGTTTATCAGCAAAATCAAATCTGTGTTTTTGTCTTCTTTGAGGGGCAATACCTTTATAATTCAGGTATGTCTATTCACTTATTGCCAGAAGAAGTTGCTTCGCAAATCGCTGCGGGCGAGGTGGTTGAACGACCTGCTTCGGTTGTAAAAGAGTTGATTGAAAATGCCCTGGATGCGCAGGCGAGACAGATTGTCATTCATATCGAGGGCGCAGGAAAGAAATTAATAGAAGTCGCGGACGATGGGTTAGGAATACCCAGAGAAGAATTGTCCCTGGCAATCTCCAGGCATGCAACCAGCAAGTTGAATCGGGCTGAAGACCTCTTTCATATCACCACATTGGGTTTCAGAGGCGAGGCGTTAGCTTCGATTGGCTCAGTTTCGCACATGACCATTACGAGCCGAAGCGCCGATGCGGATGTCGCGGCGCGCATACACGTGGATGCGGGGCGATCAGGCAAAGTAGAGAGCGTGGGCGCGCCGCAGGGTACAACGGTTCGGGTGGAAGATCTGTTTTTTAACGTACCGGCTCGCTTGAAGTTCTTGAAGCAAGACAACACCGAGCGACGCCAGATTGACACCCTGGTCACGCGCTACGCGCTGGCATTTCCAAAAGTCCGCTTTCAACTGTTTCAGGATGGACGTCCATCCTTGATGACCAGCGGGAATGGTGAACGGCGCGAAGTCCTGGCAGCTCTGTACGGGGTGGATATTGCCCGGAACATGCTGGAAGTGCTATCTTCCCACGAATCGATCTCAATCACCGGTTTTATCAGCCCGATTGCGGTGACCCGTTCCAATCGGCGAGAGATCACTTTTTATGTCAATGGACGACCAGTGCAGGATAATACATTGACGACTGCCTTAATTCAGGCATATCACACCCTGTTAATGGTGGGTCGCTATCCAATTGCGGTGATTTTTTTGGAGATACCGCCTGAGATGGTGGATGTGAATGTCCACCCAACGAAGGCGGAGGTGCGCTTCCGAGAGCCAGATAGATTATTCAGCGCAGTGCGGAACGCAGTACGTCGGTCTTTGTTGGCGCATAACCCGGTACCTGAGTTAAATCGCTCGCCGTATTTGCAACAGCTCGAGGGTGAAGCCGATTTCAATGTAGAAGGCTGGCTTTGGAGGGGGACAACCGATGATGCGCCTATGCCTTCGCAAGTCGGAACTGAGATACCCGGTGAGGCGGTTATTCAACAAGCCGAATTGACCGCCTCGCCCACAAAAGTGCCCTTATTGCGTCTGGTTGGTCAGGTGGCAGCCACGTTTTTGGTGGCAGAGGGACCAGATGGGCTTTACTTGATTGATCAACATGCTGCCCATGAACGGGTCCTGTTTGAAAAGATGGTTAAACAATATCAGGCTGCGGTCCAGGGAGGTGCAGGGATAGCTACCCAGGTGTTGTTAAGCCCGGTCACGGTGACTTTTTTGCCCTCCCAGGTAAGATTGGTGGCAGAACAGATACCGGTATTGGGAAAACTGGGTTTTAGCGTCGAGGAATTTGGCGGTAACACTTTTCTGGTCCGATCAATACCGCAAATCCTGGCGGGGATGGAGCCGGCTTCAGCCCTGCGTGTATTGGTGGATGAATTTGAGGAGGATGAGACGCCCCTGCAGAAGGAATTAGAAGCGCAGATCATCGCCCGCATTTGCAAGCGAGCCGCGGTCAAAGCCGGACAAACCCTGTCTCCCGAGGAGCAGAAGGCGCTGCTCAACGATCTTGAAGCGTGCGCCTCGCCACGCACCTGTCCTCATGGACGCCCGACAATGATCCACCTCTCGGTGGATTTGCTTCAACGTCAGTTCGGCAGGCGCGGGGCGATCTGAACTTGGCGGTAACCGCAAGTTATTGATGAATCTTTTTATCAGGGGGGATATCGAGCGAATTTTCTATCTCTAAACGATGAAGGGAAGGCGGACGAATACTTTGGTCCCCTGACCGACTTTGCTTTCGATATTGATCTTTCCGCCGTGGGCATCGATGATGTGCTTGCAGATATATAGACCCAGTCCGGTCCCCTGAACCTCCTGTTCTGTGGAGGGGACGCGGTAAAATTTTTCGAATAAATGCGGTAAATATTCTGGCTGGATGCCTTTCCCTGTGTCGCTCACCGTCAGAATTATTTCATCAAACGTGGATTGAGATGACAATGTGATTTTGCCGCCGGCTGGGGTGTATTTATTGGCATTGCTCAGCAGATTGAGAAGAACTTGTTTCAGTTTATCGCGGTCTGCTGTGATAAATGTTGGATCAGGTAATTTCTCCAGAATCAACTCTTGATTCTTCTCCTCGATTTTTTCCTGCAGCAGAAGCGAGGATTCCTCTAATAGTTCGCCAATTTCAACCTGACTGAAGTTGAAGCGGGCGCGACCGGATTCCAGGCGGGCAAGGTCAAGGAAGGCTGAAGCCATGTCGGACAGGCGATTGATCTCTTGCTCTATGGTCTGGATGATCTTGCTTCGTCTTTCCTCAGATATCTCCGGTCTTTGGAGGATATATGCAGCGGCAGTAAGGGATGCTAACGGCGTGCGGAGTTCATGCACAAATTCGGAGATTAAATCCGCTTGTTGGAAGAGACGGGCGTTTTCGATTGCGATGGCAGCCTGGGCACCCAGAGCCAGGAGTAGGTCTTGATCTTCTTCTGTGAATTCTCCCGATCGCTTATTGATCGCTTCCAATACACCCACCACCCGATTCTTGCGTAATAGCGGGACTCCTAACAGGGAGGCGGTCTCGATTTGGGTGATTTTGCCGATATTATCGTAATGGCGTGGGTCTTTCTGGGCTTCATTGAGGATAACCGGTTGACGATTGGAGATGATCCAGCCGGCAATACTGCCGCTAACCGGTACGATTAAGTCGTTCATCAGCGGCGCATCCAGGTTGGAGGCAGCCCGAAAGTAGAGCTGTCCTTTCGCCTGATCGTATAGCAGGATCGAGACAGCCTCAGCCTCGCAGAGTTCGGCTGCAGCCTGGACGATATGAGAGAGCAGGCTATCCAGGTCGAGCGTCGAAGCCAGGTCGTGGGACAATTCCAGTAAGCGCTGGTATTTCACCGGGAGCGTGGTTGTTTCAAGGGTTGTCACCCAATACCTCGTCAACTAATAACGGTATGACCACCGCTACATCATGCGACAGGACGATATCGGCGCGAACATCCGCATAGGTGGCAGTTTGATTGATGATGATCAGGTGAGCGCCCTTTTCCAAAGCTCGCATGGGCAGCCCGGCTACCGGTAATACTTCCAGAGAAGACCCTGCCACGATCATCAAGTCACATACCTGGCAACTGGCTTGAGCCTGCAGCCAGGTTCGGGCAGGGAGTTGTTCTCCAAACAGGATGACATTTGGCTTGAGGATATTGCCACAGGTGTTACAGCGCGGAATTATCCCTTCTTCGATATAAGGTTCAATGAAATTTTCAGAGTCATATTGGTGGAAGCAGCCGATGCAGGTCAGGTTGCGCAAGCTGCCATGTACCTCGAGCACATTCAAAGAACCCGCGCGTTGGTGCAACTGGTCAATGTTTTGGGTAATGATTGTCTGGATAAAACCAGCCTGTTCCAATCGCGCTAAGGCAATATGGGCTGGGTTTGGTTGGGCGGAATGAATGTCCCTGGCTAAAGGGCGCATCCAGTTGAAAAATTTTTCTGGTTGGTAACGAAAGGCATTTAGCGAAGCAACTTCAAAAGGGTCGTAACGTTCCCATAATCCGCTGCTGGGTGAACGAAAATCCGGGATTCCTGATGGGGTGGATATCCCTGCGCCGGTCAGAACCACTGTGTAATGACTGCTTCGGATAATCTCGGCAGCAGATTTAATATTTTCTATCATGTCGTTGGAGATGGTCATTATGAACTTCGTTGGATGACCTTCTCTGCCAGTTTCTGGAATTGCTGAGCGGATAAACTGTCGGGTTGTTGTAATATCACCGGTACGCCATTAACAGCAGCCTGGTAAGTCAGCTCTGGCGCGGGGGTGAATATAACCGTGATGTTGTGTTTTAGTTGTTCTTGAACCTGGCTCCAGGTCATCTGGACGCCAGAACGAAAGCGATTTACCAGGACAACCGTGATGTTCCCTTCTCCAACGCCTTTTCCGGTCAGTTCATCGATAAGCAACCGTGATTGCAGCACGGTGTGGGGAACAGGTTCAACAATAATAATCAACTCGTTACAGTTAGGTACCACTTTCTCAGCCAGGGGGGTAAGAGATGCTCCCAGGTCGAGGATGATGTGTTTTGCCAGAAAAGGCAGGTTTCGACTGATGGCTTCGAAATGGGCAAGCGAACCCGCATACCGGGCGTCGCTCGGGCGATGGGAGGAAAGAAGCAATCGCACGCCGGATGAATGTAATACCAGTTGATTCTCGATTTCCTTGATGGTGATTTCATTTGACTTTCTTTCCAATAGGTAGTTGATCCCTCCGGCTTTTTGATAGCCCAGTTCAAGCCCAATGGTTCCCATACCAGGTCTGAAATCTGCCACAATCACTTCTTTTTTATTATTTTCCCTGATGGCTATCCCCAAATTGATGGCTACTGTACTGACCCCCAGACCACCTTTTACCCCCAGGATGCCCACCATATAGCCTCGCTCTGCTGCTAAGGATTGTGAGGGGGTGACAGGCAGTCTGCTTTTACTGACCCGCGCCAGAACCGCTTTGATGTGCGCCAGTAATTCTCGGGGTTGGGTGGGTTTGGTCAGGTAATCATCTGCTCCGGCTTCGAACCCGGCTACTTTATCATCCAACTGCGATTTGGCGGTGAACATGATGATTGGCACTTCGGCTGTGCGAGGGTCCTCACGCATTTTACGCGCCACTTCATACCCATCCATCTCGGGCATCATGATGTCGAGCAGCAGTAGATCGGGAACTTCGCTTTGGAGCATGGCTAATGCTTGAGCTCCACTACTGGCGACCCGCACTTCATAACCCTGACGTTGGACAATCAACCCCACCAGTTTCAGGGTATCAACATCGTCATCAACAATCAATATCTTTTCTGGCATGAGAGCTCCACAGGCATGTGAAAGGGTATTCACCTACACTTAGAGGTGAAAGAGGTTAAGATGATCAGCCCCTGCAACAGGCAACACATGAAAATGTGCTCTTTGATTTAAGCTATAATCTTTTTGTGATGTTCGCCAATTTTCAGTATATTTTACAACACAACTGTCGGATTGAACTTAACAAACCTGTATTGGTGGGCGTATCAGGTGGTCCCGACAGCCTGTGTCTGCTCGATTTGTTTTGGCAATCGGGTCTCTCGGTGGTGGTCGCCCATCTCAATCACGGTTTGCGCCTTGCGGCTGATGCGGAGGCTGAGGTCGTTCGACGCGAGGCTGAAGCGAGAAAATTGCAATTCATCTATCAAAAGATAGATGTCTTTGAGTACGCCGAGAGACAGCGAATTTCTATTGAGGAAGCGGCGCGGGAGGTGCGTTATCGGTTCCTGTTTGAGCATGCCAGGCTGACCGGCGCGCAGGCTGTGGCGGTAGGACATACCGCCGATGACCAGGTTGAGACGGTATTGATGCACTTATTACGCGGCACAGGCTTGGCGGGTTTACGGGGGATGAAATACCGGGCTGTGCCCAACAACTGGAATGCAATCATCCCATTGATCAGACCGTTGCTTGGATTTTGGCGGGTGGACATCCAGAGATACCTGGATGAGCATGGCATCCATGCGGTGTTAGACGAATCTAACCTTGATGTGGATTACTTCCGCAACCGAGTACGCTCCGAATTGATCCCCTATCTGCAAAAATATAACCCGAAAATAAAACAAGCCCTTTTCCGTATGGCGGATATTGTGGGCAATGATTACGAAGTGATTGAAAATATGGTCAGTTCTGCCTGGGATGAGTGTTGTGTCTTCAAGGGTAATGGGTATGTTGGCTATGATATTGGTCATTTGTCCGAGAAACCGAAGGGGGTTCTCCGCCAGTTGATCCGGCGGGGAATCGAATTGATCAGGGATGGTTTACGCGATACAGATTATGATCAGATTGAGCGAGCGGTTGATTTTATTTTCACCCCCACAACGACTCGAACAAACCTCAATGAAGATGTGTACTTGCAAAGAGAGGGTCAGATTCTTTGGCTGGCATTGCGAGAGGCAGAGTTACCGATTTTCGACTTGCCTCAGTTGGCGGGGGACAAGGGATATGTTTTGGATGTACCCGGCGTGTGTCATTTCGCGCAGGGGTGGGTGTTCAGCGTGGAACTAGTCGAACTCAACTCGTCTGTGCTTAAGTGCCTCCAGGCAAATCGAGATGCCTATCAGGCATGGGTTGATGCGGATTGTTTATCTCTGCCGCTTGAATTGCGCGGGCGTAAACCCGGAGATCGATTCCAACCACTCGGGATGACCCAGGGTTCGATAAAAATCTCGGATTTCATGATCAACCAAAAAATTCCCCAAAGAGCGCGAGATCACTACCCCTTAGTTGTCTCCGGTGGTGAGATTATCTGGATTCCAGGATATCGGCTTGGACATAAGGTACGGGTTACATCAGACACCAAACGCATCATCCATATGAGCTTGGCGCGCATCTCTATTGATGGGTAGTCATCCCGTGCTATAATTTTGTTAATGCCTTTGATAACCTATCAACCATGACCAATTTTCTGGTGACTCCATGAAAGTCAATTTTTTTGCCACTTTGCGTCAGGCGACCGGTCAGAAGACTATTGAGCTTCCCGTGGATGGGGAAATTACTGTGCGACAATTAATCAACCAGCTCATCAGCCTCTATCCAAGTCTCCACGATGAATTGCTCGATGAAAACGGCGAATTGCATCATCGGGTGCATGTCCTGGTCAATGGACGGGATGTGCCATACCTGGAAAATCAAATGGATGCGATCATCACGGCACGCGATACGATAAACATCTTCCCCGCCGTCGGTGGAGGGTGAGGAGAGCCTGATGGCAATTGATCGGTATGGACGTCACATTCACTACCTCCGCATCAGTCTGACCGACCATTGTAATTTGCGTTGTATTTACTGCATGCCGGAGGATGTGGTTTTTCGCCCGACTGCGGAATTGATGCAGGACGACGAAATCCTGCGATTAGTGCGAGTATTTGCCGGTTTGGGCTTTGATAAATATCGTCTTACCGGCGGAGAGCCGACCATCCGGGCGGGGATAGTGCCGCTTGTCAGATCCATCTCACAGACCCCGGGAGTGAGATCGGTTACCATGACCTCCAACGGCGTCCTCTTTTCGAAGTTGGCGGGCGAGCTGGCGGAGGCGGGTTTAAAACGGGTCAATTTCAGCCTGGATACGCTGGACCCCGACCGGTTTCAGCGTCTGACGCGCTGGGGAGCGCTGGATGATGTGTGGAAGGGGATTGAGGCTGCCGAAGAAGCGGGGTTGACACCGATTAAAATCAACGCTGTGGTGGTGCGCGACCACAACGAGGAAGATATCGTCCCTCTGGCAAAATTGACACTGGACCGTCCCTGGCAGGTGAGGTTTATAGAGATGATGCCATTCGGGGGAAAGACCGAGTTTCAACGCTCGAATGTCGTGACTTCCGCAGAGGTGCAGGCGCGCATTGAGGAAAGTATAGGTCCCTTAACGCCGATAAACGACGGTAAACTGGATGGGGAAGCACGCCTCTATCATGCACAAGGCGCCAGAGGCACCCTGGGTTTTATCTCCACCGTCAGTCAACCCTTTTGCTCCAGTTGTAGCCGGGTTCGCCTGACTGCCGATGGACGATTACGCTTATGCCTTTTGATTGATAAAGAGGTTGATCTGCTAACCCCGCTTCGTCAGGGTATAGAAGACCATGATCTGATGGACCTCATTAAACGGGAGATTTGGGAGAAACCCTGGGGGAATGGGCTCGCCGAAGGTGTAGTACCGGTAGATCGGGCGATGAGCCAGATTGGCGGATAAATCTGGCTGGACTTCATTTCAGTATTTAGCCGATAGAGTCTCCAGCTTCATGCTGATCTCCCGCCATTGAACTTTGGAGATGCCCAGTTTTTGGCGGATTTTGTCGCGATCCATGTTGGATTTCCAGTCATTGAGGGCGCATGTCCATCGGCACATGTCGAAGGACAAATGCTTGCTCAGACCAGCTTCGTTGCTGAGATCTTCTAACAGATATTCCAGTCGACGGGGAGACCAGGGGAAGATGCGATCACCCAGGTTATATTGAGATTGGTATTCGGCATATGCCTCCACCCACTCATCGGGTAGCTCGATTTTTCGTTCCTTATAACGACTCTGGGGGTTGGTATATCGAACAAAGAGGATGGGTCCATTGGGAGCCTCAAGATCAATGTGAGCCGGGCTGAGTGCCAGACATTCTCCCTTTTTGATGCCGGTGCTGAGGAGCAAGAGGAGCAACGTGGCGTAACGCGCATCTGGTTTTGGGGGTTGCCGATGGGCGTTGGCGGCTGAGATCACTGCTTCGATTTCTTCGGGTGTCAGGACCTCCGGGAGGGGGCTGAGCACCGTCCGTTGGACCACTTTTTCCGCAGGGTCGGTGAGGAGTACCCCATTTTTATGCAACCAGCGGAAGAAAGCTTTCAGGGAGGTGATTCGGCGGGAGAGGGTTTTAGGGCTGCAAGGAACACCGCGCCCGGTCTGCATCCACTCCAGGAAGCTGTTCAAGTCGGTAGTGGTCAGGCTGCCCAGGGGGCGATCTGGCGGTAAATAAGCGGCTAGCAATTGTAAATCGGCGGTGAAGGCTTTAACTGTGTGAGTGGAGTTCCCCTGATCTTCGAGATAGATGCGCCAGGCTTTGATGGTGGGGATGAGGGTGGATTGGGGTGTGATATGGGCGGATGCAGGTTCTGAAGTCATATATCCTCCTGCCTGACAGAATGGTTTCGTATAGCCATGTTATAAAGTTTATCTTAAGATAGCCATAATGTCAACAAGATTTGATTGATTAATATCTACTCATCGAGATTTCACTATCCTCATGTATAATGGATGTCCGATACTGGTTCAGCGGATTGATGTTAATGCTGGACAATGTAGGAGGCATGATGCGAAAACAAATCTGGTTTGTCACCCTATCGACCCTGTTACTTTTGATGGTCCTTTCTGCCTGTCGCGCTTCTCCAACACCCACACAAGAGCCAGTCACGACAAATCCACCGCCTACGATTGCGATGCCGGTTGCCAGTCCAACGATTGATCAACCCCCGGTCGTCCAGAATGCCGTATCGGCGTATCCAGCGCCAACGGTTGAGATTGTCCTTGCTACCCCCTATCCTCCGCCATTCGAGGGGCAGACTATCGAATGGTCTCAGGTTCCTGATTTACTGGCAAGCGGCAATGTGATTGAGGTGCGCCAAAAAACCAGCCTCGAAATCCTGTTCACCCTTAAAGATGGGGGACAGGTTCTGACAACTGCTCCGGCGAAGGATGAGATTTTTACACTGTTAGATCAATGCGGGGAAAAATGTAACGAAATCCGCAGGTTATCCGAGTGGTAATCTTCACCTTTCGCAAAATCCGTTTAGAAGCAAATTCACCCGCTGCTTTTTGAGCGGGTGAAAATTTTATCCGGCATTTCTTACGGGTTTATCCCCCGGGTTTATTCCCCTGCCAAACCCAACTCAGGGGCAATCCGGCGCATGGCGAGGATGACGTTTTCGACATGTTCCCATAATTCTATGCCAAATTCACTTGCAGCCCGTTCAATCTCATCCCGATTAGCGCCAGCGGCAAAGGCGTGGTCTTTCCATTTTTTCTTGACCGATTTGGCTTCCAGATCATAGAGCGATCTTGAAGGGCGAACCAGGGCAACGGCAGTGATCAGACCGGTGATTTCATCGCACGCATAGAGAGATTTCTCCATCAAGGATTGGCGCGGTACACCGGTGTGATCGGCGTGGCTGAGTATCGCCCGGACAATCACCTCAGGGACGCCACGTTGGCGGAGAATATCCGCTCCAGCCTGGGGATGTTCGTGTAAAGTGGGATGAATCTCCCAATCGAAATCGTGGAGCAAGCCGGTGCATCCCCAGGTTTCGATATCTTCCTCGAATTTTTCCGCGTAATATCGCATGGCTGCCTCAACGGCAAGCATGTGGCGTATCAGGTTGATATTCTTTACATACTCCTGGACAATCTCCAACGCCGCATCTCTTCTCATTGCGCCTCCTGTGGAAATATTGGTTCGGGTTCACCCAATACGGGTAAGGGTCTGGCGTAGTGCACTTCCCATAGAGCGACTAAGGTGGCGGGAATCTCACGGATATTCCAATAAAGTATTGACCTTCGTCGGTATTCGCGTTGATCGGCAATCACGCCCACCGCCGATAAGCCCAGGTGGTTACAGGTGTAAATCGCGCGGGGAAGATGAAAGGCTTGAGTGACAAGGATGGCATTATTTAACTTGAAAATGGAGCGGGCGCGATAACAGGTATCGTATGTTCGCCAACCGGCATAATCCAGGACAATATCCTGGTCGGGAACACCCAGGCTCAGGGCGTACTGGCGCATTGCTTCGGGCTCGTTGTAGTAAATTGTGCGGTTGTCACCGCTCATCAGAATTTTTTTCACTTTGCCCATGAAGTAAAGGTCGGCTGCCGTGGCTACCCGGTCTCTCAGGACGGGCGTTGGGCTGCCATCCCGCCATAGCCCGGCGCCGAATACGATGGCGACATCTCTCTCAGGGGCGTCGTTGAGGTTATACGTCCTTGGTAAGGCGTATAAATAAGCGATCAGGCGCGGGGTGAGAACGACGATAACTACGAGAAGGGTGATAAGTACCAACAGTTGCAGGATCATTTTCACGATTCTTCTAACCACAAGTGATGATTTTACCATCAGACGATAACTGTTGATATCTTCCCTTGCAGATACACCCGGATAGAGATAAAATCTTCCAGCTATGAGTGATCTGTACCAGGATACGCTGGATTATTTGTATAGCTTTGTCGATTTCAGCATGTCAAAATCCATCCGCTACTCAGCGGATAGGTTTCACTTGTATCGCATTCAGGAACTGGTTTCGCGGCTTGATCATCCACAGACGC
>FWPV01003649.1_pt1 | contig 33967 bp, 25 predicted proteins | sample 2228371 | NCBI WGS metagenome assembly FWPV01 (sample SAMEA103939776, study PRJEB20133) | metagenome
TGGGCGGGCGACTCAACCAGACCGATCCCTACGACCAGGTTGAAGCCATCGAGCTGAGCCTGGACAACCTCTTCCTGTGGGCGATCGATGATACCACCGACACCGGCGGCACCGGCCAGTTTGGGGTGATCGATCAGATCACCGGCATCTTCACCCCCATTGGCACCGGCATCGGCCTGGCGGATAATGCCGTGCTCGGCACCCGCAACGTCGGCGATGGCGACGGCCTCTCGATCGACGCCCGCACCAATCAACTGTGGGCGCTGGAGCAGACCGGCGGCGCCACCAATAACGCGATCTTCCGCGTTGACCCGACGACGGGCACCCACGTCAACGATGTCTTCGGGCCGGGTTTTGACTACGCCATCATCGATCTGCGTCCGGCCAACCTGCCGAGCTGCTCTCCCGGTGGGCTGACCTGTACGCCCGGCGTCAACTGCCCCAACACCATCGATGATCTGGCCATCCATCCGGAAGATGGCACGTTCTATGCCATCGTCAATGACATCACCTCGCCGACCGTGGACTGGCTGGCCCGCCTGAATGTGGATGGCCGCGACCCGGCCAACAGTCCCGGCTTCAACCCGGCCACCGGGCTGGTCAGCGCCTGCCTGGTCGGTATCCTCAATGATGGCACAGACAATGTGACCGATATGGAGGGCTTCGGCGTCTTCAACGACGGCACCTTCTATGGCACGACCGGCAGCGAAAGCCTGATCGCCGCCCAGCAGAATACCATGTGGCAAATCGATGTCACGAATGCTCGTGTGACGCGCATCGGCACGTTTGCCGAGAACACGGACTTTGAGAGCGTAGCCTGCCTCACCGCCGGGGCGAATGTGATGACCGGCACCGTCTTCTGCGAGCCGCCCACCGGCTACGATGGCGTGTTCAACAGCGGCGACACGCCCCAGGCCAACGCCACGGTGCGCCTGTACCTGGATCGGGGGACGCCCGACCAGCTTGACGCCAGCGACATCCTGATCCAGGAAACCACGACAGGCGCCGGCGGTACGTATAGCTTCTCCGTTGGCATGGCAGACACGTTGCTCATCGAACTGGACGGGGCGATTCTGCCGGCTGGCAGTATCTACACCACGCCCCTGACACCCGGCAATGTGCATCAGGTGGACTTTCTGCCGCCTGGCGGACCGCCTTTTATCGGCTACAACAACACGTCCAGCGGCAACGACTTCGGCTTCACCTGCCAGGCTGTCAGCACCACCGCTGATCTGAGCATCACCAAGAGCGACACCCCTGATCCGGTTGCGCCCGGCGGCGACATTACCTATACCATCAACGTGAGTAACATTGGCAGCACTGCGGCGATCAACGGGGTCATGAACGACACCCTCCCGGCGGGGACGACGTTTGTCTCGCTGAGTTCGCCGGGTGGCTGGGCATGCAACACGCCAGCGGTCGGTAGCGGCGGAACAGTCAGTTGCAGCAACCCATCGGTAGCCGTCGGCGGGCCGTACAGCTTCACCCTGGTTGTCAACGTCCCTGCCGATTACGCCGGGCCGAACCCGATCCCCAACACGGCCACTACCGGCGCGGATAATGACACCAACACCCAGAACAACAGCGCCAGCACGACCACCGCCCTGACCACCGCGCCACCCACCGAGGCCGATCTGGCCATTGCCAAGAGCGATGCGCCCGATCCCATCACTCCCGGCAACGAACTGATCTATACCATCAACGTGGCCAATGTTGGCAGCGCCGCGGCGATTAACGGCGTCATGAATGACACCCTCCCGGCGGGGACGACATTTGTCTCGCTCTCCGCCCCGGCTGGCTGGATGTGCAGCACACCAGCGGTGGGCAGTGGGGGGACGGTCAGTTGCACCAACCCGCTGGTAGCGGTCGGCGGGCCATACCCATTCTCGCTGATCGTAACCGTGCCGGAGGACTATGCCGGGCCGGACCCGATCCCCAATACTGCTACCACCGGTGCGGATAACGACACCAACCTGAACAACAACAGCGCCAGCACGATCACCGCGCTGCCCGGCGCAGCACCGGGACTCGTTCTGGGCGACCCTGCCCTGAGCAAGGTAGGCGTCCTGCAACCGGGCGGGCGGGGTGTGATCGGAGAACGTGTGACATGGGTGATCACCGCCACCAACCCGAACAGCGTACCGCTGACCGGCGTGGTCGTCAGTGACACCATCCGCGCTGACCTGCGCGTGGATGGCGCGTCGACCGAGGTCGGAACAGCGACCGTCTCCGGCCAGCAGGTGACCTTCGCCCTGGGCACCCTGGGGCCTGGCCAGTCGGTGGAGATGCGCATCGAGACGACAATCATCAGCGGGCCACAGTTGCCGATCACGAATCTGGCGATCCTGACGGCGGATGGTGGGCGGCGTGTGACCGCCTACGCGGAGGTGTTCGGCTTCCCGACACGGTTGCCGGCGACCGGCTACCCGCCCAATAGCTGAGCCGTCTCCGCAGCATACCTGGAATCACCACCCCCGCCAGGATCGGCGGGGGTTTCTTTGTCTACCTCGATACCGTTGTCGCCTATCATCCTATTAAGATCGGTTGCCCGGTCTTCCCTACCTGTGACGGCTTGCCCGGGCCTCTCTTCCGCCTGGCGCCAGCGCTTCCGACCCTGTCTCCCCGGAACAGTAGTTTTTGCCGGAAAGCCGGGAATCTGCTAATCTCTCCCGCAAGTCCGCACGCAGCCCTGGTGTCTGCTGTCGCAGGCCCATCCTGCCGCATACTCAACAACGTTCATACCTCTGCATCGTCCGGCGGCTCCCGGCTGGCACACAGAAGATAGGGGATCCGTATGCGCACGTATATCATCCGCCGTCTGGTTCAGGCCATCCCAACGCTCTTCGGCATCACCATCATCTCGTTCCTGCTCATGCTGGCCGCGCCGGGCGACCCGGTCACCCTGATCACCTTCAATCCTACCTCGACACCGGAAGGCACGGCCCAGCTCCGCCGTCAGCTTGGCCTTGACCAGCCGCCACTGGTGCAATACCTGTACTGGCTGATCGGCAATGACTGGGTCAAGATCGATGTCGACGGCGATGGTGTCGGCGATGTGTACGGCACACGGCATGGCTTTCTGAGGGGCGATCTGGGCCAGTCGCTCCAGCACAAGCGCAGCGTGACCGAGCTGATAATAGAGCGCATTCCGGCCACGTTACAGCTCACCCTGACCTCCCTGATCGTCGGTTACGTGATCGGCATCCCGCTGGGGATCATCGCCGCGCTCAACAACCGTGCCTGGTTCGACCAGGTCTCGCGGGTGCTCTCCGTGGTCGGCAACGCTGTGCCCGGCTTCTGGCTGGCGCTGATCCTGATCATCATCTTCAGCGTCAACCTGGGCTGGCTGCCAATGGGCGGCATGCGTGATATCACGCGCCCGGCCTCCGCGTGATATCACACGCCCGGCCTCCGAGACCAATATCCTGGACTCGATCCGCTACATGATCATGCCCGTCTCTGTCCTGGCGCTGGGCATCATCGCCACCATCTCCCGCTACATGCGGGCCGAAGTGATCGAGGTGCTCGGCCAGGATTACGTCCGCACCGCCCATGCCAAGGGTCTCAGTCAGCGGACGGTCGTGATCCGGCATGTCCTGCGCAACGCCCTGATCCCGATTGCCGCCTTGCTCGGCCCCGGGCTGGGCAGCCTGCTGGGCGGTGCCGTGATCACCGAACAGGTCTTCAGCTGGCCGGGCATGGGGCGCCTGGTGGTCAACGGCGTGTTCCAGCGCGACTACCCCCTGATCATGGGATCGGTCGTGCTGGGGGCAGTGCTGTACATCCTGGGCGTGCTGCTCTCAGACGTGCTTTACGCCTGGATCGACCCCCGCATCCGCCTTGAGTAGGGAGGAGCAACCATGACTGCCAGCACCAGAGTCCTTGAACTGAACGGCGCTACGGAAGTCTACCGCTCGCGCTCCTTCTGGATTGATGCGCTCAGCCACTTCGTGCGGGATCGCCTGAGTATGGCCGCCCTGGGCATGCTGCTGATCCTGACCCTGATTTGCTACGCGGGGCCGCCGGTGGCGGAGAACATCCTGCACGTGGATGTCAACCGCACCAACCTGACCAACCGCTACACCCCGCCGGGTCATGGCAACCTGCTGGGCACCGATCATCTGGGCCGCGATCAGTTCATCCGCCTGCTGTACGGCGGGCGGGTTTCCCTTTCGATCGCTTACACGGCCAGCCTGCTTTCGATCACGATCGGCGTTGTGGTCGGGATCATCGCCGGCTACTACGGCGGGGCGGTTGACGACCTGATCATGTGGTTCATCAACACCCTGGAATCGGTGCCGACCATCTTCCTGTTGCTGATTGCGGCCACCGTCTGGTCGCCTTCGGCGGAAGTCCTGATCCTGATCCTGGGGGCGCTGGGCTGGGTGACCACCTGCCGGCTGGTGCGCGGCCAGGTACTCTCCATCAAAGAGCGCGATTACATGATGGCCGCCCGCGCCATCGGGGCCAGAGACTGGTGGCTGATGTTGCAGCACATCCTGCCCAACACGCTCTCCATTGTGATCATCTCCCTGACGATCAATGCCGGCTCGCTGATCCTGATCGAATCGGGCCTCAGTTACCTGGGTCTGGGCGTCCAGCCGCCGACCCCGACCTGGGGCAATATGCTGACAGAATCACGCTCGTACTTCGTGCAGGGCACGCACCTGGTGATCTGGCCCGGTGTGCTGATCACGTTGACCGTGTTGTGCTTCTACCTGGTCGGCGATGGCCTGCGTGACGCCCTGGACCCCAAGAGCGTCCGCGGTCGCGTCTAGGAGGGTCGCTGTGCGCCCCTTGCCCCGTAAGCGCGTCTATGTATTGCTGGCGCTTGCTGCCGGGATCATCCTCATTGCAGCAGTGCTCGTTGTGCTGGCCACCCGACCCTCCACACCACCCCTGGTGCACGAGTACACCAAAAGCCCGACTGCCTTCAGCTTCCGCTATCCCGACGGCTGGATGTACCAGATTCCCCAGGTCGGCGTGCTGATCCTGGCCCGCACGAGCGCTTTCCAGGGGGAACCGGGGCCAAGCTTCACCATCCACCGCAGCAATACCCTGGCCATGGAAGGCAGCCTGGAATCCGCCCTGGACGAATACCTGCGGCGCGGCCCGCTGCGCCCCAATCGCCAGTGGCAACTGTTGCAGGCGGTGACACCGACGACCTTCAAGGGGCGCGACGCATTGACGGTCGAAGTGCAGGGCAGCGAGTTTGAGAGCTGGCCGGAATTGCGAACGCGGATCACGGCTCTGCGCACCGGCACGGTGACGATCTACCTGTTCATCCAGTCAGCCCCGGTCGACCAGTGGGAGGCCGAACGGCCACTGCTGGATAGCATCCTCAACAGCGTGGAATTGTACGAGTAAGGCCGGACGGCCATCCGCTGCCCATAACGCCCGGCATCCGCCAGAGGAATGCCCCTGGCCTGCCCCGCACCTGCGGCCACCGCTCCTGCTCCGGAACGGTGGCCGCCGTGTACTGGTATCCCGGGCTTGTCGGCTAGCGAATGGTGAGGGCCACAACGGACATCGGAGGCAGGTCGATTGACAGCCTGCCGTCAACGATCTGCGCCCCGTGGAAGGGCACCGGGCGGACAGCGTCCGGCTGCTCAAAGGTGTTATGAGCGGTCATCGCCCCGGCAGTCAGGATACGCCCGCTGACCGATGCTGGCGGCATCCCACGCAATTCACAGGCAATCGTCTGGGTGACCGCGGGGTTCAGGTTGCACAGGGTCAGCAGAATATCGCCGGACTTGCCCCGCGAAGCGGAAGCGCTCACCGCCGGGATGGTCTGCCCATTCAGGGCATACTCCTCGCCCCGCAGTTCCAGCGGCAGGAGCGTTGCGTCCTGATGATCCTTGAACATCTCAAAGACGTGGTAGGTGGGCGTCAGGACCATCTTGTCCCCCTGGGTGAGGATCGGGGATTGCAGCACGTTGACCGTCTGAGCCAGGTTGGCCATACGAAGACGGTCACAGTACCGGTGGAAGATATGGAGCGTCAGCCCGGCTACCAGGGCATCCCGCAGGGTGTTTTGCTGGTAGAGGAAGGCGGGATTGGTCCCCGGTTCCACGGGATACCAGGTGCCCCATTCATCCACGATCAGGCCCACATGCCTGCCCGGATCGTAGTAGTCCATGATGGCGATGTGCTCTTTGATGCTGTCTTCAATCGCCAGCGCCTTCTGCAGGACGACGAACCATTCATGCTCGCCGAAGCGGGTCGCAGCGAATTCCGTATCGCGCATGAAGACGTAGTAGTGCAGACTCAGGGCGTCGATCGCATGCGGGCCGAGGACTTTGAAGACATCGCGCATCAGCACTTCCGTGCCATAGATGTACGGGCCGCCCATGCCGCTGGCAATCTTCATGATCTTGTTGTCGCCGTAACTCCGAACGTAAACCTGGAACCGGCGGTAGAGATCGGCGTAGTATTCGGGCCGCATGCAGCCGCCGCAGCCCCAGTTTTCGTTGCCAATGCCCCAGAAAGTGACCTTCCAGGGTTCGGCCCGGCCATTAGCCCGCCGCAGGTTAGCCAGCGTGCTGTCACCATCAAACGTCAGGTACTCCACCCACTCGGCCATCTCCTGCGGGGAACCGCTGCCCACGTTGCCACAGATGTATGGCTCACAACCCAGCTGGTCACAGAGATCCATGAACTCATGGGTGCCGAAGCTGTTATCCTCCACCACATTGCCCCAGTGGAAGTTGATCGTGCGCGGGCGTTGATCCTTCGGGCCGATCCCATCCCGCCAGTGGTAGGCGTCGGCGTAGCAGCCACCGGGCCAGCGCAGATTGGGGATGTTGATCGCCCGCAACGCCTGCACCACGTCATCCCGGATGCCGCGTGTGTTGGGGATAGGTGATCCCTCCCCAACCCAGATTCCGTCATAGATGCAGCGGCCCAGGTGCTCGGCAAAGTGGCCGTAGATATGACGGCTGATGGTCTTTTGACCCAGATCGGCATTGATCACCAGGTGATTCATGTGACACTCCCCCGCCGTTCAAACGGCGCAAAGCGGAAACAACAGCAGGGGTATGCCTGCGCACACCCCTGCCTGCGAACCATCTGCCAGGTGGCACGGCGAACTGAGCACCACCCGGACAGCTACAACCTACTCCTCAGGGACAGTGGGCATGCCGTTGTCATATTCAGGGAAGCCAGCCACCGGCTCGGTCCACAGTTCACCGGCCAGGTAAGCCGCCAGGTTGTCCGGCGTCACCACCACCGATGGCGTCAGCGTGATCTGCGGCACTTCCTCACCAGCGAAGATGGCCGCCATCGCATCGATCACCGCCACCCCCATCCGGTACGGGTCAACCCCCAGCGTCGCACTGAACTTCCCCTCCGCCAGCAGGTCCAGCGTCGGCTGGTTGCCGTCGATCCCCACCGCGAAGAAGTCCTTGTTGATCTCCAGCCGTTTGTCCTGCGCCGCCAGCGCCGCCCCAATCGCCATCTCGTCGCTGTTGCCGTAGAACACGTCAATGTCCGGATTCTGCTGCAGCGCAATCCCCGCTACTTCCTGCCCACGCGTCCGCAGCCACTCCGCACTCTGCGACCCCACCACCTCCACATTCGGGCAGTTCTTCGCCAGCCCAGCCAGGAACCCGCCCGTCCGCCGATGCGAGAAGATGCTGTCGATCCCTTCCAGAATGAACACCTTCCCCGTCGTCTCCGCCGCCGTCGTCCCGTACTTGCCCGCTATCAGCTCGCACGTGTACGCCGCCAGCTTCTCCGCTCCACCCCATTGGTCGTAACCAATGTACGTCTCTACCTTCCCCTCCGAAAACGGCGTGATGAAGTTGTGCGCCAGAATCGGTACCCCGCGCTCGTTGGCCGCCAACACCGCCGAAATCGCCGAGTCCGTCCCGATCGGATTAATGCTGATCGCCTCAACCCCCAGCTGCAACAACTGCTCCACCGTCGTCACAAACGACGCAAAGTCCCCTTCGCTCGCCGGCGCCTGCACCTCCAGCGTCCACCCCAGCTCCGCCGCACGTGCCCGCGCCCCCTCCACCATCGCTACATGAAACGGACTCGTCAGCGCCGGCGGCACAAACCCTACATAGTGGGATTCGCTCTGCCTGGCCAGCGTCATTCCGGCGGGAACAGCGAGTGCCAGAACCAGCACAACGAAGAATACGATATGGGCAAACTTACGCATCTCTTCCTGCCTCCTTTTAATGAAGCGGACTTTTCATTTTCCCGTGTCGCCACGGGAGAACAACCCTCTATATCCGGTGCACCTGAGACGGCACACCCCCTGCACGCCGTACTGGCCCATCCTGCCGGAGGCTAAGTCTCCGTGCTGCTCCGGCGTAACCGCAGCCACGGCACTTCGCCCTGGCGGATGACATCCAGCATCACGGCCAGCACGATAATGATGCCCAGCACGATCTCCTTGGCGTTAGAAGGCACGCTCAGGTAGACCATGCCCTGCTCGACAATACGGATGATGAAGACGCCGACCATCGTGCCCCACACCCCGCCTTTGCCGCCGGTCAGCGGCGTGCCGCCGATGACCACCGCAGCAACCGTCATCAGGGTCAGGTTAGTGCCGTTCTGGTAGGCGCCAGAACGCAGGCGGGCCATCACCAGCACGCCGGCGATCGCAGCCAGCATACCGCTGATGCCATAGATCATGATCTTCACCCGGTTGATATTGATGCCGGAAAGGCGGGCTGCCTCCTCGCTGTTGTTGCCCAGGGCATAGGTGTGCCGCCCGAAGCGCGTCTGGCGCAGCACTACCCAGGAGACCGCGTAGATCGCCAGGGCGATCAGGAAGGGGACAGGCACGTTCCAGCGATCAAAGAGCGGGATGCGATCGGTGATCGCTTCCAGGACGCCGGTGCGGTTGATGTTAATCCCGGCCCCGTTTGTCCAGACCAGGGAGATACCCAGCAGAATGCTGCGGAAGCCCAGGGTCACGATCAGCGGATTCATCCTGAACCAGGTGATCAGGCTGCCCTGGAACAACCCGATGAGCAGGCCCGCGCTGATGGCGATGATGATGGCGTAAATGGACGGGATGCCATTAGCCATCTGCCCGCCGGCGATGTTGGTCCCGGCGATGAGGATCGCGGAGACCACGCCACTGAAGGACACCATGGCCTCAACCGACAGGTCAATGCCCCCGATCATGATCACGTACGTCTGCCCGGCAGCAGCCACGGCAATTGCCGCAGTCTCCAGCAACAACAGACTCAGGCTGGTCGGCGAGCGGAAAGCCGGCGACAGCACCCACAGAATCGCAAACATGATCAGGAAGACCAGCAACGGCCCCATGCCTGAGAGCAGTTTGCCGACCTGCTGCCCCGCTGAGACTTTACTCTGCTTTTGCTCCGCCACACGTGTTTGGGTTGTCATAGCTCCCCCTGCAACTGTCGGCCATTATCATGAGCCCCGTTCCCGCTATCCGAGTACCCTGTCGCCAGTTCCATGATGCGTTCCTGGGTCGCCTCTTCGCGGTTAAGAAAGCCGGTCACCCGTCCGCGGTGTACTACCATGATCCGGTCGCTCATGCCCAGAATTTCCGGCAGCTCGGAGCTAACCATCACCACGGCGCCACCCCTGGCCACGAAATCATTAATCAGTCGGTAAATCTCCACTTTTGCGCCCACGTCGATACCGCGCGTCGGCTCGTCAAACATCAACACGCGGGGCCGGGTGGCAATCCACTTGCTGAACACCACCTTCTGCTGATTGCCGCCGGAGAGGTTACGGACAATTTGTTCCAGCGACGACACGCGGATCGCCATCTCCTGCACAAAGCGGCTGGCCAGTGCAGCTTCCCGCGCCCGGTCGATCAGCGGGCCGCGGGCAAAGCGATCCAGCACGCTGATCGTGATGTTCTCCCGGGCGGTAAGATGTAGCAGTAACCCCTGCTGCTTGCGATCTTCCGTCAGCAAGGCAATCCCGCTGCGGATAGCATCGCGCGGACTGCGGATGGTCACCTTTTGCCCATCCACATAGATTTCGCCGCTGTCGATGGGATCAGCGCCAAAGATGGCCCGTACCATTTCCGTGCGCCCTGCGCCAACCAGCCCGGCAACCCCCAACACTTCCCCGGCATGCACCGAAAAGCTGATATCGTGCAGACGCCCGGCCTGGCTGAGATGTTCGACGCGCAGCAGCTCCCGGCCCCGGGGGGCGACTTCCTTGGGAAACTGATCGTCCAGGGTGCGGCCCACCATCAGGCGGATCAACTCATCAACGTTCAGTTCGGCGGTTGGCCGTGTGGCAATATGCATGCCATCCCGGAGCACGGTGATCGTATCGCAGACCTTGAAGGCCTCCTCCAGGTGGTGGCTGATGTAGATCACAGCGACGCCGTGAGCCTTCAGTTCGCGGATGATCTCAAACAGATTGTCGATCTCGCGCAGGCTCAGGGCGGCGGTGGGTTCATCCATGATGATCAGGTCGGACTCGTGGCGCAGGGCCTTGGCCACTTCGACCATCTGGGCCTGGCCAACGCCCAGCTTGCTTAACTGGATAGTGGGATCGATATCCAGCCGCAGCCGCTTGAGCAACGCTTCCGCCTGTCGCCGGGTTTCCTGCCAGTCGACCAGGGGGCCGCGCATGATCTCGCTGCCCAGAAAGATGTTTTCCATCACGGAAAGCAGCGGAACCTGGTTCAGTTCCTGGTAGATAGTGGTGATCCCCGCCAGCTGGGCCTGGCGAGGATTGGTGAACGTAACACGTTGGCCTTTGAACAGGATTTCGCCTTCATCGGCCTGGTAAACGCCGGACAGGATTTTGATCAGGGTCGACTTGCCAGCGCCGTTCTCCCCCACAATGGCGTGGACCTCACCCCGGCGCACCTGTAGATCGACCCGGTCAAGCGCCAGCACGCCGGGAAAGCGCTTGGTGATACCACGCATTTCCAGCAGGACAGGTTGTTCTCCACTCACTGCCATTTCCCGATCCCTTCACTGGCCGGTAAAGACGCCGGTCAGGTCTGTGTGAGCGGCGGTGTGGTGACCGTTCTACTAGTAGCTGGCTTCGTTCCAGCGAATTTCGTTTTTAAACTGCCGCAGATCGGTCTTCTCATCGATCAGCAGGAACTCGATACCGGCCATTTCGGCCAGGTCCAGCATATGCTCGACCGTCAGGGCCTGGCTGAAGCCAGTGTGGTGCGCGCCACCTGCGTAGATCCAGGCTGCAGCGGCGATCTTGAGGTTGGGATGGGGCCGCCATAGAGCGCGGGCGACAGGCAGGCGGGGCATCGCCGCCGCCGGCGCGACAACATCGACCGTATTGACGATCATGCGCAGGCGGGTGCCCATATCCACGATAGATACATTCAGACCGGGGCCGGGCCGCGCATCAAAGACCAGCCGGGCAGGGTCTTCCTTGCCGCCAATGCTCAGCGGATGCACTTCCAGGCGGGGCTTGCCGCTGGCGATGGTAGGGCAGACTTCCAGCATATGCGCGCCAAGCACCCACATGCCATCGGGGTTGAGATGATAGGTGTAGTCTTCCATGAAGGATGTGCCGCCTTCCAGACCGGCGCTCATGACCTTCATGGTGCGCACCAGAGCCGCCGTCTTCCAGTCGCCTTCCGCGCCAAAGCCATACCCCTCGGCCATCAGACGCTGAACAGCAATGCCAGGCAGCTGCTTAAGCCCATGCAGGTTCTCAAACGTTGTGGTGAAAGCGGTGAAGCCGCCCGCCTGCAGGAAGCGACGCAACCCGATTTCGATCTGGGCCGCATCGCGCACGGATTGATGGCGCGCTCCACCGACCCGCAGATCGGGGGCCACCTCATAGGTATCCTGATATTCCGCGACCAGCGCATCAACTTCGGCAGGAGTAACCTGGTTGACATAGGCGACCAGATCGCCCAGCCCGTAACCGTTGACCTGGTAGCCCAGCCGGATTTGCGCCTCGACTTTGTCGCCTTCGGTCACGGCCACAAAGCGCATGTTATCCCCGAAGCGGGCTACCTTCATCTTCTGGCTATCTGCCCAGCCACAGGCCGCCCGCGCCCATGCGCCAAGCTGGGCGTGGACTTCCGGATCTTCCCAGTGGCCGACAATGACCTTGCGATTCAGGCGCAGGCGGCTGACCATGAAGCCATATTCGCGATCGCCGTGAGCCGCCTGGTTGAGATTCATGAAGTCCATGTCGATGGTGGCCCAGGGCAGGTCCTGGTTGAACTGGGTGTGCAGGTGGGCCAACGGCTTCTGAAGCGCCTTCAACCCGGCGATCCAGTTCTTGGCCGGGGAGAAAGTGTGCATCCAGGTGATCACCCCCACGCACTCCGGCGCAGCGTTGGCCGCCAGGCAGATCTCGTGGATCTCTTCCGGTGTTGTCAGTACCGGCTTGTAGACAACTCTGGTGGGGATGGCGGGGGAACTGTCCAGCGCCTGGACGATGGTCTGCCCGTGCCGGGCAACCTGCTCCAGCACCTGCGGGCCATAGAGTGGCTGGCTACCAATTAGAAACCAAACCTCGTACTTGCTGAGATCGATCATAGGATGGCTTCTTTCTACCTAATTCCTTTGGGCGAAAGCACCATGACAATCTACCGTGATCGTTTGCCGCGCAAAGCGATGATTCCTCTGCCCCGGCATCCTGACGTCCCCATGGCCAGTGCCACACGCTAAGCCGGCAATCGTGCCCGGGGCGGGCCATAATACGCCCGGAGCCGGTAATTTCTGTCAACGCTCACATATGTGATCAACGTAGCATAGTCTCTGATTCTTGTCAATCAATTACCATCCCCCCAACCGCGGAAAGGAATTGCGCTCTCCCGGATGATCAGGCGGGGGTAGATCACCCGCTGCTCCGCCGGCGCCGCCGGGTCGGCGATCCGATCCATGAGCATCTCCACACTGCGCTGGCCGACAACACTGAAGTCCTGCCAGATCGTCGTCAGGGGCGGGTTGAAGAAGGCCGCCTCCGGCAGGTTGTCATAGCCGGTGACCGAGACATCCTCCGGAACGCGCAGCCCGCGTTCACGGAGCGCCCGCACCGCCCCCAGCGCCATCTGATCGTTGCCGACCACCAGCGCGGAGAAGCGCGCGCCGGTTGCCAGCAGCGCCAGCGCGCCTTCGTAACCACTCCGGGCGCTCCAGTCACCGGCCACGCTTGGGCCTGGCGTCAGCCCGGCTTCCTGCATGGTTTGCAACCAGGCGCTATGGCGGGCCTCCGCCCCATACCAGTTGAGCGGGCCGCTCAGTTCGGCGATGGCGGTATGGCCCAGCTCGATCAGGTAGCGGGTGATCAGCCGGGAGCCGTAACCCTGGTCAATCACCACCGAAGGGACATGCTGGCCAAGGCAGGTATCAATCAGCACCAGGGGCGTGCTGCCACAGGCGACATACAGCTCGTCGGTGTCACAGCCACAAACCGGCGTGATGGCGACGATGCCATCCACATGCCAGCCAGCCAGCCGCTCAATGGCGCTCCGGAAGCCCTGCAGCGACATTTCAGACACGGTGGAGAAGATCAGGTCATAACCGGCGGCTTTGGCTGCGCTCTCGATGTTGAGGAGCATCTGCAGCGGGCCATAGTACGCCATGCCAAAAGCGATGATGGCGATGGTCTGCGAGCGCCGGGTCACCAGGCTTTTGGCCGCCCGGTTGGGGTGGTAATCCAGCTTCTTGATAGCCTCCAGGACACGCTCGCGGGTCTCCTGAGCCACGTAGGGATGGCTGTTGATCACCCGCGAGACCGTCTGGTACGAGACTCCGGAAAGGCGAGCCACATCGTACAGGGTGATTCGGCGCGATGGTTTGGCCATGAGAGGCTCCTCTATCTGGGCTGCCTCAGCCATCACCGAGGCCGCTGACTCTTGTCGTCAGGGGGAAGTGGAGGCCTTCCCGGCATAGGCAGCGGCTTCGGGTGTGCCGGGTCTGTTGGAATCCCCCAGAACTACTTGACGAAGATGCATAATGATGCTACGCTGATGCTGTGAACGTTCACAGACAACATACCACACATTAAAGGTGCTGGCAATGTATACGATCGGCATTGACTTCGGGACCGAATCAGGGCGTGCGGTGCTGGTGGATGTGCGCGACGGTCGTGAGATCGCTACGGCGGTCTACCCGTATCCCCACCGGGTGATTGACCAGGCACTGCCGGGGAGCGACAAACCGCTCCCGCCAGACTGGGCCTTGCAGGCCCCCCAGGATTATATTGGCGTTATCAAGAACACCATCCCCGCTGTCCTCAAGGAAAGCGGTATCGACCCCGCCGAAGTGGTCGGCATCGGCATTGACTTCACCGCCTGCACCATGCTGCCGGTCAAAGCCGATGGCACTCCCCTCTGCTATCTTCCTGAATACCGCGACAATCCGCATAGCTGGGTCAAGCTGTGGAAGCACCATGCCGCCCAGCCACAGGCTGACCAGATCAACGAAACCGCCCGCCGGATGAACCAGGCCTGGCTCAAGCGCTACGGCGGCAAGATCTCCTCCGAGTGGTTCTTCAGCAAGATGCTCCAGACGCTGCAGGAAGCGCCGGAGATTTATCATGCCGCCGACCGCTTCATCGAAGCTGCCGACTGGGTGATCTGGCAGCTGTGCGGCGTCGAGACGCGCAACGCCTGCACCGCCGGCTATAAGGCCATGGTTCAGGATGGCACCTATCCGCCGCGTGAATATTTCGCCGCTCTGCATCCCGATCTTGCCGATGTGGTCGACACCAAGATGAGCCGTGTCTTCGCCCAGCTCGGCGACCGGGCTGGCGGCCTGCTACCGGAGATGGCGGAAGCTACCGGCCTGCGACCCGGCATTGCGGTGGCTGTCGCCAACGTGGACGCCCATGTCACCCCGCCTGCGGTCAAGGTCACCGAACCGGGTACGATGGTCATGATCATGGGCACCTCCACCTGCCACATGCTGATCGGCACCGAACTGCGCGAAGTCGATGGCATGTGCGGCGTGGTAGACGGCGGCATCATCCCCGGCATGTACGGCTATGAAGCTGGCCAGAGCGGCGTGGGCGATATCTTTGCCTGGTTCGTGGATCATGCCGTCCCACCGGAGTACCACGAAGCGGCCAGAGCCGCTGGCATGGATCTGCACAAGTACCTGGAAACTGAAGCGGCCAAACAGAAGCCCGGTGAGCACGGCCTGATCGCCCTCGACTGGTGGAATGGCAACCGGTCGATCCTGGTCGACGCCGACCTGACCGGCCTGCTGCTGGGGGCCACGCTGGCCACCCGCGCGCCGGATATCTACCGCGCCCTGATCGAAGCGACTGCCTACGGGACGCGGATTATTATCGAAGCTTTTGAGTCCAAGGGCCTGGCGGTGAACGAACTGGTGCTGGCTGGCGGGCTGCCGGAGAAGAACCAGTTGCTCGTCCAGATTTATGCTGATGTCACCGGCAAGACGCTCAAGTTTGCGGGTTCGGCCCAGTCTCCGGCGCTCGGCTCGGCGATGCACGCCGCCGTTGCCGCGGGGGTATACCCCAACATCAAGGCAGCCGCCGAGAAGATGGGCAAGCTCAAGGACCGGGTCGTCCACCCCATCCCGGAGAACAAAGCCGTTTACGATCAGCTGTATGCCGAGTACAAGCTGCTGCATGATTACTTCGGGCGTGGCGGCAATGATGTCATGAAGCGCCTCAAGGCGATCAAGCTGGCCGCACGTGGCGTGGCCGCTGGCTAATCGCCGGGCGTGAACTCCCGATCTGGCATGATGCGCAGGGACGCTCGTTGCCGGGCGTCCCTGCCTCCCACGCAAAAACCTGTTCAGGGGAAGCACCACGATGAAACTACAGGCTTTGCGGGAAACGGTCTGCGCCCTGCACGCCCTGCTACCAGCAAATAACCTGGTCGCCTGGACCAGCGGCAACATCAGCGCCCGCGATCCGGAGACCGGGCTGGTGGTCATCAAGCCCAGCGGCGTCAAATTCCCTGACCTTACCCCGGAAAACATGGTCATTGTTGACCTGGACGGTAACCTGGTGGAGGGGGACTACAAGATGTCCTCCGATACAGCCTCCCATTGCTACATCTACCGGCACATGCCGCACGTCAACGGTATTGTGCACACCCATTCGCGCTACGCCACCGCCTTTGCCATCCTGGGGCGGGCCATCCCCTGCACCACCACGGCCATGGCCGATGAATTCGGCGGCCCCATCCCCTGCGGCGGCTTCGCCCTGATCGGCGGCGAGGAGATCGGGAAGGTGGTCGTGGAGACGCTGACCGGCAGCCGCAGTCCGGCCTGCATCCTGCAGAATCATGGCGTGTTCACCATCGGGCCGACCGCCGAAGCAGCGGTCAAGGCGGCGATCATGACGGAAGACAACGCCGCGATTGTGTGGGCAGCGCTGCAGATTGGCACGCCGATCCCCCTGGCCCAGGCGGACATTGACAGACTGTACGACCGTTACCAGAACGTGTACGGGCAGCGGTAATACCGCCGCCTGACGACTTATGATCTCAGTGCAAGGAGCGTAACGACAATGACTGCCACCCTGCCCATGCGGCTTTCCGCCCTGGAAATCACCCGGCGCCCTGTGACGCTGGGCGTGATTGTTGGCAACCGGGGCTTCTTCCCGGCGCATCTGGCCCTCAGCGGACGCAAGACCGTACTGGAGGTGCTGGAAAAGGCGGGCATCCGGGCGATTATCACGCCGGAAGAAGCGACCAATGTCGGCGCGATCGAATCGCTGGCGGAAGCGCGGATCTGCGCCGATCTGTTCCGCCAGCATCGCGACGAGATCGACGGCGTCCTGGTGACACTGCCGAACTTCGGCGACGAGCGGGCCATCGCCAACACATTGCGCTGGGCCGACCTGAACGTGCCTGTGCTCATCCAGGCCTTCCCTGATGACGTCGCTCACATGGATATCGCCAACCGCCGTGATAGCTTCTGCGGCAAGATGAGCGCCTGCAATAACCTGCGCCAGTACGGCATCAAGTACACGCTCACCAGCCGCCATACGATGGATCCGGCCAGCCCTGAATTCCTGGCCGACCTCAAGCAGTTCGCGGGCCTCTGCCGCGTGGTACGCGGGATGCGCACCGCGCGGGTGGGGATGCTGGGCGCACGCCCGGAAGCCTTCAAGACGGTGCGCTTCAGCGAAAAGCTGCTCGATCGCGCCGGAATCAGCGTCGAGACACTTGACCTCTCCGAGGTCTTCGGGCGCATTGACCGGCTGGCTGACCACGATGAGGCGGTGCAGGAGCGCCTGACGCGCATCCGCGCCTATGCCCGCACTCAGGAGGTGCCCACCGCTGCCCTGCTCAAGATGGCCAAGTTCGGCGTCGTCCTGGATCGCTGGATGGCCGACAATCAGCTGGACGCAACAGCTGTCCAGTGCTGGACGTCGATGGAGGAGTACTTCGGGATCGTGCCCTGCACCCTGATGAGCATGGCCAGCAATGCCCTGACGCCTTCCGCCTGTGAAACGGATATCGCCGGGGCACTGGCGATGCTGGCCCTGCAGCTGGCCTCCGGACGGCCTTCGGCCATTGTTGACTGGAACAACAACTACGGCGATGATCCGGATAAGGGCGTGATCTTCCACTGCTCCAACCTGCCCAGAGACATCTTCGTGGAAGATATCCCCCTGATGAGCTACCAGGACATCATCGCCGGGACGGTCGGCAAGGAGAACACCTACGGCACGATCTTCGGGCGTGTCAGGGAAAATCCCTTCACCTTCCTGCGCATCTCTACCGATGACTTCAGCGGGGAGATCACGGCTTACACCGGCGAAGGCCACTTCACCAATGACCCGCTGGAGACCTTCGGCGGTTATGGTGTGGTTCACGTGCCGCACTTCCAGGACCTGCTGGCCTACATCTGCGAAAACGGGTTCGAGCACCACGTCAGCATCAACCAGTCGCGCGTGGCTGCGATCATCGATGAAGCCTTCAACAAGTACCTTGAGTGGCCGACCTACCATCATCAATAGGGGGCGCGGGCTGAGCGCCGGGTGAATACCATGTCTGTGCTACTTGAAGCCAGGGGAATCACCAAGCAGTTTCCGGGCACGCTGGCCCTGGACAACGTCCAGGTGGAATTGCAGGCCGGCGAGATTCATGCCGTGATCGGGGAAAACGGCGCGGGCAAGAGCACGCTGATGAAGATCCTCTCCGGCGTTTACACCGCTGACGCCGGCCAGATCTTTTTCCAGGGCCAGCCCGTCACCCTGCGTAGCCCGCAGGACGCCATCGCCCTGGGCATCGCCATCGTCCACCAGGAATTGAGCGTGATCCCGGCCCTGACCGTGGCGGAGAATATCTATCCGGGTCGCCTGCCCACCAACCGGCTGGGGATGGTCAGGTATGGCGAACTGTTCGAAAACGCCCGCCGTGACCTGGCCCGGCTCAACGTGGCCGTCGACCCCCGCGCGGAGGTCAGCACCCTCTCCGTCGCCAACCAGCAACTGGTGGAGATCACCAAGGCGCTCTCCATGCAGTGCAAAGTCCTGATTCTGGACGAGCCGACTTCCGCCCTGACCGAGCACGAAGCGGAAACGCTCTTCGCCCTGTTGCGCCGTCTGGCAGCAGATGGGGTGGGCATCCTGTACATCAGCCACAAGCTCAGCGAGATCTTCGCCCTCTCCGACCGGATCACCGTCCTGCGCGATGGTCGCTACATCGGCACCCGGATCACCGCCGAAACATCCCCGGAGGAAGTGATCCGGATGATGGTGGGCCGTGAACTCACCGACATGTATCCGGAGAAGGGCACCGAACAGGGCGAGCCGCTGCTGGAAGTGCGCAACTTCCGTCTGCCGGGGCAGTCGCAGGCGTGCAGTTTCACGCTCTACCGGGGCGAGGTGCTTGGCTTCGCCGGGCTGATCGGGTCCGGGCGTTCGGAGTTGATGCGGGCGATCTTCGGTGCGGACGAGAAAGAAAGCGGGGAGATTCTGCTCAATGGCCGTCCGGTCACCATCAACTCGCCACAGGATGCCATCAATCTACGCCTGGCGTACCTGCCGGAAGATCGCAAGGCCGCCGGTCTGTTCCTGGATATGGCGTTGAAGGCCAATATTGAGGCGGCTTCGCTCTTCCAGGTGACAGCCAATGGCTTTGTAATCCCGGCGCGGGAGGTGAAGCTGGCCCAGGAATACATCAGCCGGCTCAACATCAGCACGTACGGGCCGGAGCAGGAAGTGCGCCGTCTGAGCGGCGGCAACCAGCAGAAGACGCTGGTGGCCAAGTGGCTGGCCATCAAACCGCGCATCCTGATTGTCGATGAGCCAACGCGCGGCATTGATGTCGGGGCCAAGCGGGAGATCCACCACCTGCTGCGCCAGCTGGCCAGGGAAGGTGTCGGCGTGATCATGATCTCCTCCGAACTGCCGGAGATCCTGGGCATGAGCGACCGGGTACTGGTGATGCACGAAGGGGCGATCGTCGCCGAACTGACGGCCAGCGAGGCCACCGAGGAACTGATCATGACGTATGCCAGTGGGCAGGAGAATGGGGCATGAGCAAGGTCGATGCAGCGGCAACAGCCGGCGCCACTTCCCGGAATGCAGCCGGCTTGCTCCAGCGGATGCTACGCTTCCGGGAGTTCACCCTGATTGTGATGATCGTCCTGGTGGGCTTGCTGCTGGAGTCCCAGACCGGGCGCTTCTTCAGTTCGGCAAACATCAACGCGATTCTGATGGGGTTTTCCGCCTCGGCGATCATGATGGTCGGCATGACGGCGGCGCTGGTCTCCGGCGGGTTTGACCTGTCAGTCGGGTCGGTGTTCGCCATGGGCGGCGTGACGACGGCAGTAGCCCTGCGGGGCGGGTTGCCGATCTGGCTGGCGGTGCTGATCGGCATCGCGGCGGGCGCCGTGGCCGGGCTGACCAACGGCCTGCTGATCACCAAGGCCGGGATCAATCCCTTCATCACCACCCTGGGTATGATGAGCATCGCCCGCGGGATCGGCCTGGCCATCACGGAAGGCTCTCCCATTGCCAGCCTGCCGCCGGATTTCTTCGTGCTCGGCCAGGGCAAGACGCTGGGGGTGGCCAACCTGATCCTGATCGCCCTGTTTGTGGTGTTCATCGGGGATGTCCTGATGCGCCGCTCGGCATTGTTCCGCAATATCTACTATGTTGGCGGCAATCCGGATGCGGCCCGGCTTTCCGGCATCAATGTCGATCGGATCACGATCGGCGTGTATGCGCTTTCGGGGCTGCTGGCGGCGCTGGCCGGTGTGCTGTCGGTCTCGCGCTTCACAGTAGCCGATCCGGGATCAGGCACCGGTGAAGAGCTGCGCCTGATCGCTGCCTGTATTATCGGTGGGGCCAGCCTGAAAGGCGGCAAGGGTACGGTGCTGGGTGGCCTGCTCGGCCTGATCTTCGTCGGGTTCATCAACAACGGGATGGTGCTGCTGCGCGTGCCGGTCTACTGGCAGAACCTGGCCATGGGCATCATCCTGTTGCTGGCGGTGGGCTTCGACACGTTCAGCCAGCGCCTCCAGGCCCGCCCGGCCCGCAAGAAGGCCTAAGCCCTGTTCGCAGTAGTACGCCCATACATATAGAGGTCCGTTGAGTGAGGAAAAGGAGATTTCCCTGTGAAGCGTCGTGAATTTCTTAAGGCCAGCAGTATGTTAGCCGCTGCAGGTCTGCTCCCTGCCCTGAAGACCATCAAAGCGCAGGAGAAACAGACCTACTACATGGTCACCTTCGTCTCCGGCATCGACTACTGGAAGGACTGCTATCGCGGCATGCAGGACGCCGCCGAGTTCCTGGGAGTCGAGGCGATTTACACCGGCACGCCGGAAAACGACATCATCGCCGAGACCCGCGTGTTTGAGGAAGTGGCGGGCCTGCAGCCGGATGGCATCCTGCCGACAATCGCTAACCCGGATGCCTTCATCGCCCCCATCAACAGCGCCATCGAGGCGGGTATTCCGGTGGTCTGCTTCGATGCCGACTCGCCGCTCAGCAAGCGTTATTCGTTCGTGGGCACCGGCAACTACTATGCCGGTGTGGTCGCGGCCCGCTGGCTGGCTCCGCTGGTCGGCTCTGGCAAGGTGGCGATCTCCAGCGTGACGGCCCAGCTCAACCATGTCCAGCGCCGTCAGGGCTTCATCGACACGCTGGCCGCCGAGTATCCGGATGTCGTAACCTCGGACGATCTGATCATCGACGACCAGAACAACTCGACCATCGCCGCCCAGCAGATGTCCTCCCTGCTGCAGGCCAACCCGGACATCAAGGGCGTGTTCGCCACCGATGCGCTGGGCGCGGTCGGTGTCGGGCAGGCGGTGCGCGAGGCTGGTCTCTCCGGTCAGATCAAGATCATCGGCTTTGACTATGACGAAGGCACGCTGGACCTGATCGACAGCGGCGAACTGAGCGCCACCCTGGCCCAGGGCACCTGGCAGATGGGCTTCTGGGGCCTGATGATGCTCTACATGGTTCGCAACGGGTTCATCAAGTCCGTCTCCGACTGGCAGGCCGCGGGTATCTCCCCGCTGCCGCCCAACGTGGATACCGGCGTGGTGGTCATCACGGCGGAGAACAGCCAGTACTGGCGCGCCTCGTAACGTGGCAGTAGGCACTGGCGGTCAGGCGGGCGCTGTGGCGTCCTGCTGACCGGTCGATTTCGCCCTTCGAATCGCTGCGCGGGCGGAGCTTCTCCGGCCCGCGCAGCATGATTCTCCGCCCACGGCGGGAGGGCTGCCCGGTGGGGGCTTTCTGCCTGCCGGGCGACCTGCTATAGTTATCGGCGGCGCGCCGCATCACGCCGGCTCGCCATCGACTGTTGACCTGCTATGCTGTCTCGCCCCGGGAACTGGCGGCGGGGCGGCCTATCCGTCCGGGAAGGGTTACCATGCCCCTGTTGCTCGGCCTGGATATCGGGACCTCAAGCGCCAAAGCTGTGCTCTTTGATCCTGAGACCGCCGGGATCATGGCCGTCGCCGGTCGGGAATACCCCGTGCTCAAGCCCGCCCCCGATCGCGCCGAACAGGAGCCGGCGGTCTGGTGGGAAGCTGCCACCAGCGCTACACGGGAGGTAATTGCCGCCGCCGGGCGCACAGATATCGCCGCCATCGGCCTCAGCGGCCAGATGCACGGCACCGTCCTGCTGGACAAAGCCGGGCAACCGCTTGGCCCGGCCATCATCTGGGCGGACCAGCGCAGCGCCGCCGAATGCGACGCTCTGACCACCGCCCTGGGGCCGGAGCGTTACGCCCGGCTGGCGGGTACACTCCCGGCGGCGGGCTTCATGGGCGCCACGTTACTCTGGCTGGCCCGACATGAGCCGGAACGTCTGGCGCAAACCGACCAGGCCGTCTTCCCCAAGGACTATGTCCGTCTGCGTTTGACCGGGCGTATCGCTACCGAAGTCAGCGATGCCGCCAGCAGTGGTGTGTTCGACATCGCCGGACGACGCTGGGCATCGTCGATCCTGTCCGCGGTCGGACTGCCGGAAGCGATTTTCCCGGACGTGTTGGAATCAGCGGCCATTGCCGGGGAGTTATTGCCGGAAGCTGCTGCCGAACTGGGACTGCCAGCCGGCATCCCGGTCGTCGCCGGGTGCGCTGACCAGCCAGCGCAGGCCATCGGCAACGGTCTCCTGGGGCCGGGGATGGCCTCGGTCACGACGGGCAGCGGCGGTCAGGTCTTCGTCCCCATCAAGGCGGAGGATGGCCGGATCGCCACCGATCCGCGCCTGCACGTGTTCATCCATGCCGTGCCAGGTATCAACTACGTGCTGGGAGCGATCCTTTCAGCAGGGTTGTCGCTGCGCTGGCTACGCGATCTGACCGGCCTGACCGGGACACCGGAAGCCTACGCCCTGCTCAGCCAGGAAGCAGCGGCGGTTCCGCCGGGAGCTGCCGGGCTGATCTTCCTGCCCTACCTTTCCGGCGAACGGACTCCGCACATGGATCCTGCCGCACGCGGGGCGTTCATCGGCCTCAGTCACTACCATAGCCGGGGGCATCTGGCCCGCGCCGTCATGGAAGGCGTGGCCTTTGCCCTGCGGCAGGCGTTGGAGATCAGTCTGGCGCTGGGCGGCTCGGCAACGACGATCATCGCCGCCGGTGGCGGCGCGGAGAGCGCCGTCTGGCGGCAGATTCAGGCGGATGTCTTTGGCATTCCGCTGCGCCAAACCCTGCTGATCGAGCAGGCAGGAATCGGCGCGGCATTGCTGGCTGGCGTCGGAACGGGCGTCTATCCATCGTTCGAAGCTGCCTGCGCCCGGACGGTGCGCCTGGGGCCGGAGACGCTCCCCCGGCCCGAATACGCGGGTCTCTACCGGGAGCGATACGAACAGTTTACAGGGCTGTATCCGCTGCTGAGGGCGGATCTTCACCGGCTGGCCGGGCGGACTTAGCACCGGCAGCAGCCCCAGGAAAGGATATCATCATGGTCAAATTCGGAGCACACGCTTTTGTCTGGATCGGGGAATGGACAACCGAAGCGGGCAACCATGCCATTGCTGAGGCAGGCCGGGTCGGCTTTGACCTGATCGAAATCCCCTTGCTTGATCCCGACCACTTCGACGCTGCGGCACACCGCGCGGCGCTGCTCAGGGCCGGGATCGAAAGCACCTGCTCACTGGTGTTGCCCAAAGACGCGCACATGCCCGCCAGGCCGGAAAAAGCCCGTGACTTTCTGTACCGGGCGCTGGCCCAGGTGGAGGCCGTGGGTAGCCATTACCTGGGCGGGTGCATCGCCTACGCACTGGGCACGCTGACCGGCGCGCCGCCTACCGCCGAGGAGCGCCAGACCGTGGTCGAGGTGCTGCGCGATGTGGCCGCCGAGGCCAGGCGGCGCGGCATCACCCTGGCCCTGGAAGCCTGCAACCGCTACGAAACCTACCTCTACAACACCCTGGCTGACGTCCGCGAAACCATCCTGGCTGTCGGCGCGGACAACCTCAAGCTGCACGCCGACACCTACCACATGAATATCGAGGAAGAGGGCTTCTACCGGCCACTGGTCAACGTCGCCGACCTGCTCGATTACATCCACATGAGTGAGAGCCACCGCGGGCTGGTGGGCACCGGCACGGTCATCTGGGATGAGGTCTGGCGCGGGCTGGCCGACGCCCATTTTGATGGCTACCTGGTGCTGGAATCCTTCGCCGCGATCAACCCGGCGCTGGCGGCGGCAACCTGCCTGTGGCGTCCGCCCAATCAGGGGCCGCAGGTGCTGGCAGCGGAAGGCTTCAGGTTCCTCAAGGCTGGTGCGGAGAAGTACGGATTGCTTTAGGCAGGCGCAGCGGAAGCGCCCGGCAGTCAGGGGATGGTCGGGACAGGCCGTCCCTGCCCACGATCCTGCCTGGCCTCACCCCCTACCTCCTCTTCATTGAATGGAGAGGGGGAATCTGCGCGTAGCACAGTGGGGGGTGAGGCACAGCGCACAGCCCATGTGCACTTCAACCGAATTCGATGTCCTGCTGTTTCCTGCCAGAATGCGCATGGGGTTATCCTTGCGTGCTATAATCTTCCCAACAGATGGGGAATCGCCCATCTGCAAGACCTTCCCGGCTTCATTGAGCATGATTTACAGCCTTGCCAGTACCCTGCGCATCAGGGGAAGGATGGCCCTATCTGGTGATCGAGGCGCCCTCCACCCCGCCTGTTGTCCTGGAGATCGATCTCAATGGATCTGCAAGCGATCGCCCGCGATATCCCCGACTATAAGCACTTCCTGACTGTTGACGAGTTGCATGCCTCCAGCCGCCAGCTGGTTGCGGAATTCCCTGCGCTGGCCAGCCTGCGCACGGTCGGGCAGACCCGGCGCGGCGATCCGATCGAGTTGCTGACCATTGCCGGTGGGCCGCGGCAGGCATTCATCTTCGGCGGCCCCCATCCCAACGAGCCGATCGGCACCATGACCATCGAGTACCTCAGCCGCCGCCTGTGCGAGGACGACGCGCTGCGAGCCGAACTGGGCTACACCTGGCACTTCATCAAGGCTATCGACGCCGACGGCATGCGCCTTAATGAAGGCTGGTTCAAGGGGCCATTCACGCCGACCAACTACGCCCGCCACTACTTCCGCCCGGCTCCCTTCGACCAGGTGGAATGGACCTTCCCGATCGAGTACAAGACGCTCAAGTTCGATTCGCCACTGCCGGAAACCCAGGCCCTGATGCGCGTCATCGACGAGGTCAGGCCAACGCTGCTCTATTCCCTGCACAACGCTGGCTTTGGCGGTGTGTACTACTACGTCTCCGAACGCTGCGAACCGCTCTACCCCACCTTCCACGCCCTGCCGGAATGGTTCGGTCTGGCCCTGGACCTGGGCGAGCCGGAGATGAGCAACGCGGTAACCTTTGCCCCGGCCATCTACCAGATGCTTTCCTCCAGGGACACCTACGATTACCTGGAGAAAAACGGTGTGGCCGACCCGGCCCAGACCATGCAATCCGGCGCCTCCAGCGCAGAGTACGCCAGCCGCTACGGATCGTTCTTCCTGGTGGTGGAGATGCCTTACTACGACGATCCGCGCGTCAACGACCAGTCACCGACGGACATCCTGCGCCGTGACGCCATCCTCCAGAACCTGGATGCGCAGGACGAGTTTGACGGCTGGATGCAGGCCCGTATGGACGCCGTCAGGGGCGACCTGCGCCAGGAGACGCCGATCACCCGCGCCGTCAACGCCTTCCTGGGCATGGGGCCGGCCTACCGCCAGGCCGAGCGCCAGTGGGCGCAGACCAGCGAGGAGACCAATCGCCCCGCCACGCAGGCGGAATACTTCAGCAACGCTCTTGGCTCGCGCTTCTACCGGATGCTGCTGCTGGGGATGTTCGCCCGGATGCTGGAAGCGGAGATGGCCAGCGGCAACGGCAGCCCGGCCATCCGCCAGGCCGCCGCAGAGGCGCGCACCCGCCTGGAAGAGCAGGGCGCCGAACTGGAAAGCCGGCTCAACTACCGTGTGTTGCCCATCCGCAGCCTGGTGGGCGTGCAAACGTGCGCCGGGCTGGCGACGGCCGCTTACCTGCGCGACAGGCGTTAGTCCTGCCGCAGCAATAGCGCCCCCGTCAAAGGATGTGAGGATATTCCCGCCGGATGCGGGAGCCTGTAGTGAAAGGAGGCCAACGGGGACAGGTTCGCATGATGGGGTACCGGTGGCTGGCGCACGGCCATCGGGGCCAACCCTCAGACAGGCAGTAAGCGGAAGAACGCCAAAGAGTAAGAAAGGATGTTGCGCAATGAAGAAACTGGTTGTCCTGGCTGTGCTGGTCATGCTGGCGCTGCCGCTTTCCACAGCGCTGGGGCAGGGTGGGCGTGCTGAGACGTTCATCTACTCAAGCTCCTACGACATGACCACCCTCAACCCCATCCTGATGACCGACGGTGGCTCATTTGATGTTGCCCAGTTCATCTGGGCGGGCCTCTTTAATGTTGACCCGATGACCGGCCTGCCCGTCCCCGGTCTGGCTTCCTGGGAGATTTCCGAGGACGGCCTGACCTACACCTTCACCATCCGCGATGATGCGGTGTGGAGCGATGGCGTGCCGATCACGGCCCAGGACGTCAAGTTCACCTATGACGCTGTGGCCAGTGATGCAGTCCAGTCGCCCCGCAAGTCCGACATCGAATCTATTGCCGCGGTCAACGTCCTCAGTGACAAGAAGTTTGAGGTCGTGCTGAAGGAAGTCAACTGCACGATCTGGAACAATCTGGCCGGTGCGCTGAACAGCCCCCTACCCTCGCACAAATACGCAGCGGACTTCAGCGACATCATGACCAGCGAGTTCAATACCAGTCCGGATATCGCCAGCGGGCCGTATATCCTGGAAGAGCATCAGCCGGATGAGTACACCCGTCTGCGCGCCAACCCCAACTATTACCTGGGCGCGCCGCAGATTCCGTATGTGATCGTGCGCGTCATGCCGGACAAGGCTGTCCAGAACCAGGCGCTAATGGCGGGCGAGATCGACTACGCCTTCATGTACCCGGATGAACTGGCTCAGCTCCCCTCACTGGAGGGCCTGAACACCTTCTCCTTCCCGCTGCACAACACCCCGATCCTGGTTCTCAACTGGGGCGATCCCAACGATCCACAGCCAGCCTGGGACGCGGAAGGCAACCGGATTGACCAGCCCAAGCACCCGATCCTGAGCGACGTGCGCGTCCGCCAGGCAATCGCCATGGGCTACGATAAGGACGCCATCCTGGCCACACTGGGCGAGGGCAACGGGGTGCGCCTGATCTCCTCGATCATCCCGACCATCACCTGGGCCTTCAACACCGAACTGACGCCCTGGCCCTATGACCCGGACCGCGCCCGCGAACTGCTGGCCGAGGCTGGCTGGACGGACACCGACGGCGACGGCATCCTGGACAAGGACGGCCAACCGCTGGAACTGGAGCTTCTCTCCTCGCCGCTGACCGACCTGTGGGAGAACATCGCGCTGGTGGCCCAGGATCAACTCTCCCAGCTGGGCATGAAGATCACCGTGACCACGCTGGAGTGGGGCGCATTCCTCAATGACCGCCTGCTGCCACAGAAATTCGACATGCTGGTTGTCGGCTTTGGCGGCGGCAGCCCACCCGACCCCAACGCCATCGCCAACGCGCTGATGTACAGCAAGAACGATATCCCCGGCTCCGGCTTCGATATCGCCTCCTATGTCAACCCGGAGGTCGATGACCTACTGGTGCGGGGCCGCACCGTGCCCGGCTGCTCGGTTGAAGATCGCACCCCCATCTACTGGGAGCTGCAGCGCATCACCCAGCAGGAGGTGGCCTACGACTTCACCATCACACCCAACCAGGTGCACGTCTACAGCGCCCGTATCCAGAACGTCCAGCCTGGCCCCTGGGATAACGGCCTGTGGAGCATCGAGAAGTGGACGATCAGCCAGTAATCCCGGCTGACTGCTGACAGACAAAGGCCCATCCGGGTGACCGGGTGGGCCTTTTTGCGCCGGCAAAGGCTGATGATTGCCGCCACTACATCGGGAGAATGCGGCGATCCTGGCCGCAACCGCTACCCGATCGGTCTGAATTAGCGGTCTTTCTTCTCCAGCATGTGCGCTTTGTCGGCAGCGCCCGCCGTGGCACGGGCTTCCGCTTCCGAGCGGGCCATCTCCTCCACCGTCCGGATGGGAAGCCGGGCGGCGCCCTGCCAGTCACGCAGGGGGACGCGGGTGCCGTTGCGCTCGTGGGCGGCCAGCCGCGCTGCCGCCTGCGGGATGGCAGCCGCATACTGGGGCAGCCAGGCCGCCTGCGCCACCAGCATTTCATCCACCATCTGCCACACTTCCTCCGGGTTGCAGACGGCCCCGACCAGGGGATCGTGGAGCATGGCCTGCTTGAGCAGCAACACATCACCGTGAACAGCAGCTTCCATGGCCATCTCCTGGACGCGGACGCTGGCAGCGCAGGTTGCCGCGCAGGCCAGCGGCAGATCGCCGATCACGGGCATATTGATCCCGGTACGGTCGACATAACCGGGGATTTCCACCACGCAGCCATCGGGCAGGTTGGTGATATTCCCCCGGTTGATAACGTTGAAGTGACCGCGGTAGGGACGCCCGGTTTCCAGCGCTTCGATGATATACGAGGCGTGCTCCAGGCTACGCATCTCCGGAGCAATGACGGGCGGCTCCTGCTGCATCCAGTTCGGGAAGTCAGTCTCGAACCAGTTGCGGCTTTCGGTACACACCCGCAGGTAGCCACCGGTCTCCCCGTTGATCCAGACCGAAAGGTCGATCCAGCGGGCCAGCTCCTCCGGGCGCTTGCGGTACCAGGGTACGTACTCGCTCAGGTGACCATTGGATTCGGTGCTGTAGTAACCAAAGCGCCGCAGCACATCGATCCGCACTTTCTCGGTGGTGGGGTATTCCGGATGTCCCTCAAACATCTCCAGCATCAGCGGGATCAGGTCGATGCCACGCCATTCGGCCTTGATATACCAGGTCTGATGGTTGATCCCCGCCGCCACGATGGTCACCTCCTTCATGGAGACGGTCTCGTCCGGGCCGATCAACCCCTGGCGACGCGCCCAGTGCTCCACCACACTGGCGATCTGCTGGTGGCCGGCCTGGACGCCATGGCACAGCCCGACGGTCGGCACGCCACCGTACTTGTTACAGGCCCAGGTGTTCATCGCCATCGGGTTGACATAGTTCAGGAACAACGCGCCGGGCTTGGCCACCTCACGGATATCCCGGCAAAAATCCAGCATGACCGGGATCGTGCGCTGGCCGTACATGATCCCGCCCGCACAGAGCGTATCCCCCACGCACTGATCGACGCCATACTTGAGCGGGATGTCGATATCCAGCTGGAAGGCCTCCAGCCCACCCTGGCGGATCATGCAGATGACGTAATCGGCGTCAGCGACTGCGCGCCGACGGTCAAGCGTGGCCTCGATGGTCGCGGGTAACCTGTTGGCTGCGATGTCCCGCCGACAGAGCTGCGTCACCATATCCAGGTTGCGCTCCGAAATATCGGTGAAGGCAAAGCGGGTATCCTGAAACTCGGGAACTGTCAGCAAATCCTGCATCAGGCGGCGGGTGAAGCCGATCGACCCGGCGCCAATCATCGCGATCTTGAGGGGCATCGTCACCATCCTTCAGAGGCAATTGTGGGCTGCGCGCTGCTGAACCAACTGTACATCAGTTCCCGGCAGGCGCCCACGATAAACGTCACAGCGTGCGCTGGAAGAACAGAATCGTCCGCCGCATGGCCTCTTCAAAGTAGGGTGACTCGATGTTGTGCCCGCCGCCCTCGTATTCGTAAAACTCATAAACCTTGTTATGGTCGGCCAGCGCCCTGATCAGATCGTAGGAATAGCCGATATTCACCACGTCGTCGTTAGCCGCATGGTGGATCTGCAGCGGCGCGCTCAGCAGATCGATGTTGGCGGTCAGTGATACCGCCCGCCAGAATGGCTCTTCCGTGTTCGGGCGGCCATACGTCTCGAACAACTCGCGGGAGCGCCGGAAGGCCGGAATCCGCTCCAGCACATCGCGGGTGGCCGAAGGATCGGAAATCGCATACTTGCTGAAGTCATCATAGCTGTAGACGGCCCCGGCCCAGATCACGCCCGCCTGGATCGCTGGCTCGATCAGCATGGCCCGCAGCACCAGGTTGCCGGCCATGCTATGCCCCCACATGCCGATGCCCTGCGGATCGACAAAGTCCAGCGTCTGCAGGCTCTTGAGGGCAGCGATGGCGTCGATGGTGTAGGCTGGTGAGAAATACGATCCTGCCGGTTCGCCTTCCGAATTCCCGTGTCCGCGCAGGTCGATCTTGAAAACGACGAATCCGGCGCGGGCCAGGGCGTCCACATAGGCGACATAACGCTCGGTCGTGCGGTAACTCGCCGGTGGGATGAAGCCGTGATTGAAAACGATAGCCTTGAAGCCCCCGTAAGGCGCATTGCCAAAGGGGACGGTCAGCAGGCCGTAGATCCGGTTGCCTTCCGAGAGGTAGCTGGCGATATAGCGGTGATAGCTGGCGCCAGCGGGCAACGTCTCTTCGATCGTAATTTCACTGCCCGTGATCTCCCGCTGCAGTAGAGCAGCGATGGTTAACTCCTCACCGATCTCAAAGGTCGTCGGCCCCTGCGCCAGCAGATCGCCAGCCGGGGTCATGCCTGTAATGGCCAGGACGAGCATCATCGCCAGACCGCGGAGGAAAAGTGTGGGGAACGATGGAGTCATGGAAGCCTGCCTCCAGCCTGGGGATACCATATTCGGGAAGCCGGGCCGGTGTGCCCGGTCGCCCAAAGTATACCGGGAGTGCAGCGCCCGCCGACGCTTTCTCAGGCGACTCTCATGGTTGGCTGCACCGCCAGGGCGGCGGACAGCATAGCCACGGGGCCATAGCAAGCGTAAGGGCCAGCCTGTTGAGTCCCTCCTTCACCCCAAAGTATGGGGGCAGACAGCGCCAGAATTCGTGCTATGATTCGTTCGCTTACGCAAACCACGCTGCGTGGCACTGCACCAACTCTACAGGGGGAGATTATGAACACTGACAGGATTGTCATCCACATTGACGGGCTGACCAAACACTACGGCAACGTGCAGGCCCTCAATGATCTCCATCTTGATGTCTACCAGGGTGAGATCTTTGGCTACCTGGGGCCGAACGGTGCCGGCAAAACGACCACCATCCGCCTGCTGGTCGACCTGATCCGTCCGACCGCCGGGCATGCCACAATCCTGAATATGGATGTGCAACGCGACAGCGTCGCCCTGCACCGCCACATCGGCAACCTGCCCGGCGAACTGGGTCTGTGGGAACACATGACCGGCTGGGAACTGGTGCGCTACCTGGGCGAATTACGCGGCGGCATTGACGAGAAATACGTGGGCGAGCTGGCCGAGCGGCTGGACATGGACATGAACCGCCGTGTGCGCGATTGCTCCTCCGGCATGAAGCGCAAGATCGGCCTGATCCAGGCACTGATGCACAAGCCGGAAGTGCTGATCCTGGACGAGCCGACCAATGGCCTTGACCCGCTGGTCCAGCAGACCTTTTACCAGCTGATGCGGGAAGTCACCGCTGAAGGGCGCACCGTCTTCCTCTCCTCGCATAACCTGCGCGAGGTGGAGACGATCTGCGACCGCGTCGGCATCCTCAACAGGGGCCGCCTGCAGGCGGTCGAACGCATCAGTGCGCTCAAGCAGGTGCGCTTCCGCTGGATGACGCTCAAGGTTGCCAATGGCGCGGATGCCGCCGCCTTTGAGCAGCTGGCGGGAGTCTCCGATGTGACCCGCGAGAACGATTCGATCCGCTTCCGCGTCACCGGTGAACTGGACCCGGTCATCAAGCTGGCGGCGCAATACCATGTGATCGATCTGACCTATGAAGAGCCGAGCCTGGAGGAAATCTTCCTGGAGTACTACGGTGAAGGCAAGAAGGGGGGACAGGCATGAACAACACAGGCGCGATCTTTCGCCGCACGTTATACGACCATCGGCGCAGCATCCTGTGGTGGAGCATCGGGATCGGCGTCCTGGCCTTCTACGTGACGATTGTCTTCCCGCTGATTGCGCAGTTCGAACAGTTCAACGAGCTGCTGGAAAGCCCCCTGTTCGGCGCACTGTTCGGCGATATGGGCGAACTGGACTATACGTCTCCGGAGGGCTTCCTGGGGATTGAGTACTTCACCTGGGCGCCCCTGGTGCTGGCTGTCTTTGCGGTGATGTTCGGGCTGGGCGTCGTCGGCGGGGAAGAAGACCGCGGCACGCTGGATCTGTTGCTCAGCACGCCCATCCCGCGCTGGCGGATCATCATCGAGAAATCGGCGGCCTTTCTGGTCGCGCTGGTCATCATCCTGGCGGTCTCGGCGCTGGCCATGGTCGCGGCGGTGCTCATGACTCCTGAGCTGGCCGGGATGGACATGGGCATGATCGCCGTGGCGATGGTCAACATGATCCCCACTGTGCTGCTGATGATGACCCTGGCGCTGTGGCTCTCCACGGTGATGCGCTCACGCGGGCAGGCGGGTGGCGTGGCCGCCGGGATCATCGTGGCCTCGTACTTCATCAACTCGTTCGCCGATATGGCGGAATCGGGGCTACTCAAGACACTGCAGAAACTCTCGTTCTACTACTACTATGCTCCGTTCCGCGTGCTCCTGGACGGCGTGCAGTGGGGCAACTTCCTGTTGCTGCTGGCCATTGGCCTTGGCTTGCTGGGGCTGGCGCTGTTCTTCTTCCAGCGCCGCGACCTGGCCGTATAACCACTGACTCGAGAACACCCTGTGGGGCGGGCTTCCTCCTGCCGGGGGAAGCCCGCATGCTGCATTTTCTGCTATCATGATCGTGAAGATCACATCAGCGAAGGACGGCTACCATGATACCGGGTATACCCTGGGGAATTGTCTTCAAGCGGACGCTGCGCGACTCACGGCTGGGCATCCTGGGCTGGGGGCTGGCGCTGGCGTCGATGGGATTTATGGTGATCGCCCTGTTCCCCAGCATCGACGGGATGCTGAGCCAGTTCGGCGAGTTGCTGGAGAATCCTGTCGTCAAGGTGCTGGTGGGCGATGTGAAGCAGTTCGCCACCCTGGAAGGCTTCCTGGGAGTCAAACTATTCAGCATGCTACCGCTGATCCTGGCCATTTATGCGGTGCTCTTTGCGCTGGGCATAGTGGCCGGGGAAGAAGCACGTGGCACACTGGATATCCTGTTGAGCACCCCTGCGCCGCGCTGGCAGATTGTCGTGGAAAAAGCGGCTGCCCTGGTGGTGGCCCTGCTGATCATCCTGGCCATGATGCTACTTGGCATGCTAGCCGGCAGCCTGACCATCCCCGACTTCTCGCTGACAGTGGGGCAGATGGCGGCAGCGGTGATCAACGCCCTGCCGATCACGCTGTTGATGGCCGCCCTGGCCCTGCTGCTTTCCACCGTGCTGCGCAGCCGCGGCACGGCGGGCGGCATCGCAACGGCGATTATCGTCGGCGCTTACTTCCTGACCACGCTGACCGACATGGCTGGCGACTCGCTCAAGGCGCTGAGTTACCTGTCATTTTACGAGTATTACAACGGCGCTGAGGTGCTGATCGACGGCATCTACTGGCCGGGTTTCATTGGGCTGCTGGTAGCGGCGGGTGTGCTGTTTGCCCTGTCTGTGGTCTTCTTCCAGCGGCGTGACGTGCTGGGCAACTGAACAACGTGGCGGGGCACGGCTGCCCCGGCTCATGCACAAACCGGCATGTCTCCGGGCTGCAACGATCTGTGCTCCAGCCGCGAGAATCCGTGCCCCGTCCCTGTAAGCCCCCCTCGCTGACCCGCAAATCCTCTCCGGCCTTCCCATTCAATGCGCAATCTGACTGAATTTATCCACTTTTCGACGATCCATGCATCCAGACGCTCCTGGCGCAGCGTAATACAGGATGTGGGCGGCAACCGCCCACTTCCGAGGGTATCTGTTGAGCAGGAGTGTATTCTATGGTTAAGAGAGTTCTTGTGTTAGCAGCCGCATTGATGCTGGGAGCAGTGGGCGCGGCGGCACAGGAAAACGCCTCCGCAACGGTGATGTTCGGCGGCAACGCCGACCTGGGCGCGTTTCTGGTGGACGCTAACGGGATGACACTGTACATCTTCGCCATGGACGAG
>FWPV01003151.1_pt1 | contig 33966 bp, 29 predicted proteins | sample 2228371 | NCBI WGS metagenome assembly FWPV01 (sample SAMEA103939776, study PRJEB20133) | metagenome
GGGATTTCGTGTCCTTTGGCCACACGATATCTTCTGGTGGCGCTCTTCCAGTGTCGAAAGATCACCCTTGTAGCCTACCGCTATCATGACAAGGATGGTATACGCCTCAGGTATCCCAAACTCCTGACGTAGTACCTCGGGTTTGAACCCTGCCATGGGCCGGGCGACAAGACCGTGCTCGGTCGCCTGCAGGATAATATTTTGCGTAGCCATACCGAGGTCAAAGAGGTAGTATTCCCTGCCGTCAGGGAGAAGGCAGTCGAGATCCTTTTTTGAGAATCCGACAATGAGCACCGGAGCTGTTTTTGCCCAATAGTTACCTTCGACAAGGGCCTTTCGACCCTTTTCAAGTGCCTCAGGTTCGTCCAGCACAAGGTAGCGCCAGGACTGATTGTTGAAACAGGATGCAGAAAGCTGGGCAGCATCGAGAAGGGAAATGAGCTTTTCCTTTTCGACCTTTTGTGGCGAGATCGCCCGATAGGCAGACCGTTCTTTAAGAAGCTTGAGAAGAAACGTTTCCATGAGTAGTCCCTTTGTGTTCGTTGTGAATAGGTCTCTGTGAATGGGTCTCTAAAAAGGTGCGTGAGGATTGCCCTCTTCTGTTGCCTTGTTTTTATTAGAATAGAGCTGGAAGAGAAAATCAATCTCCACGTAGGTAGAAGGCATATTCCAATGTAGTCCCACCTGAATGCACGTGCTTATTTGCCTGATCTCTATTGCCAGTACATGAGCATGAGCAGATAGAACACGTAGGATCTACACCAGGATCGCGAATTCTTCGTCATAGTGGTAAGACGTGCTGGCCGCTCGCCTCTCGCTAACCATCTCCAGCCTTATGAGCGGGCTGCGATAAGGTACAAAAGGCCTACTGCCTTCATGACTGCCGTAAGGAGCAGTGTCGCCGCACTACCGATCAACGGCACCAAAAGGGGACCTACCATGACTGCGCCCAGACATGCACCAGCCAGATCGAGACCATAGAGCGTGCCAGCAAGCCTGCTTGGACCTGAGCCATGAAAGAGACACCCCTTGTAGGCGAGCGGAAATTCAGCACCAACTGCCATACCAGTAAGCACTGCACTTGCTACAAAGACAGACTGCATGATGCCTGAGGACACAAGCGTATCAAGAAACCTGATCGGCACAATGGCTGGCGAGAGAAGCCCTGCCATTGAAATAAGTATGGCACACAAGGCAACCTCTACAATCACAAAGGCACGGTAGCCACTCGTGGTCTTGTGCGCACTGCTTCTGGTAAATAGATACGCACCCATAGCCAGGCCAGCCATAAAGGAGGCAACCAATATACCGACCCATTGGTACACATATCCGTACAGGCACTGAAAGCAGAAGATGAGAAGGGTCTCTACGGTCATCCCTGCGCAGCCGGTCGTAAAGATAGAAAGGGACAGTGCCCTTACCCTGTGCATCCTGCCAGAGAGAAGCAATACCACAAAAGGTAAATTCAGCACGAGAAGCGCTACAAAGACATGTCGCCAGGCCACCCGCTCCAACAGTTCAAAAAGGGCTCGAATCGTAGGGTGGAGTTGGACAAGGTGATGGCTCAATTTATAGAACACAAGTGAAGGCCATAGGTCCCTGTTTCTCTTTACCGAGCCGACTTCGTCGAGCGATCGCTCGAACCAGTCTCTTTTGCGAGGGTCGAGTTTAAATGAAATATAGTCCGGGCTGACCATAGCGGCCTGTAGACGCCTCTCCAAAAGGCGGTCTGTCAAAAGGGCTGGCGTAAGCTCAGCCACAGAGATATCTCTTGAGGCAATAATAAGATTGCTTTCGCCAGGGATGGTTCGTACGTGTGGAAACACGTGCCTGAGCGTGGAGATGAGACCTTTATTCAGCAAGAGGAGCTCTTGCCCTAGGTACGAAGAAGACCCTGTCACGCTCACACACAGGAGCCCTCCTGGCCTGAGATGCCTTTGGACTATGGCAAAAAATTCTTCCGTACACATACGATTGAGCAGGAGCGAAGAAGGGTTCACGTTACTTATGAGCACCACATCAAAGGCAAGGTTCGTTGACAAAAGAAACTTCCTGGCATCTTCGAAGCGAATATGCACCCGTGGATCTCCAAGCTCCCTGAGTGTAAGGGGGGTCGAGAATTCTTCGACCATCCTTATGACAAGAGGATCGATCTCAGTGTAGTACAGGTCATGGATGGGATGTTTGAGAAGTTCGGTCAGAGGACCGCCAAGTCCACCTCCCACACACAAGGCAGTCTTTGGCAAGGGATGAGATAGAAGACTCATATGGGCGAATTCCTCTGCAGCGGCAACGTCAGGGACCGGGCTTGTGAGGGCAGGGATACCATTGTGAAAAAAACTTACCTGGTCGCCTCTCTTGTATACAGAGACATTTCCGTATACCGAGTCAGCGCTCTTGGTAAGCACAAGGCCCTTGAGCCGCAGCCGTGCAGTTGCATGCTCGATAACAGCAGCCCATGGTGAAACCCACAGACCCAGCGCACCCACAAGGAGGGCAACGCACACGACAACGTGTGACAAAAACATGATGCGAGGATAGCGTGTACGCTCAACGAGATTCGATATCCCCACCGATGCTCGGTCCGTGGCTGATTGCCTGTAGAGACCACGCACGAGCAATGCACAGGCTGCATTCAGGGCAACGAGCAGGAGCATGGTGTGCACCGAATCGACCCTTCCAGCCAAAAGATACGTAAAAAGGACGCCTCCACCTACAGATCCACATGCTTCGAGGTAGTAGACGATGCCTGCAGGCCGCTCATGCGTGTCGCAACTTAAGGTGAACAGGCGGCAACAGACCGTAAATTGAAGGCCAAGGCAAAGGGCCAGGGGTGCGAGTGCTGTAAACGATCCAATCCAGACACGCACTGGTCCCACCATCTGCCAGTGCGGTACTGCAATGAGATCTCGATTCATCCGTATGGCTACAAGCGTTGCAGGAAGCAGAAGGGCGACAAGCTCCTGGAGGCTTGCCAGCAGGTCCACCGGCCGCACTGAACGATCGACAATCCTTCCCAGTACAGCGCTACCAATGGCCTCGAGCAGCAACCAGTTGCCAAGGATGATGCCGACATAGAGTTCATTGCCCTGCACTACGACGAGAAACTCCCTGAGGGCCACGACCTGGGCAATGACAAAGGTCATTCCCATAACGAGTGCCGCACACCTCAAGGAAATCATCATGAGGCAACACCCCCTGATTTTTGTGTGCCGTATCTGCATATTAGTATATTCACGCTCTGATCACACCTGTGGCCTTGCTCGAAGCCGTACCACTACATGAAGGGGACGAAGTCCCTAACGCCACAGAAAGGGTCTTGTATTGACAGCACGCATCATGGCATCCTATGCTAAAGTCTAGCAATACGATAGATATATGCCGAGCTGCTAGGCCGCAACCTCAGAAAGGCTCGAGCACCTATGCGCTTGTCTACAAGGACTCGGTATGGTACGCGTGCTGTACTCGACATTGCACTCCATGCCCATCAAGGGCCTGTCACCCTCAACGACATAGCACGTCGCCAGAACCTTTCCAAAAAGTACTTGGGTCAGATCGTCACCCGGCTCCTTGCAGCAGGGATCCTGGTGAGCATGCGCGGCCCGCAAGGCGGGTATGTCCTTGCCAAAGACCCTCGTTCGATTCGGTTAGGAGAGATCCTTCGCGCCCTTGAAGGGTCTGCCTCACCGGTACGGTGCCTCGAGCAGCCTGCTACCTGCCGCCGCACCAAGAAGTGCGCTACACGCACGGTCTGGGCAACCCTCAAAGAAGGCATTGAATCAACAATGGACAGCATCTCCGTTGCAGACCTTGTCGAGCGTCATAAGGACTTCAATCGATGAGCTGTGATGAGCCTTTGACACCAATGGTCAGGAGCCTACATACGGTGCTCTATTCTAAGGCGTGGGAGCAATGCGTTGCATTCTATAGGGACGTGCTCGAGTTCCCTGTGGTGTATACAAACCCTGTGTTCGTCGAGTTCGAGCCAGTCGAGGGAGCACGCATCGGCCTACTCAACGCAGCACGGTCTACGCATATCACCGGAGCCCACACAGACTACCTGCTCTCCTTCTGTGTTCAAGAGGTGGAAAAGGTGCACGCACTTCTACGGGAGCGGTGCCCAGTGGTCTCCCCGATAAGGGACCATCCTTGGGGTGCACGCCTCTTTGAGCTTGAAGACCCTGAAGGACGACGCCTCGAGTTCTGGTCCCCTTGTCGATAACCGTGCGCCATAACCATTTTGTCGCTTCATTCCGCAACCAGTGGCGCATCCGGGCCTCGTCATCTTAGCTTGTTTCGGCAGGAGGGAACGGTCTGGAGCGTCTCAGCACCATAGGCTCACGGAGTTTTTTTAACCGACCACCTCAGCCATGTGCGCGACTACTATAGCTAGGTTCACTGCGGTAGCCTTCACCGAGAGTTAAAAACATGCCCCAAGTCGTAGCATACCTGCGAAGACATTCTCGTTTGCACTATCGGCAAGCGGATCGATGACATACTGCAGGTGAGAGCTCACCGAGAAGTGGTCACCAAATGCGAGTTTGTAGTATGCCTCGAGATGCACTTCGGTGCCATGTTCCTCTAGGTCTTCATGTGCCTTGAGCCCTGCGACACCAAAACCTATGCGGTCCTCGCTCCTTGATGAAACAAGGCCCTTGATCTCAGTGCCTGCAGACCAGAACCAAGGGACGCCGTAGACATGTTTGTTCTGATATCCTCCCCTGGCAAACAGCCCGACCTGTGGGTGAACGAGTTGATCGAAGCTCACGCCGATACCCCATCCTTTTTCGGTCCCGTCACCGAATATCTTCTGATGAGGGTAGGTCTGGGTCCATCCGTAGATACGGTAGTTTCCCTCAAGATCTTCAAATGAAGGCGAGTAGGTAAGCTCACCAGCGAAAAACGGCTTGTCAAATATGCGATCAAAACCACTCTTGCCGTTCTCTGGATCGGCATTCGGCCATGAGGAAGACTGATATACAAACGAGAGCAACAACCCTTCTGCCGGCACAGCGCTCAGCGCTACAAGCGGTCCATACTCGTCTTCAGTGTCGAAGACAGGATTGTTGACGAATGGCTTTCCCACAAACTGGGTACATTCGTCATTTGCGAATGTATTTTCATCGATGAAAAGGAACGGCTCTGTCTTTCCAATAGAGAGCCGGACCTTTTCCTCGAAGAAATTCTGCGTATAGAAGACCTCGAGCAGCCGCAGCCCATCGCCGTCAGGATTGTCATCTGCCAATGTGTTTACGTTTGCGAACACATGGAGCAATCGATCTGCACCTGTGCCTTCGCCTGCGTGGATCCTGACAAAGACTGAACCATCTTTCACTGGCGAGAATGCAATCTGGAGGTCTGCAGTAAAGCCTACCCCGTTTTCACTGCGCGCACGCTCATCCCGGATCTTCACACTATTTCGCCCCTGGTAGTAGCCTATGACCCCCCCATGGAGGCTCAACGTACCGATGCGCTCTTCAAGCATCTCGGTGATAATGGTTCGCTCCCTTCCGTGCAGGGGAGCTTCTTGCTCAGCCGTGAGTGAAAGGGAGTGGCCTGCTTGTACCTCAGCCTGCTGTTGGCTGTATATATCGTTGCGATCTTGTGCGTCAGGGACCTGCGCCATAGTGTACGTGCCTACCAGAAGAACTCCCACACAAAGCGCCGGCATCCATGTCACGAGCTTCTCCTTCATAGCCACTCTCCTCCTTCAAAGCGTTCCCTCCTGATCATAATACGAATCGCAAATTTGTGTTACTGTACTCCCATCCTGCCTCCCTGTCAATGCCACCCGCAGAAATGAAGCAGGCGCCGCTTTTCCATTACCGTGAGTGCGTGAGCTCAGGCACTCCTTGCACGATCCTCACGTGAGGTGCGATCAGCAAGAGGCATTTCTACGCCCCTCGTGCAAAGGAGATGAGGTAGAGCATATCGTGTGCCAGCGTTGCAGCGGCAAGGGCAGTGATCTGGCCACTTCCATCGTACGGCGGACAGACCTCCACCACGTCGCCGCCCACGATCGAGAGTCCAGCCAGTCCCCTCAGAATACGGCGCGCCAGGTGCGTACTGGGTCCGCCGACCACTGGAGTGCCTGTGCCTGGCGCGTAAGCAGGATCGAGAAAATCCACATCAAAGGTAAGGTAGGCGCGACGGTCGGAAACGATCTCCCGTATCTGTCGTACCGTATCATCCGCTCCATGCTCCAGGACCTGATCAGCCGTAATGATGTGAAATCCTTGTGTATCAGGGTTTGGAGTCCGGATCCCGATCTGGACCGAACAAGCTGGATCGACGATCCCCTCCTGAGCAGCCAGGAAGAACATAGTGCCGTGATTGAGCTCATCCCCCATGTTCCAGGAATCAGAGTGGGCATCGAAGTGAATCAGACAAAGGGGGCCGTATCGTTCTGCATGGGCCTTCAGTAGTGGATATGTGATCATATGGTCACCACCGAGTGCGAGGAGAGAAACCCCTGCACCAAGGATTTTTTCTATGTGCTCATTGACTGCTGAAAGCATGTGGCGATAGTCTCCTGGGAAAAACACAATGTCGCTATAGTCGATCACGTTGTGGCGGTCGAACACATTGAACTCCCACGGCCACAAACCCCAAGGAAACATTCCGCTCACCGAGGACTGCTCACGTATAGCACGAGGGCCAAAGCGGGTCCCTGGCCGATTCGAGGTACTGAGGTCAAAGGGGATACCTACAACGGCAATATCTACCCCCTCGAGATCGCGCGTGTACAGGCGTCGGGCAAATGAAAGTTCCCCTGCATACATGGCGTCGTAGACGATTGATTGACTCATATCATGTCCAAGTGGCATACCGCAGTCCTCCTGTGCATCGGGATACGAACTACAAGGTGCGTACCTGGGCAGTGCAAGGCAGGAGCGTATTTTGAAAACGTACTCCGAGCCACACACCCACCATAGAGCTACTACGAGCTGGTTGCCGCCCGTATGAGCCGTGACTACAAGCTTACCTACAGGGCTGATCACGGACAATACCAGCACATCCTGGTCGAGGTGCTCCTTGATTTTCAGGTCTTGTTTTGGGAGACTTTTTGTGCCGTTACACGAACGGCCTTGTTCATCGGAGCTATCCAGTGTGCCGCATAATTCACAAAGCCTAGCCTAATGGACAAGAACGGCTTGACCCAAGGCCTCGTGCAAGGGCCAAGGGACAAAGGAGACCTTCATGCAGAAATGCAAAAAAATCCTCGCCCCTGTCGACCTTGCAGAATTCTCCCTTGGGATCGTACCTCTCGTAAAGATAGCAGTAGAAAAGCTGCAGGCAGAACTCCATTTTCTTCATGTAGTGCCTCCACTCCGAGAGTACACAGGGGCCCAGGTGCCCAATATCCAGATTACGCACACATTCCAGACAGAAGCACTCCAGGAAGCACACAAGGAACTCATGAACCTTGTCCAACAGCACTTTCCTGAGTGCCCATCACCAACGGTAAAGGTTGTGGAAGGACATCCGGCTGATGAAATACTACGGTACGTCGCATCAGAAGGCATCGATATGATCATCATGAGTACTCACGGAAGGAAGGGTATAGACCGTCTCATCTTTGGAAGCGTTGCCGAGCAAGTCCTCAAAAGCTCTACCGTGCCTATTCTCGCCTTTAAGCCCTCACGTACACCAAAGACCAAAAAACTATTCGATCTCTCTTTCTCAGGTGATGAAGAACTCGAGGCCGAACTAGAACAGTACAAGTCGTGAAAAGGGTTGAGGGCATCCATACCATCTGTCTGGCAGCCTGTGGATAGTTCCAAACGTGAGAAATCCCTATGAGTTTTCCAATCGATATTGGACTTGGTGTCATTGCACTCGACATCTACGCTATTGTACGAGCAGTCACCCGAGGACATGGCGTCGAGGGAACCATCGCATGGATTTGTGCAATTATTGCCTTTCCTGGCCTCGGCGCCATAGCATACCTCCTCATCGCAAATCCAAGCATCAAGCCTGCAACAAAGAGAAAACGCCTTAGCAACGCAGCAGTGCGTACAGCACTGGTGCAGCGCATAGAGGCCTCGCCATTAGGAGAGCAAGGTTCAATCCTGCGTTTATCTACCACCCTGACAGGATTGCTTCCGACTCAGGGCAATCGTGTGGAGCTACTTACCGAAAACGAATACGCCTTTGAGAAAATCGAGGAAGCGATCCAAAGAGCCACCCGTTCCATATGGGCCGAATACTACATCATCAGCAATGACGAAACAGGCAGACACTTTCTCGAACTACTCGCTGCAAAGGCACGGCAAGGTATCGAGGTACTGCTGCTCTACGATGCAATAGGATCGTTACGGATCGATACGCATCGCCTTTCTGCGATAAGGACCTTCGGAGGACGGGCTGAGGCATTCCTACCAGTGAATCCTTTGCGCCGTAGATGGGCCGTTCACTTGCGCAATCATCGCAAGATGATCGTGGTGGACGGAACGGTCGGCTTTACCGGCGGGATGAATGTGGGCAATGAGTATTCAGGTAGGATGCGACGAAAAAAAGGCGTGGCACTTTTTCGTGACACGCACCTCATGGTAGAAGGCCCTGCAGTAGCCGATCTTGCCTACACCTTTGCAGAAGACTGGGCATTTGCAACGGGAGAACGACTTGTGTGCCCACCACCTCCTGATCCTGCTCAAGGAGGCACCTGTGTAGTAGCAGTGATACCCAGCGGTCCTGATCAAGAGCACAATGCCAGCAGTTTCGTGTACTTTGCCCTGATCGCCTCGGCTCGAAAACGGTGTTACCTTTCTACGCCCTATTTTGTACCCGATGAGGCTACTATACGCGCACTCGTAAGTGCAGCTGGTCGGGGAGTGGATGTGCGAGTACTCATTCCGGGAAAGAGCGATGTTGCCATTGTTGCCCCTGCGGCACGGTCTTACGTTCCTACCTTTGTGACTGCAGGAGTGAGGATATTCGAGTATACAGCCACGATGCTCCATGCCAAGTCGCTCGTGGTAGATGGCACATGGGGGCTCGTGGGCTCGGCAAATGCAGATATTCGGAGCTTTCGACTCAATTTCGAACTAGGCGCCCTGATCGCGGATGCATCATTTGCCAAGTTGCTCGAGCAACGTTTCTTCAAAGATTTGGCCTACAGTAGGGAGATCAGACGAGATGATGTAGCGCATACGAGGCTGCCACAGCGGCTCGTGCAAGGGACGTGTCGTCTGCTCTCGCCCTTGCTGTGAGTACTTGCACATGATGACGTAAGCTCCTATAGTCTTATGGAACGACGCCTTTTGTGGTGGATCCGCTAGGCGTGATGGCATTGCTGTCGCAGTGGTAGTGGAAATGAGACTGAAATCGTTCGAACCATAGAAAAGAAAAGGAGATGCGTATGCCAGTAAAACCGAGCGAACGAGAAGAAGAGTATATTGCGAGGATGGAATTCGAACGGAGAAAAAAGATAGAGGAGGAAAAGCACAAGAAGCTTCTGGCTGAGGAAAAAGAAAAACTGAAACAACTCCACTACATGCGTTGCCCCAAGTGTGGGATGGAGCTCATAGAGATAGATTACAAAGGGATCAAGGTCGATAAGTGCTCGGAGTGCGAAGGTGTCTGGCTCGATGCTGGTGAGCTTCAAACGATATCAACGTTAGAAACATCAGGTCTCCAAAAGCTCTTTAGCGTATTCAAACGCTAATGACGTTGCACCCTGTCTGCTCAAGGACTGGTACTGAGTAGTTCCAACATGCCTGACAGTGCCGTGCCGATATGGGAGGACACTACGGGCACGCCAAGGATCTCGTCGTACGACACTTAGGTTTTTGTACGGGGCGTTACTTTTTGTACTGTTCGTCACGACCGGGCAGGACAACTGTGTGAACAAGCCCGCCACCCCGGTGGGAAACCAAGGCCTTTGCCTCTTTGAGAAAGGATATACCAAAGGCTACTGCGGTGAGTGGCGCCACAACAAAAAGTAGGACGAACTCGTACTGCTGCAGGACCCTGGATGTGACCGCACTGAGGGCCAGATACCCTATGTATGCGCTATAGTACAGGAGAAAGATCGCTCCTTCCCAGCGTGATACCTTGCTCTCTGTATAGCATACGAGTGCACTTGCCAGTGCAAGGAAAAACATAAACGGTATATCGATCCTTAGCAGCTCTGAGGCTACCGTCAGGCCTGGTGTCGGTGCCAGCAGTGCGGTACAACCCAAGACCGCCATAATGTTGAAGATGTTGCTGCCGACCACATTTCCGACAGCAATGTCTCGTTCCTTCCGTATGGCAGCTACAATCGAGGTTGCCAGTTCAGGCAATGATGTGCCGACTGCAACGACTGTCAGTCCCACGACCCGCTCGTCAACTCCCAACAAAAGCGAAAAGTCAACAGCACCCTGAACAAACCACCGTGAGCCATATGTGAGCATGAGCAGTCCCACTGCTCCCAGGCAGAGGCATGTGAGAGGATGATCACCTATCCTTGATCTGCGTGGTAGAGGAAGTGGGGCTGACGGGAGCTCAATAGCTGGTAATGGTTCTCCTCTTCTGGACATGAAGACCTGAAACGCAATATAGCCAAAGAGCCCTAAAACCAGGACAAGTCCTTCCCACCGGTGTACAACCCCATTGAGGCTCATGAGCCACAGCAGTGCCGAAGCCCCTATCATGATGGGCATCTCGATCCGAACTATTTGCCGAGGCACCGTAAAGGGCGAAAGTACGGACACCAGCCCGAGAATTGCTGCGATATTGGCGATGTTGCTTCCCACTACATTCCCTATAGCAATGGCGGCTTGGCCCTTGTAGGCAGAGACAACGCTCACAGCTAGTTCCGGCGAACTCGTACCAAAGGCAACTACTGTCAGCCCTACTATGAGAGAAGAGATACCCAATGAAGTTGCCAGACGTGCCGCACTGCTGACCAGGATTTCGGCTCCTGCGATCAGTACTATCAATCCACCGACCAGATAGGCAGTAATCATCCACGCCATACGGGCACTGTGCCTTGTCCACTGAATGGCTAGGGCCGACGTCAACTCATCTCAGGACGCAGGCCAGAAACGTATGTCCAGGTACCTTCAGAACCTACAAGAAGTATAAAGTATATGCATGGGCTCGAGGCTCGTCCAGTAAAGGCGAGCCTCAGCCTCAGGGGGCTCTCGTGCATCAGCGAAAAAAAGGATTGTAGCGCCGCTCTTGACCGACGGTCGTCACTGGTCCATGTCCAGGATACACACGCGTACTATCGCCAAGTGGGAAGATCTTCTTGCGAACACCGTCAATGAGGTTATGATAGTCGCCACCAGGAAGATCGGTCCTACCGATAGAGCCGGCAAACAATGTATCTCCTGTAAAGACTACGCCAGGACCTGAAAAACACACACCCCCTGGTGTGTGGCCGGGCGTGTGAAGCACCGTAAGCGTCCAGGTGCCAAACGTAATGGTATCGCCTTCTTCTAGAAAGCCTCCTGGAACATGTGTCAACCCATCGGCATCAGCCCTGTGGATCAAGACCGGTGCCTTGGTAATGGAGACAAGCTCCTGGTTTGCACCAGTATGATCCCAGTGTCCGTGCGTATTGAGGATATAGCGTACAACAAGCTTCCTTTTTGCCAGTTCTGAAGCGATCTTTGGCGCATCTCCACCTGGGTCAATAACTACAGCCTCTCCTGTCTCTTTGCAGCCTACAATATAACAATTGGCCTGCAGCATACCGACCACACATCGTACGACCATACGTCATCTGCTCCTTTCCTTTCTCTGTTTCCCCATACCGTGATACCATAAGCATCCTAAGTGCCTTAACCACCATCTATACTAAGATGCCTGATCAATTCATTGTCGTCCAACGAGGGCACCTCTGCACATGTCAAGCGAACACACGATAGGGCACAAGCTCCACAAGAGGGCACTTATGCTCTCTTACTTCACCGTGGGTTACAACATCCTCGAGGGTATCGTATCCGTGGGCTTTGGCCAGTATGGCCGAAGCATCGCCCTGGTAGGATTTGGCCTTGACAGCTTCATTGAATCTCTTTCAGGCATCGTCATGATTTGGAGGTTCAGACATCCCAGAACAGCATCCCTCGAACAAGAGGAGCTCATCGAAAGAAAAGCCCTACGATTGGTTGCCACTACCATGTTCGTCCTGGGTGCTTACGTGTTGTACGAATCGACCAAAAAGCTCCTGTTTCACGAACCGCCCGAACCAGGCATAGCTGGTATCATTATTGCCCTGATCTCCCTCATTGTGATGCCGGTACTTTTTTTCTTGAAGCGCACCACTGCTGTCTCGCTCGGCAGCATAAGTCTTACGGCAGATGCAAAGCAGACCCTTGCGTGCGTCTTTATGTCATTTTCACTGCTGATCGGCGTCTCTCTCACCTATCTTTTTGGGCTATGGTACGCTGACCCGCTTGTCGGACTCCTCATCGCAATATTTCTGGCAAGAGAGGGATATGAAGCGCTCAAAGAAAAAAGGCTCTGCACTTGCTGATAACGAGCAGCTCGCACGTCCAATGGGTCCCTCCCTGGGCGTACCCCAAGGACTGCAGCGGGAGACACTCATGCCTTGTCCGTCATCGACACACGCTGCTGCTCAGTAAGGCCACTTCCAGTTACGGATCTCTGGCATGTCTTCGCCGTAGGTCATGATGTAGTGTCGATGCTCGATGCGCTTGTCTCTTAGCCATTGTTTGACGTATGCAGCGCTATAGCCGAGTGTTGGAACCCGGTCAATCACGTCCGAGGCCAGGTGAAACCGGTCGAGGTCGTTCATCACCGTCATGTCAAACGGTGTGGTTGTCGTACCCTCTTCCTTGTAGCCCCTAACATGAAGATTCGGGTGATTGGTCCGTCGATAGGTCAACCGGTGTATGAGCCATGGGTATCCGTGATAGGCAAAAATGATGGGCTTGTCCGTGGTGAAGATCGTATCGAACTCCTTGTCCGAAAGCCCATGGGGATGTTCGCTCTTGGGTTGCAGCGTCATAAGATCAACCACATTGACCACCCGAATACGCAGCTTCGGAAAGTGTTGTCGCAAGATATCCACAGCGGCAAGCGTCTCCAGCGTCGGAATATCACCGGCACAGGCCATGACCACATCTGGCTCGTAGCCGTTGTCGTTGCTGGCCCATTCCCATATGCCGACACCTGCAGTACAGTGCTTTATTGCAGCGTCCATATCGAGATACTGCAGCGCGGGTTGTTTGCCTGCCACGATCACGTTGACATAGTTTCGACTCTGGAGGCAATGATCTGCAACTGAAAGCAGCGTATTGGTATCCGGTGGGAGATACACACGCACGATGTCTGCCTTTTTGTTCACCACATGATCGATAAAGCCTGGATCCTGGTGACTGAAACCATTGTGATCCTGTCGCCACACATGGGAGGTCAAAAGGTAGTTCAAGGACGCAATCGGTCTGCGCCATGGTATCTCTCGGGACACCTTGAGCCATTTTGCATGTTGATTGAACATTGAATCCACTATGTGGATGAAGGCTTCATAGCACGAGAAAAATCCGTGCCTGCCAGTAAGCAGATATCCTTCTAGCCAGCCCTGACACGTGTGCTCGCTCAAGATCTCCATGACCCTGCCATCAGACGAAAGATGCTCATCAACAGCTAAGCGCTCAGCAAGCCATCGCTTGTCCGTAGCTTGAAACACAGCATCCAGACGATTTGACGCTGTTTCGTCAGGACCAAAGATGCGAAAATTTCGGTGGTCGGCGTTCGCCTTGAGCACGTCACGCAAATACTGCCCCAATACCCGTGTCGCTTCGAATACCACAACCCCTGGCTTGGGGACAGGGACTGCGTAGGATCGAAAGTCAGGCAGCCGAAGATCCTTGAGCAGGAGTCCACCGTTTGCATGGGGATTTGCACCCATGCGGCGCTCCCCACGAGGGGCGATCTGTCGAATTTCATCTCGTATCCTGCCTTGGGCATCGAAGAGCTCCTTTGGCCGGTAGCTCTTGAGCCACGTTTCCAACAACTTGATGTACTTGGGATGTGCGCCCACATCGGAAAAAGGAACCTGATGAGAACGCCAGGTACCTTCACACGGTTTTCCATCAACGGTCTTTGGTCCTGTCCATCCCTTGGGCGTACGCAAGATAACCATAGGCCACGGCCTTCTAGTCAAGTCACCGTGGATGCGTGCGGTTCGTTGAATGGCTGCAATTTCATCGAATACACAGTCGAGGGTCTCAGCCTTGAGTTGATGCATGGCCATTGGATCATCTCCTTCGACCCAATATGGCGTATACCCGTAGCCAACAAAGAGGGACTCGAGTTCCTTACGGCTTATGCGGGCCAAGACCGTGGGGTTGGCAATCTTGTAGCCATTCAAGTGCAGAATCGGCAGCACAGCACCGTCAGTCACGGGGTTGAGAAACTTGTTCGAGTGCCAGCTCGCACTCAGTGGGCCGGTTTCAGCTTCCCCATCCCCTACCACACAGCAGGCGATAAGATCCGGGTTGTCGAACACAGCACCAAATGCATGAGACAAGGCGTATCCTAGTTCTCCTCCTTCGTGAATGGATCCAGGCGTTTCAGGGGCAGCATGGCTCGGAATGCCGCCTGGGAACGAGAACTGTCGGAATAGTTTGCGAAGTCCATCCTCGTCCTGGGTGATGTGTGGGTAGAGCTCACTGTAGGTGCCTTCCAGGTAGGTATTGGCGACAACTGCCGGACCGCCATGCCCTGGCCCTGCGATAAAGATCATGTTGAGGTCTCGCTCACGGATCATACGATTGAGATGCACATAGATGAAATTGAGACCTGGTGTTGTCCCCCAGTGGCCAAGGAGCCGTGGCTTTACATGCGAGAGCTTCAGTGGCTTTTTGAGCAACGGATTGTCGTAAAGGTAGATCTGAGCGACCGAAAGGTAGTTTGCAGCACGCCAGTATGCATCTATCGTACGTAATTGCTCCTCACTGAGTGGTTTTTTGTTCTGGAAAGACTCGCCTTTAGTCATCTTTGTTCTCTTTTTCGGCATATGGCATCCTCCTTCATGGACAAGCAGGTGGAGCATACCTGATGGTGTTCCGGTAGCAACCATCTCGTTACATGTATCCGTTATGATAGATCATTTGCTGCTCTGGATCTATCAGAAATGCGGTTGCGTGTAACGATTCAATGGTGAGCAAGGACCGAGGGCCTTGGGTACACGTCGTTTTTATCCCAGGAGAGAGCGGCTACACATGGAAAGGAATCGTAACCAGCAAAGAAATGGCATCAGAGGCCTGGCGAGTAAGCATTGTAGCTAACGCGGCTATCAATAGAGGTCGTCCAGGGACCAGTGGCTTAAGCTATGTATATGCATCTCCTGTTGGGGGGCCACTGGTCCTGGAAGCTAGTATCCCTTTCAAGGATTTAAGGATGTGTGTTACTTTTCTGTGTGCGTTGTGGTACAGGGCGCCTTTTCCAGTACTATCCCTTTTGCCTCCATTTCCTCTATGTACTTTTCCGGGTCTGAGAGAAAGACCTTCGGACAAGATGCGCAGCAGAAATAAACTCGCTTGCCGTGATAATCGACAAACACGGATTTGTTTATCTTACCCCCTGTAATAGGGCAGATGCCTTGCGGTTCTCCTTGAGCTGCCTTTTCTGCTGCTGAGGCAAAAAGGGTGAGCCCCATTGTGGTGAAACCGTGCTGATGAGATGCCCCGGTTCCCATCCATGCAAAGGACCATCCAGCTAGACCCAAGGTAATCAGTGGGATCAGACACAGCCCTGGAATCCACCTTATATAGTGCGTTCTCATGTTCATTCCCTCCTATGGTATGTCACAATGGTATAGATGCTCTCTTTTCAACCTCCTTTGTAAGATGCAGTCCAGAGGCCTCGAGATTCCTTTGAAAAGGAGTGTTTCGAGGTTTCATGCCCGATCAACGGCCACAGCAAGGCTTGTGGGGGGCTTTTTAGCAAAAGGTTTACGCCAAGGGAGAGCAAGCTATCTGGTAGCAGGACAGGCCTTACAGGTTGGTGATCCTAATGAAATGATAGGTGGCGTAATTCGTGCTGCAGGTATCGTCAGTTAAATTTTCCGAATGTGTAGAATCCATCGGACAGTGGTTTCTCTCCACGGAAAAGTCTCCTTACAACACCGTAGATGATCAGCTTCCAGAGGGTACGAACCCTTCCGTCAGCATCGAGCCGGCGTACAGATGTGGTCACACATGCTCCTTTTAGCACACGGAACCTACCCTGCCGAGCTGCCTTTTTTACAAACGCAGTGTCTTCGAAATGGATAGTCTCGTCAAAGCCTCCCACCGCATCAAAGAGCTCTCTGGTGACCGCGATACATGCGCCTGTAACAATGGGAAAGAAAAACTGGAGCAGACGCATTCCAGGGTCAAGCAATAGCCGATAAAAAAAGAGATCGAACATACGGCGTGACAGCGGTTTCGTTCGTGCTGAAGCAACCTGGAGCCCTTTTTTGCGCATCTCCCACACAAGCGTAGCTAAAAAGTCCTTGTCGACAATACCATCTGCATCCATGAACACGAGATCCTGATACGAAGCGGCACGAGCCCCTACATTTCGTGCCCGCGCAAGACCTCTTTCTTTTTCGACGATGAGCCTGAGAGAGGGCAGTCTTGTCCGATACGACTCGACTATAGCGGCCGTACCGTCGTGCGAGTCACCGTCGACCACTATAAGCTCGAAATTCCTATATGTCTGGGTACTGAGGCTTTCCAGTAAGGCGCCAACGTAGCCTGCCTCGTTCAGTGTGGGAACTACGATACTAAGGCTGACAGGCCTTTGCTGCATCCTTCGTTGTCCCCTGAACACCTTTAGCCAACGCCTCACAAGCGAAGGGTAGTGGGTGACATTGAGCAGTAAGCTCGGCAGGAAGCAGTCGATCTCATGGGTGCAAAAGCATGCAGCACGACTCTTGTTTCTACGAAGTTCCGTGCGGTATGGAAACCAGAGTTTCCCAAGGTCATAGCCGTGCTCCCTGAGATTACCCAGACTTTGGCGAAGCTCACATGGAAACACAGAGCCGTCAGGAAACAGCACACCACTGCTCAGCCCTGCATAGCATGTTATCTGTGGACGGCACGTGGTGTACGTCGCGTACACGAGATTCATCATGTGGAGATCGGCAACAGTCGATAAGGCAAAGCGATCGAATGGAAAGCGATTTCGTATTCTCCCTGCATATGTATCTTTTTCGATCATACGGACCAGCTTGAGGTACACGTTCGGATCGACGCCACTTACCGAGGGGTCGAGCGGGTCTTGCCGTACGAGGTTTATCGAGATCCTGTCAGGAGAAAGCTCATCCCTGAGGTAGGCATATAGGTCAAAGATGTGATGTTCATTTGGCCGCATCAAGACCGTGCAGGTCTGCACACCTAGACGAGGCTCATTGCGTGAGCGTTCTTTAAGCGCGGCAAAGCTAGCAACCGCCCTGTCAAAGGCCCCGTGCTTTTGTCTGATCTCATCATGAAGTGAACCTATCCCGTCAATGCTCACTCCCACGATAAGGAGGCCCTCAGGACACTCGACAAGGATTCTGTCTACTGAGGAGGTCACGCGATCGGTCAACTGACCATCGGTGAGGATCGTAATGAGCTTTACACGGTTATGGTCATAAAATAACTTCACTATCTCTGTGAGATCCTTCCTCAGGAACGGCTCACCTCCTGACAGTACTAGGCTAAACAGCGGGCCCATGCGCTCCACTATCTGCCGAATCTCATCGAGGGAAAGTTCAGAAGGGTCCTGGGATTCGAGTTCCTCCCAGAAAAAACAGTGTTTGCAACGAAGGTCGCACCGTCTGGTGACAAGAAAATTGAGTGCAGGAGGCGTGAAGGGGCGGCGGCTCACCGTATTCCAACCGAGTCTCGCCGCCCACCTGAGAAGCCAGGACAGGTCAGACAACACCGTAGCATCCATAGAGATGTTCTTATGTCGTGCTGGCACTACCTCAGTGCCCTAGGAAACCAGATTCCTCCCTTTCCAGAGGACCTTTTTGTTACAGGTATAGGCATAGATTGAATGCAGTGCAATCCACTGCACCATAATACCGCCAAGCGGACACGTAAAAAAATGGCTTGGATACTCCTTGAGTCGCCACCGTACAATCAATGTGGTAACGAAGATGATAGCCCAGGTGTAGAGAGAAATAGTGAATATAGTCCTTACTGGAGGTACATCCAGGCCAGCTACGAGTAGAAGCCCGGCAATAGGCAGACTAAGGTACGGGAGCGTGCCAAATATGAACAATAGAGAAGTGTCTATAAGGGCAATCGGTACGCTGTTTCCCATACCTGGATAGAATGATCTGCTCCAGCCCCTCCACATTTCAGAGAACCGTGTGTACATGCGTGTGTGGAGCAGGTCGATGCCGTAGAGAAAATGCAACCTGTATCCTGCCTTTTTCACCCGTTTTGCAAGCTCGACATCTTCAGTTACGAGACTCCGGATTGCCGCATGGCCTCCCACGGCCTCATAGGTATCCTTTCGTATGAGGATGAATTGACCTATGGCCATATAGAAGATACGCCAGATCTTTGCGGTGCTGTTGACCAACCATAGCGGCGCGGCAAAAAGGATAATCCTTCCTACTGCTGGCTGAATCACCTTTTCCCAGAAGCTCTCACAGACAAAGTGAGGATAGAGAGAGAGCATATCGACCTTGTGGGTAAGGCAATGATGCATACAAGAGCTTATGCTGTGTGGATGGTGCCATGTGTCTGCATCCACAAAAAGAAACCAGGAGCCTTTTGCCACCAGTACTCCTTGGTGGAGGGCGTGGCTCTTTCCCAACCAGGTCCCGGTCGGCCGCTTGCCCTTTACCAGACGGATCCTCGGCTCTTGGGCAGCCATCTGCATGACAATAGCTGCCGTGTTATCTGTCGAGCGATCGTCCACCACGATAATCTCGTACTCCGGATAGTCCTGGTCCACGAGCGATCTGAGACATGATCTGATGTTCTTTTCTTCATCACGCGCAGGCACGATTACCGAGACCATAGGCGGTCGCTCTGGAAGGTGCGAGGCATCTTTGGGAGAGACCCGAGGCAGGTAGATAGCATCTAAAATGCTAAGAATACAAAGCACCGTAACCGTCGCTGCAACGACGTACATGAGAGGGACACACACGCTCGCAACAAATGACTCCATCCAGACTATTCCTCAGCTCCTCCGTCACAAACCAGCACTCACACACAGCAGGCTATGGGGAGGCCGCGCTCCATGTCTTTTCTCCCACATATGCTCACTCCGTGATGACACACCAGCGGTCGTCACCATACTAAACACCCGAATGAGAGGCTCTAACACACGAGCGTCAGAAAAGCGAACATGGCAGCAGCGCTTCTGTTGCACGTGTATGCAGCAGCTGATGCAGACATTCGGCCGTGCAGCACATAGCTACCCGTAGTACGCACGAGCAATTGACAAATGCGTCGTCGAGCACCTACCATTTATTCGCCGCTTTTCTCGTAGACCTTGACCGATCCGATAGGAACCCCATAGACACTCACAGGAAAGGTAGCAATTTCATCGAATCCTTCTGGCACCGTGAAGCGTACCGGCGCCTCAGGAGATACAATAATAAAATCAGAATCCTCGGGCCGTGCGGTCATAAGACCCTCGTTGAAATGCCAAAGTGCGGTGGAACTCAGACAAAAGACGAGTGCATTGTCAGATGCCTTTTGTTGTACGAGACGTACAGCTTCGTAACTGGCATTTGCTGTGGCTCGTTCGCTGGCAGCCCACGAAAAGCTAAAGAACCATAAGAGAACGAGCAGTATGACGAAGCATGTCTTGCTCACTCGTCCACGCATGGCTCCCCATGAGTTCCCTACGACGTAGGCCACGGACGGCACAAACGGCGTAGCATAATGTACGAGCAGGTAGCCCCCTTTGAGCGCCAAAGCACACATGTACCCTACTGAAAACAGAAAGAGGAGATAGGCAGCTTTGCTCCCGCGCCGGCCGTCCTCAAAGAGCGCAACGAGCACCACTAAGCCCATCCATTGACTTGCAAGGAGGATGACCGGAAGCAACGACCGTAGTAGTGGAACCATGGTGAGGATCTTGCCCAATCCACCCTGGAAGCTGGCCACGTTGACAGGGGACCACAGTATAAGGGGTGTGAGCGCAAGGAGGCCGATTGCCACAGGTTTTCTCTTCCACACAAGGCTATAACGGGAGACGATCCACGGCGCAAACGGGATGGCAAAGATACCAATGAAGTTTACGCACCAGAGCACGTTATGGATTTGAAGCCCGAATTGGTGGTGTGCAGGTGCAACGCTCGTGGTGGGGACGAGAAAGGACCCATACTGCATGTAGAAATACATGGCCAACGGCACGAAGGCAAGCCAGGGGACCAATACAAGCACGAGGTCGCCAACATCGAGCGCCCTCCGATACCGAATGCTGCTATATAGGAGGTAAAGGCCGACAACACAGGGAAGGATCATCCCGAACTGTCTGGTGTAGATAGCCATTGTCGAGAACACCACCGCTGCGCAGAGTGTGGTCTTTGTATGGGTCTCAAGGTAGCGTCTATAGAAAAGCAGTGAGAGGAGGCAAAATGCAAGAAAACCCGTATCGCCGGTGAAGACGTGGGTGTAGCGGTAAAACAAAGGATTGAGGCCCACAAAGGCGCTTGCAATGGCTGCCTGTTCCAATGAAGGCTCGCACGCAGCCTCCTTGTATACTAGTAAAAAGAATGCTATCAAACCAACTAGGGAAAGAACGACAGTCAGGGCACGAATAGAGCCAAGTGAACCTTCACCAGCCCAATAGAATGGCACAGCAAGCACAAGGACCGGCAAGGTGGGAGTAGTGAGTTTTTCGAACAGTACGTCGAACCGTTTGCTGACAAGATGCGAGAGGGCCAAAAGGTACCCTCCCTCGTCTTTGTGAAAGCTCTGTGGCGTTGGAACGGCAAGGATGCTCACCACGACCAGGAGCATGAGTAGCCAGTACGCCAGCTGATACGTAAAGAGAGGATGTCTTGTGGAACCACGAGAAAAGGTATCGATTTCCTTCTTTTTCCCTGCATACAACGAAGAAAAGACCATTGAACCGCTCGTTCGCGCTGCCCAAGAAGTGTTAAACGAGATATCTGACGACTACGAGATCATCATTGTCGACGACGGTAGTACTGACCGCACTGGGGCCATTGCCGATCATCTGGCGAGCACTGATGAACGTATACGAGTCGTCCATCATCCACGGAATCAAGGATACGGGATAGCACTGCGCTCTGGATTCCGTACCGCCACAAAGGACCTTGTCTTTTACACTGATGGCGACTTTCAGTTCGACGTCCGAGAACTCAAGAAGCTCCTCCCGTTGATCAAGCAAGCAGACATTGTCTCTGGATACAAGATCAAGAGAGCTGACAAGGCATATCGAGATACGTTTTCGTGGGTCTTCAATACCCTGTGCCGAACATTGTTCAACCTCAAGGTCAAAGACATCAACTGCGCCTTCAAGCTCTACCGAAGGGAAATCTTTGACCACATGGAGCTCAAGTCGGTCCGTGGTCTTATCGACGCAGAGATCCTCATCAAAGCACAACGAGCCGGCTACCGGATAGCCCAAATCGGGGTCTCTCACTTTCCGCGAACAGCGGGCCGAAGCAAGAAGCGACTTCAGGAGATCGTCTCTACTATCCTGCAGATGATTCAACTCAGGAGAGAACTCCGTTCGTAGGAAACCCGGGCTCTTGAGGCCTCCCCTCATACGGAAGAAAACAGCCTTCCATTGGTCTTGATGTAGACCCACCGTTTGGCTATGGGGGGGAGATTCCGTATGTTGAAGAAAAGGTTGGTATTGAGAAAACACTCGTGGGTACAAAAACACTTTGACTCCTTGATGTATCGCTTGATGGCCTTGGCCTTGTCCGAGAGCCAAATCGCCCTCAAATCATATCCACTCTCTCTCAGATTACCAAACGGCAGATCGAGCAGCTCGCAAGGGTACACATCTCCGTTGTTGAAGATATTGCCACTGACGACCCCAGCAAAACAGGGGATCTGATATCGTCGTTCACGTGCCGTTCGAGCAACGATCTCGCGGCTGTACAAGTTCTTTGCATTCATCCAGCTCGAAAAAGGGAACCCAAAATATCCCTTTGCTGCTCCCTCTCGCAGATCCCTCTTCACGCGCTCGTTGAGTGCTTCAAAGCGATCCAGGTCGACCTGACTAGCCTCAGGGTCACGAGGTCTGCCCCGTGTGAGCACGGTAAACACATTTTGTGCATCACACATCGTTCTGAGAAATTCATAGGTCTCTATCAGTGTGTCTTGGTTGTATTTGGATACCGTTATTTCGAAGTTGAGACCGAAGTTATCGTACTTCTTTTGAAGCTCTTTGAGGACACGGTAGCTCTCCATGACCCGTTCGAACAGCCCTGGGAAGTTCCGGTTGCGGTCGTGGGCTTCGCCAATAGCATCCACAGAAAGCGTAATACTATAGTGAAGGTCAGGACAGGTTTTAACGATAGTCTCTGCCTGCTTCCTCATATTCTCGGTGCAAGAGCCATTCGAGGGCGTCTGCATCTTTTGAACCTTATTGTTCTTGTGAAAGATCTGAGCGATCTCAGCAAAGTCCTCGCGCAGAAACGGCTCGCCTCCAGAAAGAAACATGAATACGAGGTTCGGCATCTTGGAAGATATCATCCGGTACTCGTCAATGGTGAGGTCATTGACCTCTTCTGCGGATCGCTTCCAATTGAAACAGTGGGCACAGCGGGCATTGCACCGTGACGTTACAAAAAAGATGAGATAAAAAGGCATGATGTTGCGTTTGTAGAATAGGTAAGGGCCATATTTAAAGTATTCGAGATAGTTCTGCTTCATGATCGTGCTCCTATTCGCTCCCCTAAGAGAAATGCTACTACCCCCCTTGAAGCCCCCACCAGGCAGAAAAAAAGATCCAGTACAAGGAGCGGATAGCATATACAGCTGAAAAGAACGCCCTTGTGGGACGCAATGAACGAAAAAAAAGACCTAAGTACCCACGCAGTGCCGACAAGACCTGCCAACGACAGGTACAAGGCCTGCGGCCAGACACACGCAGCTGGAACTCCTGCTGCAGTCAGTGCAACAAGCACCGATGCATCTTTAAAAGAACGTGGTATATGCTCCTTCAAGTCCCAGCGTTTCAGTAACCGCGCTTCTAACGTCATAAGCATTATGTTCCTGGACCGCTGCATCTCCATGCCGATGAATTCCTTGAAATGGTAGGTGCGGTGGTGACGAACCTGAATGTTGTTATCGAAGACAATCCGATAACCATTAGCAGTGAGGGCAAGGCCAAAGAGCCGATCCTCGTTTGGAACGACATCTGGGAATCCACCTACCTGTCTAAAGGCTTCGGCCCTGACCGCAGTGAGACTGGTATAGACCACAGTAAGAACGGGGCCACTATCCTTAAAAGAAAAGTGTGTGTAGAGATTCTTGTACGCACTCAAGAGGTTTTCAAAATCGCCGGTGGGAGTAAGGTTCCCAACCACAGCTGCACAACCAGGATCTAAAGAGAAATGCCTCACAATACGATCGATGGTGTCTGGCAGGAACTCAATATCAGCATCGGTAAAGATAAAGATCTCTCCCGAGGCCTCCTCTGCCCCGCGGTTTCGGGCAACTGACGGACCTCTGTTACCTTCGAGTCCAATGACCTTGCATCCGAAGGAGGTGGCGATCACGGCCGAGCCATCAGTGCTGCCGTCATCGACAACGATGATCTCCATCTCGTGTCCATCAGGCACGTGCAAGGAGGCAAGGGTCGTGCCGAGTGTCTTCTCGGCATTGTACACCGGGATAATAGTAGAAAGCCGCATCCTGCACCAGTACGTCGCTGCTCATAGTCTTTCTATACTATTTTAAGGGAACCAACCTCAGGCTTGCAAGGCTGTCTAAAGTGCAGTTCAGTCTCAGACAGGGTTTCTTCATGGCCGGTACGTGCTCACTTGTTACGGGGGACTACCACCTTTCGCTTGAAGGGAATCCATTGGAGCCATATCTGTCTTGACCATTCTTATTTTAGATCGTTACAATACTTTTATAGCTTGATCTGCTTTGCTCGCGCCCTTCAAACAGCACCCGCGTACTAGTACCAGTTGTCTGTAGCCGCGAGGAATGAAAAGCTCTCGCACACAGACATCGTGGTCCCTACACCTGTTGCCTGCAAGGCAACAGGGGATGCGTAGAGGAGCTCAGATGAGCATCGACGAACTCCTCCACTACTACCGGCAGATGGTCCTCATTCGCGAGTTCGAGCTTGCAGTCCTCTCCTTTTTTGAAGTAAAACACAACACCAAAATCTTTGGAACCACCCATCTCTACATTGGCCAGGAAGCAGTAGCAGTAGGTGCATGTGCTTCGCTCCACACGGACGACTACATCACCAGCACCCACCGAGGTCATGGCCACTTCCTTGCAAAGGGCGGAGACCCGAAACGTATTATGGCTGAACTGTTCGGCAAAGAGACAGGATACAGCAGAGGAAAAGGTGGGACACAGCATATGGGAGATATACACATCGGTCATCTTGGCTCCAACGGGATCACAGGAGGAGGGATCCCCATTGCTACAGGGGCCGGGTTCTCCATAAAGTACCGAGCAACCAAGCAGGTAGCTGTATGCTTTTTCGGAGACGGTGCAGTCAATGAGGGAGTGTTTCACGAGTGCCTCAATATGGCTGCTATATGGCGGCTTCCGGTCATATACGTATGCGAAAACAACCTCTATGCCATGTCAACCCCAGTGACCGCTTCATTTCCTTTGACCAACATTGCAGAAAGGGCCAAGGCCTACAGTATCGAAGGAGTGATTTCGGACGGCATGGATGTGCTCGACGTAAAAGAAAAGGTTGCTTGTGCCGTGCAAAAGGCTCGAGAGGGTTATGGTCCTACACTCATCGAATGTAAGACGTATCGATTTGTAGGACACTCAAAGAGCGATAGATGCCTGTACCGGACAAGAGAGGAGGAAGCCCGGTGGAAGGCAAGGGATCCGATAAAGCTCTTGAGGAACAGGTTGATCGAACAACATCAGTGTGCAGCCAACCTCTGCACAGATATAGAAGATGAGGTAAAAAAGACCATCAAGGATGCGATCCTGTATGCCGAAGAAAGTGCATTTCCTTCGGCCGAAGACCTATATACGGATCTTTACGCAAAGTAAGAGAGGCTATGCGGAGAGATGAGGACAACGTACTACATAAAAGCCATCCAAGAAGCCCTTATGGATGCCATGGTAGCGGACGACCGCGTATTTCTCATGGGAGAGGATATCGGCATTTATGGAGGATGCTTCGGAGTGACCAGAGGATTTCTTAAACGGTTTGGCCCCAAGCGGGTGGTAGAAACACCCATGTCAGAGGCAAGCCTCGCCGGAGTTGCGATAGGATCTGCCATGACAGGACTACGGCCCGTGCTCGAAATCATGTTCATCGATTTTATCACCTTGTGCATGGATCAAATCGTGAACCACGCCTCAAAAATGCGTTACATCTATGGTGGAAGCGTCAGTGTACCGATCGTGATTCGAACTGCAGCAGGCGCTGGCAAGCGCTATGGATCCTCTCATTCGCAAAGCCTCGAAGCAATGTTCCTCAATGTACCGGGACTCAAAATCGCAACCCCTTCTACGCCCTACGACGCAAAGGGACTTCTCACAACCGCTATCCTCGATGACAACCCTGTCTTGTTCGTAGAACACAAGCTCTTGTATTGGACCAAAGGGCCTGTACCCAAGGAGTCGTATGCTATCCCGTTTGGAAAGGCGCTTACTAGGAGAGAGGGCAACGATGTGACGATCGTTGCCTACTCGAGGATGGTACACACCGCTCTGTCAGCAGCCGAATCACTCAGTCACGCAGGGATCCAGGCTGAAGTGATCGATCTGCGTACCCTGTCGCCGCTCGACACAGACGCAGTGGTGACCTCTGTTGAAAAGACCGGAAGACTGGTCACGGTGGAGGAAGGGTATGTCTGCAATGGCGTGGGAGCTGAGATAGGTGCCCGGGTCGCCGAACGAGCGTTCTTTTCTCTTACCGCACCGATTGTCCGAGTTGGCAGTGCCAATGTTCCCATTCCGTACAGTCCGCCTCTCGAGGACGCTGCCGTGCCTCACGCACAAGATGTGGTAGCAGCGGTCCTGAGACTCATGAAATTGCCCTTCTCGAACAAGCCTGCAAAGGGACGAGTGATCCTGCCATGAGGATGTGTATGCCCCCACAACCTTATTCACGACACGAGACATACACGGAGTCATGACCTCTATGAGCCAGCCAGATGGCCTACTGAACGAGGAATTCCTAAAGGTTCTCAAAGACGATAGAGAATCGTTTGCACAGCTGTCCTCAGCTTCCAAGGTGTGGTTGTATCGTTCAAACGGGGCAGCAATTGGCACGAACGTGGAGATATCGACTGGTTCCTTGATCCTGAGTCCTTTTATCGAACTTGGAGACAATGTGCGTATCGGGAAAGACGTATGTATAGAATGCGACTCAGTCGTGATAGGCAGGCTCTCGTACATTGGCGACGGATCCAGTATTCGTGCACGCCGAGTGACGCTGGGCGAAAACGTGTTTCTGTACCGCAACGTTGAGATTGGCGGTGGAGGAGCCAGGGATCCTGAGGCCGAGATTTTCATCGATAGTCATTGTCATATTGGCCAAGATGTCCACCTCAACTGCTGTCGCGCCATCACCATAGGAGAGGAATCCACCATTACGATGGGTACAGCCATCATGACGCACGCATTTGCTAACTCCATTCTCGAAGGGTACCAGGCAGTATTTGCACCAGTGCACATAGGACGGAGGGTCCAGCTGGGTATTCGTTGTGTAGTGTTCCCCGGTGTCACCATTGGTGACGGAGCCGTGGTGGGCAACAATTCGAGCGTATTAAGTGACGTGCCGTCAGGCTATTATGTCGTTGGTGTTCCTGCACGCCGTATCGGGAAGGCCGCGCGCACACTTGACGCGGACCGACGCGCTGCGCTTGCACGTGAGATGCTGCAAGAGTTCCTCCGTCACCTTTCTCTCCACGGCGTACCGATCGAGGAGATCCCTGCCACCTCGTTCGCTATGGCACACCGCGTGCGACACAGATCGGGTTCAGCAATTCTGTTGTTTTCAGAACAGGCACGACCCGAAGATATCGAGCATCTTTGCCATGCTAAGGCAGAAGAGGAGATTGTGTGCACCTTCCTCGAGTGGCAAGCTGAGACAGAACGGCTCCTACATCCGCAGGTGACGTTGATCGACCTCATAGATAAACGACTCAAGGGCCCAGGCGGCCCTCTGACCGAGACCCTTCGGGAATTCCTCAGGAAAAGGGGAATCCGTCTCAGACCACGTACATGGACGTATCGCGGAGGCATTGTATGAGCAAAGAGTTCAGTATCGAACGGTATCGAGAGATAGTGCTTCGTGCACGAGAGCATAACTATTGGCTTCCTAAGGTGTCAGAAGTAGGCATACCTCCACTTCCAGAACGAAGGTTTTTGCTGATACGACACGACGTGGATCTGAGCATAGACGCGGCCTATGAAATGGCGGCACTCGAATCGGACCTAGGCGTCAGTACATCGTACTACATTCGACTCCATTGCCCGTTCTACAATGTCTTCGAACAAGATGTATTGAAAAAAATCCTCGAGATTCAGTCACTGGGTCATGAAATCGGGTTTCACTACGAGGCCACATTCTATGAACAGCTCGGCATGGACCCATTGAACGGTATCCTTACGGATATCGAGATATTCGAAAAAATCCCGGGCAGAAACATCGTGAGCATAAGTCAACACCTTCCCTCGATGTGCCGAGTATTCCCCGAGCTCTGGGACAAGTACATAGATGCCTATCAACCTATGTTGGTGAGAGACATTCCATACTTCGGAGATTCAGGACGTAGATGGCGCGAGGGATGCATTATTCACAAGATTGGAAAACTCGAAAAGATGCACGTCCTTATCCATCCTGCCTATTGGACCAGGTGGCATGAAGCGTGGGAAGAAAATCTCAGGGCGCATGGTGAGTCATGCAAGGCAAAGATTGAAGCACATATATCTGCACTCATCACCCAAACAAGAACATATCTCCAGCAGCGGGCCGAACTGGACAAAAAGAGGATGCAGGAATATTGCACACTGCCCACCCGTGCCTGATACCTCTCACTACACTGGAAAAAATGGAATGGGCATCCTCCACCGCGTACGCAGCAGGGTACCTCGTCCGTCTGCTTGAGAATGGACCTCTGGTCGATCGACACTTAGGGAAAAAGCGCTCCACAATGCCTTAATGGCTCGGCTTAGGTCCTTTTTGCTGCCCCCGGATGGGAAGCTTCTTTGTCCCACACCAGATATGCCATGCCTCCTTTGGTGTGCCATCGTTTCTTCGCAGGCCTGCAAAGGCATTGCCGGGTCTTGCAAGAAGGCCTGAGCCCTCAGGACGTATATCGTGGAGCAGGGTCCACACAACAAACTCGACGTCAAGGTCTCGAATCTCTTCAAGAAACCATACAAGAAACGCTGCCTGTTCCTTTTCTGCATCTTTTTCCTTTGGATTGGTCTTCCATCCAAGTTCACTAAACGCAATACGCCTGCCTGGAAACGCAGCCGCGAGCTGGTGGTAGTATCCGTTTGGGATATCTGCGGCATGGGTAAAAAGCGATGACGGGTAGCTCGTAATTGCAATGAGGTCGAGTTCTGGAAGAAATTTTTCTATAAGAAACCAGGCCGGCCCTTTCTCTTTTCGTACCAATGGATTGAGCAGTATGCCGTAATGGAACGTGGGGAACACCATGGTATTCGGGCAGACCTGCTTAATCGCACCATAGGTCTCCTTGTAGAGGCTGACAAACGAATCAAAGTCCTCAGGCCTGAATTCATAGTAACTGTTGACCTCTATGCCTACTGCGCAATAAGGGGGACGATACAGTGACGCAATCCTGACCGCTTCCTCCTTGAATGCTGTTCTGAATGTAGGTTCAGAGCACCCTGGAGAGCCCTTTTCTGAAAGTCCCTGAGGGAAAATAGGGATCATGGTGTTCTTCTTCATCTTCCAGAAGCTCATCTGCGGCAGGAGCACGAGCTCATGCTTCATGGCATCTCCTACAACCGATGAGATCGCTCGTGACAATCCTTTGCCTTTCCAACCATTCCATGGGCCATTGTACGAGAGTATTTCGCCGGCCTGACGGGCCAATTGATACATCTCGGCAACATCCTCAGGTGAGCCCTTTGGAAAATGACGACTGTGAGGTCCAACACCCATCTTGAAGCTTCGTTCGGACACAGGCAGAGGGCGCTCCGCGCAGGATGTTGACAGGGGCTGATCCTGTGTGTGGTCTGTTGCGTCTACCTCCCTGACTTCCCTGCAGCCAGTCGATATCAAGAGAGCAAAGAAGCACGCCACCATCAAAAAGATACATTGGATCATATGCTGCACACACAGCCCCCTATAAGGGATTGCGATATATACGACACGCATAAAGTATTCCTCCACCTGTGCTGGGCTCAGGATGATGGGACGTTCCCCTTGGCGCCGGAGCGGCCCCAACGACGAACAGCATCCTCATAGAGACGGCCGATTGCCTCGACCATCGATTTCTCGGTAAAGCACGTGGCTACACGCTCCTTACCCCTCTGTCCGTAGAGATCCCGTAGTTGCTTATCGTACGCTAAGGTAATAATCGCACGTGCCAGTGCTACAGGATCACCACACGGCGCCAGTAGGCCGTGTTCTTGATGATGTATCATCTCCGGTATCCCGCCTTTGTCACACGAGACCACTGGTGTGCCTGCAGCCATTGCTTCCAGAAGCACCAAGGGGAGTATCTCCTTGGGTGCAATCGAGACAAACACGAACAGATCGATGCCTCTATAAAACACCTCCTTACTTTCAAAAAACCCAAGGAAGCACACCTTGTCATCGAGCTTCATCTGGCAGGCCTTTTTCTCGAGCAGTGTCCTTGCCGGGCCTGTTCCAGCAATGAGCAGACGCGCCTCAGGAACCTCCTGTACGACAACCTTCAGGGCGTCGAGCAAGTGGTGCTGACCTTTTTCAGGGCTCAAACGACTCAGATGACCGATCAAGAATGCAGTGTCCGGAAACCCGGTCACACGAAGCAGTGCTTCTCGTGCAGCACGAGCATCGATATCTTCTGCTGCCTTTGGATCGGTCCCCTGAAGAACCACATGAATCGCACTTCTAGGAACACCGCTGCGTACGAGATCTGCCTTCATGGCATGGGAACCAACCAATACGGTTTTGGCGTATCGCAGGGAATACTGATGCACCGCATCCCACACCTTGTGCGTTCTGGTGATCTTTGTGAATCCATGTGCAGATGAGATCACAGGAATCCCGCACCACGGGCCAACCGCTCTGGCTATGAGATCTGCTTTTGGATCGTGGGTATGAATGACGTCGATCTTCAGTCGCTTTAGGAGCCAATAGAGTTTGATAAGCGTCAGTGGACTCAGGTTGAAATAGGTGTCGATTGTCGTGATTTCCATACCCAGGTTCCGGGCATGGCTGATAAACTCTTCTGCCTTGCGTTTACGATCGCGAAAGGTACAGGCATATACCTTGAATCGTTTCGGATCGAGATGCCGACCTATGGAGAAAATGAGTACCTCTGGACCACCTACCCCAACGCTACGTCGTAGTTCCAGCACAGAAAGTCTTCTCATTGTGTCCTTGGTGTCGGTATGTGTAGTACACTGGTTCGAAAGCTCACTATATAAGAAACCGAAGGCCGTATTGTCAAACCATAAGATAACAGGCTAGGTTATTGCATAGATGGTGCTGCGGGTTCTGCACGGTGAAATGGGCTACCATGCTGAGCCATTATGAGCTAGTCACAGGATGTCGAGCGGTCGTGCACTGGCGCAGTCCGTGACACCAGCCACAAAGGATTGTCGACCACATAGGGAGAATATAGATGCTTTGCAAGAAATGCATATCGTCAAGTATCGACTATCCCACCGTCTTCCTAGACGAAAACGGCGTCTGCAACCTGTGTACCTTTTACGATCGGTACCGGGAAAGGCTTGCAGATTTCGTCTCCCTACGAAACGCATTCGACCGAAGGATCGAAGACATAAGAAAACAGGGTGCGTCTAACGAATACGATTGTATTGTTGCCTTTAGCGGTGGCAAGGACAGCACGTACATACTCTACCACATGAAGCAGCAGTACCATCTGAGGATACTGGCAGTGATATGCGACAACTACTTCATGCACCCAGCTAACCTCGACAAAGCACTAGAGATCCTCTCAGCGCTGGGTGTGGACCATATGTACATCAAGCCCCAGCACGAAGGCCTCAGACGATTCTATGCCGCTACCTTCACCCGCACTGGAAGTATATGCCTTGGTTGTGTGGCCTTTATTTGGGCGAGCGTACTGGGTATAGCCTGCGAAAGGGGGATCCCTGGCGTGATTATCGGCGAATCCCGCGACCAGATGTTTCGCGGTAGCTACTACCACATGCTCAAGGCAGCCTCACCTCATGACCTGACCAATCTCCTAAATCTTGGCTGCAAAGGCTTTTACTGGGAAAAGTACTACTTACCCACATTCGATCTGGTACGCAAGCACATCAATATGTACCTGCCGGGTGACACACTGGTGGAAGCTACGCTGACCCTTTCCAGAGATCGCACCCACACGGGACACGTCCCGGATATCGTACCGTTTTTCTTCTTTCATCCACACGATGAATTTGAAATCGTGCGTACATTGGAGACCAACCTCGGCTGGAAAGACCTTTCCGGAGGCAAGCCTCTGTCCCATCCTGATTGTGTGTTCCATGCGATCGCGTATCCTTCAGAGGTGCAGAACCTCATTGGTCATTGCGTACGAGAAGGAGTTATGAGCCGCACCAGTGCCCTTGCAGATATTCGTTCGAAGATAGAGGAATGGATTTCTATGGACGACAGGACGATCATAGCCGACGTCTGCAAGGTGCTAGGGCTCAACATGAACGACATAGAGAAGCAAAGGTGGTACAACGCTAGGGCACAACTCAGACGTGCACTGATCGAGGTACAACGGCAACAGGAGCTCCAGAGGCCCCACGTGGACACTACCGGGACGCTATCGGATGCTACGTTTGGTTCCCTTACGATGAGAGCCGCTCGTACCGTACGTGAACTGCTCTATGAGGCAAAAAGCGGCCTCGACAGGGTGCCGCGGGTAAAGGCGTTTTTGAAAGGCATACTTCCCTCTCGTCTTCAGTCCTATGGCAGAAGGGAAAGCAATGAACGGCTCGTGCAGCGTTATAAAGAGCTTCTATCCGAACACTATCTCTGAAACGTCTTTTGCCTTGTCTTTGAGTTTCTGCCGGAGACGATCGAGGATCTCCTTATCGGTACGATCCAGGACGCGGAACAGAACCAGCAGGATGCCCCATGCAACGAACACGACAAGGACCGCAGCTGCCAGTGCAGCAAGGTGAGTTGAAAAAAAACCTGCTACGTGCCACATCCCTCCATACAGCAGCGCTCCTGCACCAAGCGTTCTCGCCAATCTGGATGAGAGGGGATGGACGTGGTGATAGTACAGGAGCTGCCCCATACCCAAGAGCCCTTGAAGGACCAGTGCTCCTGAGACTGCAACAGCAACCCCGCTCAGACCGAGCCGAGGAATCAATAGACAACCTAGGATTACATTCAGCACAAATGCACACGCTGCATTGAAAAACAGGATCCGAGTACGTCCAGCAGCATCGAGGGCCTTACCTTCAGGTCCACAGAGCGCGTTCACCAAAAAGCCGAGTGCAAGCAGCTGAAGGGCTGTCTCACCCCCTGTGAACCTCTCGGTGAAAAAGGCGGTCAACACATGGCGGCCGAACGCAGCAAAGATCACGAACAAAGGTACATTAAGACAGAGTATCCACTTCGTAATACGCCGGTAGATCTCTTTGACTTCATCCCATTGCCCTCGTGCGACAAGCTCTGCAAGTACGGGTTTGCCGATAAGGGCAAAAGAAAACATGACCAAGGCCAACGGTTGAACAGTCAACTGCGCGACCTTGTACACGCCAACATCTGCAGAACCGAGAAAGTATCCCAACAAGAGGATGTCGATACAGCCATTGAGGAGAAATACCAAGAGCCTATTGCCCAAGAGAGGGTATGCATAGCTAACGATCTCTCTCCGGTCGCATGGTCGACTACCTGCTGGCAACATCGGCGCAAGATGTCTCCACAGGTAGTAGAGCGCCAGCAGTGCAGTACAGAAGGTCGAGATACAATAGGCACCTACGAGTCCATAGAGTCTAAACCCCAGTCCGAAAAAAATAACAAGTGCCACCAATTGCCCGAGGGGGAGCGCAATACGGTTCAGGTAGACCGCGTATCGCATGTCCTTATATCCCATAAAGACGTGTCCGACCTGAAAGCTCACCATGAGCAATGGCACCGAAAGGCTAAAAAGCCGCAGGACTCCTTCCAGTTCCTCCTTGTGAAACACATGGTGTGCCAAAGACCCAGCACACGCGAACATGAGCCCTACCAGGACAATGCTCGCACTGAGTGAACCGAAGAGACATACCTTTATGAGGTCGCGAATGCTGTCCTGACGGCCTTGTGCATGGTACCAGGGAATGAAGCGTACAAGGGCGTCGTTGAGGCTCAACGTGCCGATCATCATCACGAGACCTGTAACAGTCAGGCCAAGGCTGTAGATGCCGTAGTGTGCAGGTGTTACGAATCGTGTGATGAGAACGACATTAGCGTACCCTATGATCAGGCCAGCTATCGTGCCTACATAGGTCGTGCCTGTCTCTCTTACGATCTTGAGGTATATCTTTTGACGTTTTCTCTGTGCAACTGTATCCAATGTCGTAGCGTCGTCGGTGTGCGTTACGAGCTTCCACCACGCCTCATGCGGCCAGAGGGTGCACGCTAAAGGCCTATTCCCTACCTATGGATGTACTGGTATATATGAGCTAGTGTTGGATATTATGGAAAAAAGTGCAAGCCCACGGAGTG
>FWPV01003725.1_pt1 | contig 33964 bp, 40 predicted proteins | sample 2228371 | NCBI WGS metagenome assembly FWPV01 (sample SAMEA103939776, study PRJEB20133) | metagenome
GGGGACAGTGAAATTCCTGTTCCAGCCGGGCGAGGAGACGCCGCCGGGCGGGGCGCTGGGCATGATCCAAGACGGCGCCATGGAGAATCCGAGGGTGGATGCGGTCTTCGGTCTGCACGCCGACTCGTCGCTTGAGGTTGGCCGGATCGGCATCCGGGTGGGGCCGATGATGGCGGCCTCAGACAACTTCCGCATCCTGGTCAGGGGGCGCGGGGGACATGCCGCCCGGCCCCACGACTGTCGGGATCCGGTGCTGGGCGCGGCCCAGATAGTGGCGGCCCTCCAGTCTATCGTCAGCCGCAGGGTGGACCCGGCCCAGCCGGCGGTGATAACCGTGGGCCGAATTGTGGGCGGCACCAAGCACAATATAATTCCCGAGGCAGTGGAACTGGAGGGCACGGCCCGCAGTATCGATCCGCGCACCGCCCGGATGATGCCGGTGTGGATCAGACAGATAGCCAAGAGCACGGCCCGGGCCGGCGGGCTCACCGCCAAAGTGGAATACGAACGGGGCTACCCGGTGCTCTCCAACAACCCCAGGATGGCCAGCCTGGCTAAAAAAGTAACAGTGGATCTTTTCGGCAAATCAGCCGCCATCGACATCGGCGAGCCCATGATGGGCGGGGAGGACTTTGCCTACTATCTGCAGAGAGCACCTGGCGCCTTTCTGAGGCTGGGCACCCGCTCCGGGTCCTCGACCTCGTACCCCTGGCATCACCCCAGGTTCGACATCGATGAACGGGCCCTGCCGGTGGGAGCCCGGCTGCTGGCGGCGCTGGCCGAAGAATTTCTGAAATAGCCGGAGTATTCGAAAATGAGAGCGCTCGTCGTCTACTACTCCCGCGACGGCCACACCAAGGCCGTGGCCCAGGAGATAGCCGGGCAGCTGGGGTCGGAGATCGAGGAGATCGTCGATTTGACCAACCGCCGGGGTTTCGTCAATTGGTTTCTGGCCGGCCGCGACGCTTTTAAGAAACGTCTGACCGAGATCGGGCCGGTCAAGAGCGACCCGGCCCAGTACGACCTGGTGGTGATCGGCACTCCCGTCTGGGCCTGGAACATGGCACCGGCGGTGCGGACCTATCTTACGCAGAACAAGGAGAAGATAAAGACGGCGGCCTTCTTCGGCACCCAGGGCGGCAGCGGCGGCCAGAAGGCCTTCGGCTATATGGCGGAGATTTTAGGCCTTAAGCCCAAGGCCATCTTGGAGCTGAACTCCAAAGAACTGGCCGGTGCAGAGAGGGAAACAAAGATAGCCGAATTCGTCTCTAGGCTAAGGGCATGAGCCTCTATAAAAAAATAGCCGGGGTATTTCCCGCTACTTTGTTGCTGGCGGCCCAGACCCTGTTAGCCGGGCCGGCCGACTGGGAGCACTTCCAGGCCTTCGGCGGCCGGACGTCCGCCGGCGAGGTCAAAACCCTGCTGGCCGATGCCCGCTACCTCTACGCCTTCACGGCCCAGGGCGGCCTGCGCTACGACCGGCTGATGGAGAAATGGGACTTCGGCTTCATGGGGAGGGTGCCGGACTTCGCCTACGACTTCTCGGCCATGGACCAGGTGACCGGGGACATCTACTTCATCTCCGGGGGGCGGGCCGTCCCCTACCGCCCGGCCTCGGACATCTACTACGGAGGCCTCCAGTTCCCGGGTCGGATACAGGAGATCGCCTTCGCCCCGGCCAGGGTCTGGGCCAGGACCAATACCGGCTTCTACTCCTGCGACCGCTTCACCAAGGCGGTGCAGGCGGAGAGGGAGCCGCCGGACGGACTGGACTGGTTCGGACAGGTCAACCTGAAAAATATCCGACAGGACGCCAGGCTGGCCTTCCTCTCACCCTACTTTGTCACCGACCGCTACGGACAGTTCCATCCCCTGACCGCGGTGGCCCTGGAGCCGGCCGGCTACCATGTGTGGGCCGCCTATAGAGGCGCCGGCCTGTGGCGCTACAACCGCCTCACCCGTCAGGGACGCCAGTTGACCCAGGGTTTTTTGGCCAGCAGCGATGTCAGAGCCTCCTATGCCGGGGAGGGGCGTTTGGCCCTGGGCGGCCAGGGCGGGGTGACCGTCATCGACGAAGATGGCTCTTGGCGCCAGCTGGATCGCCTTTTCAATGTCGACCTGGCCCATTACCATATCAATTGCCTGGCCTTCGACCGGAAACAACTTTTCCTCGGGACCGACCAAGGCTTGGTGCGGCTGGCTCAGGGGGACAACTATGCTTCGGCCATCGGCACCTACGACGGCCTGCGTGACCAGAATATACGCTGTCTCCACCTGGACGGCGACAGCCTTTGGATCGGCACCGACCAGGGGCCGGCTCTTTATCTGGCCAGCGCCGGGAGGGTGGTTTCCATCTGGCCGGATCTGGACCGGTTCCAGATAACAGGGGTGGCCGCAGTCGGCGGCCGCATCTACCTGGCCACCGACCGCGGGGCCTTGCTGATGGAGGGGACCGACACTCTACGTCCGCGTTGGCTGCAGTCTCCCGAGGCCCCGGAGTTGGACCGGAAATTATTAGCCGTGGTCTATGACGGCAGGATCCTCTGGTGGCTGGCGCCCGAGGCCCTGTTGGGCTGGGATGTCCGGGAAAACTGCTGGAGCCGATTCCCGGCCGCGGGCAACTATCTGGCCGGCAGAAACCTATGCCTGGCGGTGGACAGCCACAATATCTGGATCGGCACCGACTCTGGGCTGGTCCGTTATTTCCGGGACCACGGCCGCTGGTATGTCTACCATCCGGACGACGGTCTGCTCGATGATCAGGTATGGACCGTGTGCTCCTACCAGGGATACCTGTGGGCCGGAGGGCCGCGGGGGGCCAGCCGTTTCCATTGGCAGAGATGAGCCGAGTTTCTCGAGGCCGTGCCGACTGAACAGTAACTTTCTTTCCGACAGGGTTGTCTTCGACCCCAAAGATACGATTTCGCCATGACCTACCAGGAAGCCGTCGACTACCTGATGTCCTTCTGGGACCTGGAGAAGCAGACTGGGCTGAAGTACAAGGACCCCCATTACGATCTCTCCAGTTTCCGCCAACTTCTGGAGGAGCTGGGCCAGCCCCAGAGCTCGTTCAAATCGATTCTAATAGCCGGCACCAAGGGCAAGGGTTCGACCGCGGCCCTGGTGGAGTCGGCGCTGCGGGCCCAGGGGCTGGCCACCGGCCTTTATACCTCGCCCCATCTCATCAGTTTCTGCGAGCGCATCAAATACAACGGCCGCAACATACTGGAGCGGGACTTCGCCCAGAGGATAGAATGGCTGAAGCCATTTTTGGAGAAACGCCGGCCCCGACCCGGCCTGGCCAAAACCCAGCAGGCCACGGTCTTCGAAATCCTTACAGCCATGGCCTTTCTCTATTTCCAGGAGATGGGGGTGGAGTGGGCGGTGCTGGAGGTCGGCATGGGCGGAAGGCTGGACTGCACCAATACCGTGAACCCGCGGGTCTCGGGCATCACCAATATCAGCCTGGACCACACCGAGGTCTTGGGCAGTACCCTGACCGATATCGCCCGGGAGAAGGCCGGCATCATACGTCAGGACGGCTTGGTGGTCACCGCCCCCCAGAGCACCGAGGCCGGCAAGGTCATCTTCCAGGCCTGCCAAAAACACAACGCCCGTCTCTTCCAGGTGGGAAAGGATTTGGGCTTCAAGATAGTGGAGCAGAGCGCCAGCCAGGTGGTCATAGATCTGGCGGGAACCTTCGGCCGCATGACCAATCTGGTGGTCAACTTGGGAGGCGAGTACCAGGCAGAGAATGCCGCGGTGGCCTTCGGCATTCTGCGCAGCTTACAGTACCGCAATCACCGGGTGCCGGACGAGGCCATCCGTCAGGGGTTCCGCCAGGTCTCCTGGCCGGGCCGTTTCCAGGTGGTCAGCCAGAGGCCGCTGATACTGCTGGACGGGGCCCACAACGACTACTCGGCCTATCGGCTGAAGAAGGCGGCCGAGACAGCCTTCCCGGAGCGCCCCCAGATCCTGGTTTTGGGGATATCGGCCAACAAGGACCTGGCCGGCATCGTCAACAATCTGGCCCGGGATACCAAGGCGGTGATCGTCACCAAGGCCAGACACAGCCGGGCGGCCGCCCCCGAGACCATCAGACAGGAACTGGCCCGGCTGGGGATAGCCGCCATCGAGACCGACCGGCTGGAGACGGCCTTGGATCGGGCCCGAGGCCTGGCCACCGATCAGGATATGATCATCGTTACCGGCTCCCTGTTCCTGGTGGGTGAGGCCCTGGAGATTCTGGGCCGTCCGGGCATGAGGCCGTGACCGAGCCTGGCCCCTGGGGGAGTATGGAGATACAGGAACAGAGAATCAGAGCAATGGGGGTAGAGGATATGTCTGAGAGGATAGTGGTCTCCCGGGAGGGTTTGGAGAAGATGAGGGCCGAGCTGGAGCACCTGCAGAGGGTGGAGAGGCCGGCCGTCTCAGCAGCCATCGCCCAGGCGCGCGGCCTGGGGGATCTTTCGGAGAACGCCGAGTATCACGCGGCCAAAGAGAAGCAGGCGCTGATAGAGGCCAGGATCAATAAACGATCTGGCCCGGGCCGAGGTCATCGATCCCAGCCAGGTGGCTCAAGGGGTGGTGGCCTTCGGACGCACTGTCAGGGTGAGGGATTTGGATCTGGGCGAGGAGGAGGCCTTTACCTTGGTGGGGCCGCACGAGTCTGACTTCGACAGCGGCAAGATCTCGGTGGACAGCCCTATCGGCCGGGGGCTGTTGGGCCGAAGGGAGGGCGACCAGGTGGAGATCAAGGTGCCGGCAGGCGTCATCCGCTATCAGATATTGGCCATCGAATAAACTTCTTATACAGCCGATAACAGAACCGGCCTTCAGCCCGGCGGCGCTGTCGGCCGATTTTTATTGAAAGGGTTTTTGTCGTTGTGATATAATTAGTATCCAAGAGGATTTCTTCACCCCTCTCGATTTAATAGATTATAGATGCTATGGAGAAAGCAAAAGTCTCAGTATTGATGGGATCGGACTCGGACCTGCCGGTGATGGAGAAGGCGATCGAGTCCCTCAAGGAATTGGGGATACCATTCGAGGTCAAGGTGATCTCGGCTCACCGCATCCCGGAGAAGGTCCAGGAGTTCGCCCGCGGGGCCCGCCAGGCCGGGATCGAGGTCATCATCGCCGGTGCCGGACTGGCCGCCCACCTGGCCGGAGCCGTGGCCGCCCACACCACCCTGCCGGTGATCGGCGTCCCCTTGAAGTCCGGAGCCCTCTCCGGAGTCGACGCCCTCTACGCCACAGTGCAGATGCCGCCCGGGGTGCCGGTGGCCACGGTGGCCGTGGACGGGGCCCGCAATGCCGCCATATTGGCCGCCCAGATACTGTCCATAAAGTATCCGGAGATAGCCGTGGCCCTGGAGGAGATGCGCGCCAGGATGAAACAGGAGGTGCAGCGTAAGTCCGAGGAGATAGAGAGGAAATTCGGCGGATAGATCGACCTCGCTTTGGCCAGTGGCGCTCTTCGTGTATGGGGGGCCTGCGGGAGGCACATCAAGCAATTTTTCTATTTCACTAATATCGAGGCCGGGACGTGCTGAGACTCATCCAGACCATAGACCGGAGCAACAGCCTGGGCATCCTGCTGGGCTACGACCTCTTCACCAACGCCGTCATGTTCTGTCTCTTTCTGCTGTCCGTCTATACCTGGGCGGTCATCATCCATAAGATAATGGCCCTGAGAGCGGCCGCCCGGTCCAACCAGAGGTTTCTGGAGAATTTCAAGAAGCGGCAGGGACTGGACGACGCCTTTTCGGAGACGCTGACCGAGTCGCCCGGATACTGCGTGCTGGCCGAGGGCCTGGCCGAGGCCCAGCGCCTCTCCGGCGGCCAGAGGATAAGTTTTGCTCCCCAGACCCTGCCCAATATACAGGCGGCCATGGAGAGGGAAGCCTCGGAGCAGGTGGAGCGGCTGGGAAGCCGGCTGATCTCCCTGGCCACCATCTCCAACGTCTCGCCGCTGCTGGGACTTCTGGGCACGGTCTGGGGCATCATGATCGCCTTTCTGGACATCAAGCGCTTCGGCTCCACCAGCATCCAGGTAGTGGCCCCGGGGATAGCCGAGGCGTTAGTGACCACCATCGCCGGATTGGTGGTGGCCATACCAGCGGCCATGGCCTACAACGCCTTCACCAGTCGCATCCGCCACCTGGCCTCTCAGATGGACAACCTGGCTTCCGAGTTCCTGGGAGACCTGCGCCTCCACTCCATCAAGCGCTGACCATGAGGCGGGAGAGGTTCCCCTTGAGGCCCCTGGAGGGCATCAATATCACCAACCTGATCGACGTCTGCATGGCCCTGTTGATCATCTTCATGATCACGGCGCCGCTGATGCGCTCCGGGCTGGAGGTGGATCTGCCCCGGACCGAGTCGGCCCAGCCGCAGGCCGAGGCCGGCATCACCGTGGTGCTGACGGCCGACTCCCGCATATATATCAACGACCAGCCGGTCTCCGAGAAAGCCTTCCCCGGAGTCATCAAGGCTCTGGCCGGCAGCGGGCCGGGCCGGCCGGTGTTCCTCAAGGCCGACCGCAGGGTCCCCTACGGCCGGGTGGTGGAGATGCTGGGGCTTTTGAAGGAGATGAAGGTGGACCAGGTGGGGTTGGTGACCGAGCCCCAGGCCGCAAGGTGAGGCCGGCCGACGATGGGATCCGGGCCGATGTCCCCACACAGATATCGGATCGAAAAATTGTGGGTCGAGGAGGGGCAGGAGTTCTGCCCCTTAGAGGTCCGCAGAAGAAAGGCCTCGGTGTTGCGGCTGATCGGGCAGTGGGACCAGGCCCTGATGGTTCACCGCCGCAACCTCGAATGGCTGGCTCAGAGACAGCGAACCGGGCTGCTGGCCGGAGAACAGTTGGATATGGCCGACCTCTATGGAGAACGCCAGGAAACGGGCGAGGTCGAGAATCTGATTAAGAGATCTTTGAAAATCTTCCGGCAGCAGGCGGACCCAAAGGGGGAGCTCAGGGCCGTCATCTCTTTGGGCGCCTGCTATTATAAACGGGGCGACTACGTAAAGGCCATCGAGGTGCTCCACCCGGCGCTGTCGGAGGCGGAGCGGATCGGCGAGCTGGAGCTGACGGCTGCAGTCCACCGTCTCTTGGGGGCCGTCCACTATTGCCAGAGCGATTACCCCAGGGCCCTGGAGCACTATCAGCAGGAATTGAGGCTTCTGGAGGCCTCTGGGTCGTCCTTCAAGATCTGCCAAGTGCTGGGCAACATCGGACAGGTGCTTCGGTGTCAGGGAAGAGTCGAGGAGGCCGGCCATGACTACCGGCGACAGTTGGAGACGGCGACGGCCATGGGCGATACCCTGGTGATGGGCCGGGCCCTGGGCAATATCGGCCAGCTGGAGGAGAGCCGAGGAAATGCGGCCGCCGCTCTGGAGTGCTACCGCCGCTATTGGAAAATGGCGCAAGGGATGGGCGACCGACGGGATATGAGTTATGCTTTGAACAATATGGCCTCGGCCCTGTTCCAACAGGGGAGAGTGGCGGAATCCGAGGACTACCATCTGAGAGCCCTGGCCATAGCCGAGGAACTCGGCGACAGGCTGATGATAGGGCTGACTTCGGGCAATCTGGGAAATATCTGCAAACACCGGGGCTACCTGAAGCAGGCCGAGGTATATTATAGCCGGGCGATAGACATCCTGCGGGACCTGGGCAACCTCTATTTGGAATGCAAATTCCTCTATTGCCTGGCCGACCTCCATGCCCAGGCAGGCAGGCGCCAGGAGGCTCTGGCCCTGGCCGAGGAGGCGGCCGAGAAAGCCGAGGCCTGCGGCAGACGGGATATCGTCGATTCGTCGCGTGGCCTCAGGGATAGGTTTGAATCGCAGAAGTGAGACGGGCCATAACCTTATCCGCTGCCGGACATGCCGGGCTGTTGCTGTTGGCGGTCTTCGGCTCGCTGCTCTTCCGGCAGAGCCTCCAGAGCGCCTATCCGGCCGTGTACCGGGTTAATTTAGTGAGCCTGCCGCAGGCGGCCGAGGAGGCGGCACCCGAAGCCGTAGTCACCGAGGCCCCGCAGGCGGCGCTGCAGTCCAAGCCGTCGACCGTGCCCAAGCCATCGCCGTCGAAGCCCAACAGGAAAAATCCGCTGGTGCCCGGCCTGCCCCAGGGGATGAAGGTGGTCTCGGTGGACGGCCTGACGGCCGAGGGCTCCTATTATCTGGGCCTGATACTAGCCAAGATCAGCGCTAACTGGCGCAATCCCTACCAGGGACAGGCCCAGGAGATCAGGGCCCAGGTATATTTTCGTCTGAGCAGCCAGGGCCAGCTTCTTGAGGCGCAGATGGAAAAATCCTCGGGCGACGGTCCGTTCGACCAAGCAGCCCTGCGGGCGGTCTATATGGCCCAGCCCTTTCCGCCCTTTCCGCCGGAGATGAGGCTGTCGATTTTGGGAGTGCATTTCGAGTTCGAATACGTCAAGTAAACTTCTGTCCCCAGAGCATACAAGAATACGAAAACGATGGCCCGAGATATCTTTGTCAAGACAGCTATCATAACGTTACTTCTTTCTCTGTCAGCAGTGAAGGCTCTGGCCCAGGCCGACGTCTATCTGAAACTTTCCACCTCGGAGCGCAGGCCCCTGGAGCTGGCTGTGGCCCAAATCAGAGCCCAGCCGGGCGTCTCCCCGACCTCCCAGATATCGGCCGGGAGACTTTTGGCGATACTCAAGGACGATCTGGAATTCTCTTTATACTTCCGCCTCATCGAGCAGCCGGACGATCGGGACTATGGATTCAAGAAGGGGAAGATAGACCCCAACCCCTGGCGGCTGCTGGGCGCCAAGATGGTGTTGGTGCCCGAGCTGGCCCACGCCAAACGGGGCGACACCTTGAGGGTCAGAATATTCGATTTAGGGGTGGAACGGGATGTGTTCGCCGATGCTTTTTTATTGGGCGAGGATCGGAGACTGGCTCATCATCTAAGCGATAAAATTGTGAGAGCCCTGACCGGCGAGGCCGCGGTGGCCGCCACCCGCATCGCCTACTGTCAAAGACAGGGAGCGAACAAGGAGATCTATGCCTGCGATTACGACGGGCACAATCGAATCCGGCTCACCGACTTCGGCTCCCTGAGCCTGTCGCCGGACTGGTCGCCGGACGGATCCAAACTGGCTTTCCTCTCCTATGTCAGAGACCGTACGGAGATCTACGAGCTCCGTCTGGGGGACATGTCGGCCAGCCCCTTGTCCCAGGCCGAGGGCCTGAACACTTCGCCCGCCTATTCGCCCGACGGCCGGAGCCTGGCCCTGACCTTGTCGCGCGACGGCAACGCCGAGATCTATGTCCTGGACCTGTCCACCAAAGCCTTAAGGCGGTTGACCAACAGCTGGGCCATCGACTGCTCGCCCTCCTGGTCGCCCAACGGACGGGAGCTGGCCTTCAACTCGGACCGGGCCGGCGCCCCCCAGATCTATCTGATGGACAGCGACGGCTCCAATGTGCGGCGCCTCACCTACGAGGGCCAATACAACACCTCGCCGGCCTGGTCTCCCCGGGGGGACCGGGTGGCCTTCGTCTCCCGGATAGAGGGCCGGTTTCAGATCTGTAGCATCGAGGTGACCGGGGAGGGCTTGAGGCAACTGACCTTCGAGGGCGACAACGAGGACCCCAGCTGGTCGCCGGACGGACTGCACCTGGTCTTCTCCTCCAACCGCGGCGGCGTCCGCCAGCTCTGGCTGATGCACTACGACGGCTCGGGCCAGCGGGCCATAACTTCGGGCGCCGAATGTTCTATGCCCGACTGGGGTCCGGCCCGGGGCCCGTAACAGGGTACCTCTACCGAACATGAACATATCAGGATTAAGCAGCAACAGAGGCCTCGACTCCGAATCTTTCCTCCATGGATTTCCAGAGAGGGCGCCGGGGATAGGGCTGCCTTGAGCCCGGGTACTTCTCTTTGGTTCAGAAAAGCCAAGACGTAAAATAATTAGAACCGGGAGGAAGGCCGATCAAGGCAGACAGTGGCTGATGGGCCACCCCGGAATCAGTGAAAATCTATGGCCAAGCACAAAATCGTTCCCTTTCCCCGCCACGGGGAGTTCTAAAACATTTCGCAGGTAACAGAAAATGAAATTATCCATACTTCCCCTCATCCTATTGGCTTCATTGGCCCTGTTGGTGGGCTGCCCCAAAAAACAGGCTATCAAAATCGATGAGGGCGTCGCCCAGACACCGCAGATAAAGGAGCCGGCCAGGCCGCCTCTGGAGGAGACCCGGGAGACAGTGCCGGTGGAATTTCAGACCGTCTACTTCGATTTCGATTCCTATGACATCCGTCCCGACGCCAAGCCTCTGCTGGCCGAGGCCGCCAAACGGCTGCGCCAGTTTCCCCAGATCAGCCTGAGGCTGGAGGGCCACTGCGACGAGCGAGGCACGGCCGACTACAACCTGGCCCTGGGCGAGAAGCGGGCCAATGCGGTGCGCGATTACCTGGTGGGCCTGGGAGTGGAGAGGGCGCGTCTGGCGACGGTCAGCTACGGCAAGGAGAGGCCGGCCGACCCAGGGCACGACGAAGCCGCCTGGGCCAGAAACCGAAGGGTTGAGTTCAAGGCCGAAGGCCAATAAACTGATTTCAGACGACGGAGGAGGGGCGGGCCGTGTCATCAGGGCCCAAGGATCACCGGGCCGCTCCTGCCTTCTCCAGAGGGAGAACGATGAGATATTTTCTTAGAAGGGCGGCGCCGCTGGTATTGGGGTGTCTGGTGATAGGGGGCTGTGGCATCAAAAAGGAGTATCGGCGGGTCACCGACCAACTGGACTCTTTGGAGGCCGGGCAGAGACGGACCGAGGCCAAAGTCAACCGCCTCGACAGCCTGGCCCGGTCGCAGGGCGAGGTCCTCTATCAATTGAACGCCGATCTGAACTGGCGCCTCAAGAGGATAGAGGAGATCCTGATGATCTCGGCCCAGCAGAAGGAGGACCAGGAGGCCAGGCGCCAGGACCTAAGCCTGCCCCTGGGGGCCGCCAAGCCCGACACCTCTCCGGGACGGGAGCCCAAGCGCCGGGCCGAGCTGGACCCCAAAAAACTCTACGACGCCGCCTATCTGGATGTCACCCGGGGCAATTACGATTTGGCGGCGGCCGGATTCAGGGAGTTCATCAGACAGTTCCCGGATCACAGTTTGGCCGACAATGCCCAGTACTGGATAGGCGAGGCCTTCTATGCCCGGGAGAAATTCTCCGAGGCCCTGGCCGAGTTTCAGAAGGTGGTGGCCCAATACCCCAACCAGGACAAGGTGCCGGCGGCCCTGTACAAGATGGGCCTCTGCCATTCCCGGCTAGGCGACAAGAGCCAGGCGGCCGAGTCCTGGAGACAGCTGGTCACCAAGTATCCCCGGAGCAATGAGGCAGCCCTGGCCAAGGAGAGGCTCAAGGAGCTGGGGCAGTAGTAACTATAAATAATAAAAGGGCAAATAATGATAGATAGAGCCGAAGACCGCTTTTGGGCTTATGATAATCCATCATCGGAAACCAAAGGTTTGGTGCTTTTAGATAACGTTCAATTTATCTATGAACTTTCATTGGCGGAATTAGAGCTAAAAGCATTAGGGGTTGAATTTGAGGTAAAAAACGGCTTGAGGGAATTCACTTTAATTAAAAAAACACCCCACATCAATAAAACTTTATTGAAGAGAACGTCATACTTTAAATCATTAGATGGCACTCCCACCGATTACTTTAAAATAATACAAAAAAACCGCACCCCGATCTGTAAACCAATACCTTACCCATTGGATATATCCATACAAAGGCAAATTTCACCCTCAGATGATACGTGCTTTATTGAATATCATCGGCCTTAAGGAGGGTGAAACAGTTTTTGATCCTTTTTCCGGTAGTGGTACCACCGCATTAGAAGCACAACTGTTGGGTATAAATTTCATTGGCATAGACATATCGCCACTATGCGTGTTGCAGGGAAAGGTGAAAACAGAGTCAATATATGTATATCGGGATATATTAAAATTAAAAGACGAGGTCATGGGTTTTTTGACGCCAAATTTTTTCAACAAGGAAGATAGTTATTATAAGGCTATAGATGGTTTAACAAAGGATAAAAGGGTTATTAATTTTTACAAAATGGCAAGACTCCTTGCCGTCAGTGACGAGGCTAGAAGGAACAGAGATCATAAGACATCTTATCTTAAAAATTTGGACATGATGTTGTATTCAGTAGGTGATTTTACGGAGATACAAAAAGAACTGGAAATGAAGTTAGGTGGAGTAACCATAGATGTTGGTGACGCCAGGAACGTTAATCTAAAAGACAATTCAGTGGATGGAATAATCACCTCGCCACCTTATTCGATCGCGTTGGATTATATTAAAAATGACGAACATTCTTTAATAGACTTAGGTTATGACATTCAAAAAGGAAGAAATAACTTTATTGGCGTAAGAGGCTCTATTGCCAACAAAATTGATCTTTACAACGAGGATATGAAGCTTTCTTATAAAGAAATGTATAGAGTATTAAAACCAAAAAGATTTGCGGTCATTGTGATTGGAAACGCAATCTACAATAATCAAGAAGTGAATACAGTTGATTTTACCGTTGATTACATGGAGAAAATAGGCTTTAAATTAGTTAAGAATATTAACAAAATAATATTTGGCCTATATAATGTAATGAAAAAAGAAAACATTCTTATTTTCAAAAAGGACTAAAATGAATAACAATAAAGAATATACGTCAAGATTAGAAAACATCATCAAACAGATGCTTTCCCCGCTAAGAGACATACCTTTTAATCTTGTAATAGAAACAATGACCGGTAAAAGGTTATATCTTTCGATATTCATAATAACGTCCACGCCCAGGTATTGGGAAAAATTAAAGCAGCAGCAATGGTAGCCGGAAATAGGATAAATAAAGAAGGCATAAGGAGACCGCGGCCAAACGAAGTAGGCAACGATATCGAAGCCTTTGTGGTAAAAGCATTAAACGAATCTGGATTGCACGCCGATAAACCTACAGGACCGGATAAAAAGAAAAAAACCATGGGTTATCCAGACATATTATTTTGGCACAAAGAACAGCCATTTTATCTGGAATGCAAGACATACAACGTCGAAAACAGAGAAACACACCAGCGTAGTTTTTATTTCTCGCCGTCAGAAGAGTTTAAAGTAATCTATGACGCGCCCCATCTTTTGCTGTCGTATGAGATTTATGTGGCCGGGGAACAGGGGCTAAACCATATTTATAAATGCAAGCATTATAAAATATTGTCAATAGAATTGCTTTCGTTAGACGTTAAATATGAATTCAATTCCGACAACAAAAGGTTGTATTCTGGTGCAGCCGGTACGATAATACTTGCAGAAGGCGAAATAAAATGAAAACGCTATCCCAAACGAACTATACTGGTTTAAAAAAAATATCCCAGGGCAAGGTGCGCGACATCTACGACCTGGGAGAGAACCTGTTGATCGTCACCACCGACCGCATCTCGGCCTTCGATGTGGTGCTGCCCGACCCCATACCCTACAAGGGCTACGTACTCAACCAGATATCGGCCTGGTGGTTCAGGCAGATGGAGGACATCATGCCCAACCACCTGCTGACCACCGATGTCAGGGATTTCCCTCCACAGTGCCAAGCCTATGCCGAGGAGCTGGAGGGCCGTACCATGCTGGTGAAGAAGGCGGCGCCTCTTCCGGTGGAGTGCATCGTCCGCGGCTACCTCACCGGCTCCGGGCTCAAGGATTACCAAAAGACCGGTCGGGTCTGCGGCATCGAACTGCCTCCGGGCCTGGTCGAGTCCAGCCGGCTGGAGACACCCATCTTCACCCCCTCCACCAAGGCCGAACAGGGTCGCCACGACGAGAACATCTCCCTGGAGCAGATGGCCGAGATGGTGGGCCGGGAGAGAACCGAGATGGTCAAAGAACTGTCATTGAGAATATATGAACGGGGCCGGGCCCTGGCCGAGGAGAGAGGCATCATCATCGCCGACACCAAATTCGAGATGGGCGACTACCAGGGCCGGCTGATGCTGATAGACGAACTGCTGACGCCGGACTCCTCGCGCTTCTGGCCCAAGGACTCTTACGAGGAGGGCAGGGCCCAGCCCAGCTTCGACAAGCAGTATCTGCGCGATTGGCTGAACACCCTGGACTGGAACAAACAGTATCCCGGCCCCAGCCTGCCGCCCGAGGTGGTGGAGAACACCAGCCGAAAGTACCTGGAGGCGCTGCAGAGGCTGACCGGAATCCGCCCCACCTCTTAGAGGCCAGGGCAAAAGAGCGAACAGGCTTTCAATGGGGAAAGACGGAGAGCCCATCACCAGATCCTTTAACGGGATAAAATATTTAACAGGAGATGATCATGGCTAAAAAAGCAGCCGTCAAAAAGGCGGTCGTCCGAAAGGGCGAACGAAGGCGTCTGTTGGACGAGGGCGAATTCCGACGCCTGGTGGAGACCGGACAGGCCAAGGAGGGCGATAGGAGATCCTGGGTAGAGAGAAGGAAGAGGAAGGCCTGAGGATGTTCTGGAGACGGAAGAAACCGCAGGGCCGGACCATTACCGTGCAGCAGGGAGTGGCGGCCAACGCACTGACCATCCAGGCCATCATCAATGTCCTGGTGGCCAAGAACATCTGCCGCCGCGAGGAGATCTTGGAGGAGTTGAAGAAAATTGCGGCCCAGGACCAGGCCCATGTCAAAACTCAGGACTGAGATCGAGCGGCTGTTCCGCCAGGCCGACCGGCTGGCGAGGGCCAACGACAGGCAGGGGGCCATCGGCTGCTACCGGGAACTGTTGGATCTCGAAGGTCTGGTGGAAGAGGCGCCGCTGGTGGCCGAGTGCGCCCACTGGGGCCTGGCCGAGCTGGCCATCGAGGCCGGCGACACTGAGCTGGCGGAGAGCCATCTGAAACAGGCCATGGCCCTCAACCCCGAGGAGCCGGGCTACCACACGGAATTGGGGCTCATCTACAACAGCCGGGCCGACTACCTGGCGGCCGCCGAACAGTTCGAGGCCAGCCTGAAACTACGGCCGGACCATCCCCAGACCGTGCACCTGCTGGGCTGGGCCCTGTTCATGGGCGGGGAGCGGGCCAGAGGCCGGGCCCTGCTGGAGAGGGCCTGCCAGTTGGACGACTGCGACATCACCATCCTCAACGACCTGGCGGTATGTCTGACCGAGGAGGGCCAGTGGGACAAGGCCCTGGCCCTGGTGGAGAGGGCCTGCGCCGTGGATCCGGGCAATCGGCTGTTGGAGTCATTCCGAGAGTTGATAGTGCACCATCGGAAGCCGGCCAGGGGATCGCGCTCCTAGTGGGCCGGTTTTGGGTCTTGACAGAAGCAAGCAAATCGGGTTAAAATTCTAACATCAACCATGGCTTCCGAGGGCGATTATGAGGAGAGCATCATGAAGAAGAGGGTCTTGATCGTCGATGATGAACCATCGGTGGGGGAGATGCTGCAGACCATCCTGGAGGCCGAGGGATACGAGGTGGCCATTGCCTACGATGGTCCGGCCGGACTGGCCGAGATCGAGAAACATCCGCCCCATGTTTTGCTCTTGGACTTCATGCTGCCGGGGATGGACGGTATCGAGGTGCTCTGCGAGGCCAGACACCGCTGGCCCACTCTGCCGGTGATCATCATCACCGCCTTCGGCACCCCAGAGCTCACCCTCAAGGCCAACAAGTTCTCGGTGATCGAGGTGGTCTCCAAACCGTTCGATACCGATAAACTGCTGTCTTTGATAGCCAAAGCCACCCAGGAGAGCTGATCGGGGAGACAGGCCATGTCGGCGATACGCATTCTGGTGGTAGACGACGACGAATCCATCCTGGAGTTCCTCAGTATGATCCTGGAGGGGGCCGGCTTCACCGTGGAGACGGCCGACCACGGTCAGAAGGCTGTGGACATTGTAGCCGCCGACGGCCTGTCGGCCGTGCTCCTGGATTACATGATGCCGGACCAGAACGGACTGGAGGTGGCGGCCAAACTTCGACACATCCATCCCGGCATGCCGGTCTTCATCGTCACCGCCTACGATAGCCAGGAGTTAAGGCGGGAGGCGGCCCAATACGGGGTCTGCGATGTCATCGGCAAACCGTTCCAGCCAGAGGAATTGATCGAAAAACTGCGAGGCGTGGTCCAGGGCGCCAATAGATAACATATTGCGCCACAATATAATAGAAATATCGACACAAACCTCTTGCTTTTATATTGATTTTATAGTATAATTATCTAGACTTGAAGTTATGCAGGAGAGCGGGTACAAAGCCCGCTCTCTTTTTGTTGAAGCCGGAGGGGATGGTGTCATCGCAGGTCTTCTTCGGGTCACTAAACCACGAACACAAACCTAACTCTATGGCCGCCGATAGACATTCAGCCGAAGAGATCGAGAACAGGGTCAGAGAGCTGGCCGAGCCCTTGGCCCGGGACCGGGGATTGGAGATCTTCGCCGTCGAGTACAGGGGCGGGGGACATCTGCTTCGGGTCTTTTTGGACCGGAGGTATGGGCCGGTGACGTTAGACGACTGCCAGGCGGTTTCGGAGCGTCTCTCCGCTCTGTTGGATGAGCATGACTTCATACCTCAATCCTACCGGCTGGAAGTGTCTTCCCCTGGTCTGGACAGGCCGCTTAAGGGCCAGGACGATTATCTTCGCTTCCAGGGGGAGTATGCCAGACTGCTGCTGCTCCAGCCGGCCTCGGGGAACATGGCGCTGGTGGGGCGGATCGGCGAGGTCCAGAACGGCATGTTGCGCCTCCACCCCCAGGGACAGGACCCCCTGTGGCTGCCGCTGTCCCAGATACGCTCGGCGCGTCTGGAGCCTCTGGCGGAGAGGGGCGGCCAGGACATCAAGAGAAAAAAGAATAGAAACTGAATAATAGGAGTCGGGAAAGTGGCCAATTTGGATGTGGTCGATGCCTTAAACGAAATCGCCAGGCAGAAGAACCTGGAGAGGGATTTCGTCATCGATACTTTGAAGCAAGGCCTGATGCAGGCCTGCAAGAAAAAATTCGGCACCTCGGAGAACATCGTGGTCGAGGTGGAGGACGACACCGGGGAGATAGGCATCTTCGCCAAAAAGAAGGTGGTGGAGGAGGTGGCCGATCCCGCCCTAGAGATATCCATCGAAGAGGCCAGGGAGTATCTGGACGATCCCCGGCCGGACGACGAGGTGGAGGTCATCATCCCCTTCGAGGAGTTCGGCCGCATCGCCATCCAGACCACCAAACAGATCCTCTTCCAGCGCATCCGGGAGGCAGAGCGGGAACAGATCTACCGCGATTTCTCCTCCAAATTGGGCAATATCGTCACCGGCACCATCCAGCAGATCAACCGGGGGGATGTGGTGGTCAACCTGGACAACACCGAGTCCATCCTGCCCTATGCCGAACAGATCAAGGGCGAGCGCTATCAGCAGGGCCGCTCCCTGAAGGCTTTGGTGCTCAATGTCAACAGGACGGTCAAGGGCCCCCAGGTGATCCTCTCCCGCAGCCACCCGGATTTCCTCAAGCGGCTGTTCTACCAGGAGGTGCCCGAGATCCGCGAAGGCCTGGTGGAGGTCAAGGCCGCGGCTCGTGACCCCGGGGAGCGGGCCAAGGTGGCTGTCTATTCCAAGGACAACCGGGTGGATCCGGTGGGCGCCTGCGTCGGCCTCAAAGGGGCCAGGGTCCAGGCCGTGGTCCGGGAGCTCTCCGGCGAGAAGATCGACATCGTGCTCTGGTCGCCCGACCCCTCGGTCTATGTGGTCCGGGCTCTGGCCCCGGCCAACCAGTTGGAGTCCTATCCGGTGGAGGAGGAGAACCGGATGGTGGTCATCTGCCCCGACGACCAGTACTCCCTGGCCATCGGCAAGAAGGGCCAGAACGTGAGGCTGGCGGCCAAACTCACCGGCTGGAAGATCGACGTGGTCACCGAGAGCGAGCATCAGAGGCGCCTGGAGGCCATCAGCTGTCTCAGCATCCCTCTGGACGATCTGGACCTGCCCGACAAGATCAAGGAGAAATTGATGGACCAAGGCCTGGATACGGCCGAGAAGATCATCGAAGCTGGGGAGGAGGGACTGACCGCCATCGCCGGCATAGGCGACAAGACGGCCGAGAAGATTCTGTCGGCGGCCAAACTGGCCAAGGATAACCAATTGCTTCATTTCGAACAGCTGGCCCAGGAGAACCCTCTGGCCCTGGGGGCGGAGAAGGTTCAGACAGAAGGGGCGGTGGATGAAGACCAAACATTCTCCGGCCAGGACGGTTCGAAAGAACCGCCGGCAGAAGAAGCGACCGAGTAGGGAGGCGATATGACACAGGAGAAGAAGATAGACGCTGGATCTGGCGTAGAACCACAGATGAAGCCGTCCCCGGGCGCCAAGGGGAAAGCCCAGAGGGAGGCCAAGGCTGTCAAGAAGCCTGCTCGTTCCGGAGGCGCCAAGGCCAAAGAGGCAGCGGCCGAAAAACAGTTCAAAGTATTCGAGGCCGCCAAGGAGCTGAAGATGTCGGCCGACGCCCTGCTGGGGATGCTCAAGGAATTGGGCTTTGCCGTCAAGAGCCGAATGAGCCTGGTGGAGAAGGAGATGCTGGCCGCCGTCAGACAAAAACTGGAAGAGGAGAAACTGGCGGTCAAGAAGGAACAGGAGCAGCAGAAGAAGATCCAGGAGAAGAAGGAGGCCCATGCCAAGGCCGAGGCCAAGGCGGTGGAGCTCAAGCCTACGCCCCTGGTGGTGGCCAAGGTGGAGTACCCACCCGAGTTGACCATGCCCTACCCCAGCATTCCGCCCACGGTGACCACCGTGCCCGAGGTGGCCCGTGAGGAACTGGAGGACCGAGGCCTTCGCAAAAGGCGAAAGAGGAAAAAACGAAAGAAGGAGAAGAAGCCGGTCATCGATCAAACTGCCATCGCCGCCACGGTGCGCCAGACCATGGCCGCCATCGAGCGCGGCAAGGCCAGGAGGCCGCGGCGCTCTAAGGACCGGGAGACGGAAGCGGAGGCGGTCGAGGAGCGCAAGGTGATCCGTCTGCCCGAGTACTCCTCGGTGGCCGATCTAGCCCAGGCTCTGGATGTCAAGCCGGGCGAGGTTATCGCCAAGGCACTGGGCCTGGGGCTTATGGTGACCATCAACCAGCGTTTGGATCTGGATACCCTGGCCACCATCGCCGATGAATTCGGCTACGAATTGGAGGAAATGGAGGAGTTCGCCCCCGAGGAGGTAGAGGCCGTCGCTTCAGAGCCGGCCCGGCTGGAGCCGCGGCCGCCGGTGGTGACGGTCATGGGGCATGTGGACCACGGCAAGACCACCCTGCTGGACACCATCCGCAAGACCAATGTAGCCGAGGGAGAGTACGGAGGCATCACCCAGCACATCGGGGCCTACGAGGTCAGGCTGGGCGACAGGCGCATCACCTTTTTGGATACACCGGGACACGAGGCCTTCACCGCCATGCGGGCCCGGGGCGCCCAGGTGACCGACCTGGTGGTATTGGTGGTGGCCGCCACCGAGGGCATCATGCCCCAGACCATAGAGGCCATCGATCATGCCCAGGCGGCCAAAGTGCCGGTGATCGTGGCCATCAACAAATGCGATCTGCCCGGCGCCGACCCCATGCGGGTGAAACAGGAATTGACCAAACACAACCTGCTGGTCGAGGACTGGGGCGGCAAGACCATCGCCGTGGAGCTCTCGGCCAAGACCGGCCAGGGCATTGACCGATTGCTGGAGATGATTCTGCTGCAGGCGGATATGTTGGAGCTGAAGGCCGACCCCCACGGGCCGGCCCGGGGCACCATCATCGAATCCCGCCTGGATCGGGGCAAGGGTGTGCTGGCCACAGTATTGGTGCAGCAGGGCACACTCAAGAGAGGACAGCCCTTTGTGGCCGGCCTCTACAGCGGCCGGGTCCGGGCCATGTACGACGAGAGGGGGCGGACGGTGGAGTCGGCCGGCCCCTCGACTGCGGTCGAGGTCCAGGGGTTCGAGGGGGCTCCGCTGGCCGGAGAATCCTTCCAGGTGATGGAGAGCGAATCGGCGGCGCGGGAGTTGGCCGCCAAACGTCAGCAGCTCAAGAGGGAGCAGGAGTTCCGTCCGGCCAAGAGCGTCACCCTGGAGGGATTGTACGACCAGATCCAGGAGACCCAGGCCAAGGAGTTGAAGTTGATCATCAAGGGAGACGTGGGCGGCTCGGTGGAGGCCCTGTCGGACTCGGTCTTCAAGATGTCCACCGACCAGCTGAGGCTGACGGTCATCCACAAGGGGGTGGGGGCCATCACCGAGTCGGACGTGCTGCTGGCCAAGGCCTCGGGGGCCGTCATCATCGGCTTCCATGTCAGGCCGGAGGAGCGGGCCCGGGAGCTGGCCGAGCGGGAGGGGGTGGACATCAGGGTGTACAACATTATCTATGAGGCCCTGGAGGAATTGAAGAAGGCCCAGAGAGGACTGCTGGCTCCGGAGTACAAAGAGGTGGTTCAGTCCCGGTGCGAGGTGCGCGATACCTTCAAGATCTCGGCCATCGGCACCATCGCCGGATGTTTTGTCCAGAGCGGCACCATCGCCCGCAGCCATCGGGTGCGCCTGCTCCGGGACAATGTGGTCATCTACACTGGCAAACTGGCCTCGCTCAAACGTTTCAAGGACGACGTCCGCGAGGTCCAGGCCGGGTTCGAGTGCGGCATGGGGCTGGAGCAGTTCAACGACATCAAGGTGGGCGACGTCATAGAGAGCTTCACGGTGGAGGAGGTCAAGCGGGACTGATAGGCCAGGACCGTGGTTTAAAGGATAAGGGACAAAGATATAGGGATAGGTTATTGGTGAAACCTGTTTCGGGTTTCGATATTCGTATTTCGGATTTATGGTAATAGGCGTCTGCACCGTAGCGCTGCACATACCCGGGAGCCAGTCGCTCAAGGACAAGCGGAGGGTGCTGCGGAGCCTCAAAGAAAAATTGAGGCAGGAGTTCAACCTCTCGGTGGCCGAGGTGGAGGACAACGACCTCTGGCAGCGGGCCACGTTGGGCCTGGCCGTGGTGGCCAACGAGGGCGGCTTCGCCGATGAGGTTCTGGCCAAGGCGGTGGAGACAATAAAAAGGCGCACCGATGTGGAGTTGTTGGACTATCGACTGGAGATGAGATAATCTATGGCCCTTGACGACGGAATGGTATTTTCGAGGAGGATTACGGTGGCGACCATGGTCCTCCTTGTATCATTCTATGCGGCCTATGGGGCTGGGAACCAAGGGGATTTGTTCTATGTCCCCGCCGGGGCAAGAAGATCTGTGCCCGCCCTCATCATCCTCTCCTGCACCGGCGCCACCCAGGCCGACCTCGATTCCTGCCGGCCGATCGCCGACAGCCTGGGCTGGGCCCTGGCCACCTGCGCCAAAGCCGCAACCACCGGGAGGCGAGTTTCAACGATTACGACATCATGGCGACCTACCGGGCGCTAGTCGGCCGATATCCTGTCGACAGGAGCCGGGTGTTCCTCTACGGATTCTCGGGCCAGGGGGTGCTGGCTTTGATGTCGGTCTTCCTGCATCCCGAGGCCTTTCGGGGCGCGGTCTCGATCTGCGGACACGACTGGGCCCTGGGGCTGGCCAGGTGGGAGGAGCTGCAGGGCAAGGCGTTTTATCTGGTGACCCGCGAGAAGGACTGGAACCGGGAGGCCAACCTCAGGATGGAGGCTGCGTTCAGAAAGGCGGGGATAATGGATACGCTGGTGATCGCCAAGGGAAAGCGCGAACCGAAAGGGTTTATCGAGGTCTTCAAGGGCGTCGGTGGCTGGAGGCCAAAACAAAATAGGATCGAATATAAAAAGCCCCGGGCCGAAAGGCTCGGGACTTCTTGTTTTCGAGCAGACTAGGCGCAGCCCTGATCTGGCACGCAGGAGTCCGGACCGGAATATACCTTCCCGTCCCGCAGCTCGATGATGGAGTTAGCCATCCTGGCTAACTCCGGATTATGGGTCACCAGGATGACGGTCAGCCCCTGCCACTTTTGGAGCTCGCCCAGCAGCATGCCGATCTCTCGGCTGCGGCGGGTGTCCAGATTGCCGGTGGGCTCGTCGGCTAGCAGGATACGGGGCCGGTTGACCAGGGCCCGGGCCAGGGCCACCCGCTGCATCTCGCCTCCGGAGATCTGCCCGGGCAGGTGGTGCCGTCGGCCAGCGATGCCCAGCATCTCCAGTATCTCGTCCACGCCCTTCTCTGCGCCGGGCTTGCGGTAGAAGGCGAACGGCAGGATAACGTTCTCGTAGACCGTCAGCGTGGGGATAAGGTAGAACCGCTGGAAGACATACCCGAACAGCTCCCTCCGCAGCATAGTCAGCCGGGCCTCGCTCTGTGCCCTGCCCTGGTCGAAGACGTTCCGGCCGTCGAGGTCGAGCTTGCCGGAGGTGGGATTGTCCAGGCACCCTAAAATGTTGATCAGAGTCGTTTTTCCCGATCCTGAGGGGCCGATGAAGGAAACGAAGTCCCCCTGTTCAATAGTAAGTGAAACGCCGTCGACGGCCCTTATCACCTCGCTGCCGCGGCGATAAACCTTGGTCAGGGCCCCGGCCCGGATGGCCAGCGGTTCGCTCATCACGGCTCCTTTCTAGTCGGTCTCGCTTCGGATGGCCTCCAGCGGCCTGACCCGGCCGGCCCGCCAGGAGGGGTAGACGCCGGACAGCAGGCCGATGAGGGTGACCACTCCCAGGGTCAGCAGCATCAGCGGCGGGGAGATGCGCACCAGGCCGCCGGTGGGCGAGTAGGGCAGGATCTCACGTATCAGGACCTCGGTCAACCTGGAGGTGGCCACCGCCAGGGCGGTGCCGAGGACGCCGCCGGACAGGCAGAGGGCCAGGGTCTCCAGCCAAATCAGCCTGAAGATGTCCGCCGCCTGGGCTCCCATGGACTTGAGAATGCCGATCTCCCGGTAGCGTTCCATGACCGACATCAGGATGGTGTTGACCACGCCGACCACGGCTATCAAAACGGCGATCAGGGCAATGGAGAAAACCATGACCCTGGCGGTGGAGACCAGGGACAGGATGGTCTGCTTGACCTGGGCCAGGCTGACCACCTGGACGTCCGGCAGGGTGTACATCCTCTCCTCGAAGGCGGCGATGTCGGCGTCCTTCTTGACCTTGATGCCGATGCCGGTGAGCCGGCCCTCCTGCCCGAAAAACTTCTGAACCGTGCCGATCGGCAGGAAGATGGTGCCGTCGTCCTGGGTGCCGGAACGCTTGAGCACGCCCACCACGGTTACCTCGACGTTCTTCTCCGGGATCAGGTACTTATCCCCGACCTCGCGCTGCTCCAGCTCGGCCGCCTCGTAGCCGAACACCGCTTCCAGCGCCCGATTGTCGTTGAACCACCCTCCCTGCCGGAACTGGAGCACCGATTTCATGGCCGGGAAGGTGGCGGCGTCGACCCCCAGGAAGGCGGTGATGCCGCCGCTCTCCCCCTTGTTGGGGTCGAAGACCGCCTGCATCAGCATGGGGGTCACCCGGTCAACTTCCGGCTCCCGGGCGATGGAGTCGCTTAGGGACTGGTCCAGGTAGCGAAGCCCGGTCCCGCCTTTGAGCATCAGGGTGGCGGCCTCATAGGGGCAGCCCTTGGCCGTCAATAGCACTTGGAAACCCATCTGGTCGATGTCGGCGTTGAGCGATTCCTCGTAGCCGCGGTTGAAGCCCAGCAGGCTCACCAGCACCCAGGCGGCCAGGGCTATGCCGACCGCGGTCAGGGAGCTGCGAGTCTTCTTGCGCAGCAGGTTCTTGCAGGCTACTTGGAAGATGGTTATCATCTCGACCTACCTGGCAAAGTATTTCGAGTACCTGTTCCCCAGAAGGAACTCGTCCACCAGTATCAGGTTCTTCTTGACCGCCCGCAGGGTTGCCCTGAAGTCGTCGGCGGCGTCCGGCGAGGGGTTGGCTATACGGCTTACGGGGTTGCCTTCGGGGGCCAGTCCAGAATTGACATCGTAGCCGTAGAAGTCCCTTAGGCTGAGGCCGGCGAACTGCCTGCCGAAGGCCGGCCCCCGCAGCTTTCCAGCCGCCTTTGAGGTCAGCTTCTGGAAGTAAAGCGCCTTGATGACGCCTGCCGTATCCAGCGCCAGGAACACCTGGATGCCTCCATACCGCCCCTTCTGGTTGACTCCATGTATGAAACCCATCAGTTCCTTATCCTTGAAAACCTGGTACATGGTGTAGGGAACATCGGCCGTCTCGAACAGGCCCTGGAACCTGTCGCCCAGCCGGCGCTCGATCTCAGCCAGCAGGGGGGCTCCGCCTTTCTTGTCAATGGAAACATAGAGCGTCTTGTATCCGGTCGACTCCGGGAACAGTCTTTTGACATCGCGGTCCGGGTCGTTGAGATCGCAGCCCACCGCGGCGAAAGAAGCGGACACCCAGCCTGCGACAACCAGTACAATCATCAGTTTCTTCATCTTGGCACCATCTTCTGTCCAGCCTGGACTATATCAAGCAATAGCAGTACATTTGGGCAATGACACGGCTCGACCGGGGCTGGTCCTGTAGGTAATATGCAAGGCGAGCGGTCAGGGAGCCGGTCAACAGGTACGACAGGCCGGCTGAGAACTGGAGGCGGCGGCCGTCGCCATCGCCCCACACGACCGGCTGCAGCTCGGCCCGTAGCCTTCCCTCCGGCATCAGTCCAATCCCCAGCCGCCAGAAACCGGCATACCTTTCCACGCCCTCCTGCCGCCCGACGATCACCTCAGTCCGGATCTCCAGATTGTTCCAGAGCCAGGAAGCGTCTATCCCTGTCATGGCTGACTCCATGGAATGGTCCATCATCAAATTATACCCCATAGTCTCCAGTGCCCGGCCGTAAGCAAGCGATGCGCCCAGCGTGAAATTGTCCTGGCTAAGGCTGCCGCGGGCAGCCCTGACGGATATCAGGTAATTGCCATTGAGGTGCAGGGGCATTCCGCTGCCGGCCGTGATGGTGGCCGACAGGTTGCCCCACGACACGTCGCGATACGCGCCGACCCCCCAGTCGCGGTCATAGCCGAACCCGTACATAGAAAGGGGTTGCAGCAGAGCGCCGTGGTTGTCCATGACGGATGAGAGCCCGAAGGCCGGCTTGTTGTGCCCGATCCAGATGTCGCCGAATCCCGTCTTTAGCTTGAGGTAGGCGTTGTAAAGCTGGGGCTCGGCATCGCCGGCACGGGTTTCGTCGTAGGCCAGCCGGGCCTGGACGGCCAGCGCCCCCCAGTCGCCTGTTCGGGAGGAGAGGCGCTGCAGGAGGTCGAAACCGATCGACGGCTTCTGCATGACATCCATTTGATGCATCGAGTACCAGCGAACCTTGCCCTCCCGGAACAAATACCCGCCCACCGCTTGGGCCTCCACATACAACAGACGCTGGGAGGCGAAAGCGGACGGCCCGACCAAGGCCAGAACCAACAGGGCGCTAAAGCGTCGGGCGCATCGGGCCATGGGCCAAGTCCGCGATGGTGGTACGGGAGAGCTTCCGGGCTATGTCCCGGTCAAGAGACTTCCAGAATAGGCGGGTGCGGCACTGGCGGGCCAGGCGGCACCCGCCGCCTTCAAGGCAGGGAGCCAGCCGGTCGCCGCTCTCGAAAATCGCCACAACCTTTCGCACCGAGATCCTCCCCGGAGGGGCCGCCAGGCGGTCACCGCCCCGCGCACCGGCCGAGGGTTCAACCAGCGCGGCCCAGCGAAGGGGGATTACCAGTCGGCTTAGATATTTTGACGAGATGCCCTCCCTGCGGGCGGCCCGGGACAGGGGAAGGGGGGCCGCCGTTCGGTCCGTGGCCAAGCGGACCAGGAATCTCAGGGCGTACCTGGTGCGCGACGAAACTTTCATATACTACTTAATTGGTAGTATATACTAGCAAATGGACTTTGTCAAGGGATGCGAAGAAAGAGGCCCGGGCCGATCGGCCCGGGCCTCTTGCGCGGGACGGTTCTCAGACCTTGAAGGTGAAGAAACCCCGGTAGGTCTCCTTCCCGTCCTTCTTGAATATGAGCCTGACCTCCCACTCGCCGCGCATCACCAGATTGATCGGAAGCAAATAGTCGCCCAGGCGGTTGAGCTTGAACTGGCTCTCGGTATGGTGGGAGCCCCTCATCGAAGGCATATCGGAGATGCCGGTGATCTCTAGTTCTTTGTTTTTCACTCCCCTCTTGTTGAAGGCCTGGACCTTGAGGACCACCACTCCGATCTTTGGCGTCTTGTCGAACTTATAGGTAACGTAGATATCCTCGGAGACCCATATCTTCTTTCCGGCGCCGGGCAGCTTCTGGAAGGCAGGCTCGGCCGGCTTGGAGGTGTCGGCCGTGGCGGCCGAGGGACAGGCCGTGGCGGCCGGGCAATGACCGCAATTGTGCTGGGCCATGACGGCCGGAGCGGCCAGGAGAAGCATCAAGGCAGTTATAGCTGTGTACCGCAGCATCGGAATCCTCCTATTCTTTACTTAATTATAACGGCATAAGCCCAGGCTGTCAATCCCTCGGCAAAGCTAGCCGTCATAACACGTTAGTAGGCACGATATTGCAGCAATCGCATAACAGTGCCTCGGAATAAAAAGGCTTGCTGGGGGTATATTCTGCAAAGACACCAACCGCAACAACATATGGAGGTAGGGAAAATGAGACCGCAAACCACCCTGGCGCTGATGGCTGCCTTTTTTATTACCCTTGGCAGCCTGGCCTTCGCAGCCGATCACGGCACCATCACCGGAACAGTCAGAGATGCTGCTACCGGGACGCCACTGTCCGGGGCAACGGTCGTGGTCAAGGGCGCAGGGCTTTCGGCCCTGACCGGTGCCGACGGAAGATTCACCATCGCCAACGTGCCCGCGGGCTTCCACACCGTCGAGGCCAGCATAGCCGGCTACCGGACGTCGACCGTCAGACTGCTCCGGGTATCCAAGAACGCAGCCGCCACCGTCAACTTCAAACTGAGGGCGGAAAAGCCAAGGAACAAGGACGCAAAAATGGACGTCCTCAAGTGCCAGTACGCGCCTATGTCTATGGCCTGCGGCATAGTGTCGGCCGAGTGCGACCGCAGCGCCTGCTACCTGCCGCCGGACTTCAACACCGAGGAGTACTCGCGGATCTACGAGAACAAATTCCTGGAGGTCATTCACGATCCCCTATCTACATTCTCCATCGACGTCGATCCGGCCAGCTACGCCAACGTCCGCCGCTTCTTAAGCGGCGGCCAGATGCCGCCCAAGGACGCGGTGCGCATCGAGGAGCTGGTCAACTACTTCACCTACGACTATCCCCAGCCGGAAAGCGGCGACCCCTTCGCCATCGACGTGGAGATGGCGGGCTGCCCCTGGAACCCGGCCCACAAGCTGGTGCGCATCGGGCTCAAGGGGAGAGAGGTGCCGACCGAAAAGCTGCCCCCGGCCAACCTGGTGTTCCTGATAGACGTCTCCGGCTCCATGCAGAGCCCGGACAAGCTTCCGCTCCTGAAGGCGGCCTTCAAAATGCTGGTGAACGATCTGCGGCCCTAGGACCGGGTGGCCATCGCGGTCTATGCCAGCGCCGAGGGGCTGGCACTGCCCTCCACCTCGGGCAAGGACAAGAAGTCGATTGTAGAGGTGCTCGACAGATTGGAAGCCGGGGGGTGCACGGCCGGGGCGGCCGGGATCCAGCTGGCCTACAAGGTGGCCAGGGAGAACTTCGTCAAGGGCGGCAACAACCGGGTGATCCTAGCCACCGACGGCGACTTCAACGTGGGCGTGTCCTCGACCTCGGAGCTGATCCGCATGATCGAGGAGAAGCGGGAGCAGGGGATATTCCTATCGGTGCTGGGATTCGGCACCGGAAACCTCAAGGACTCGCGCATGGAGCAGCTGGCCGACAAGGGCAACGGCAACTACGCCTACATCGACGGCATCTCCGAGGCCCGCAAGGTGCTGGTCAGCCAGATGGGCGGCACCCTGTTCACCATTGCCAAGGACGTCAAGATCCAGGTGGAGTTCAACCCGGCCCGGGTCAAGGCCTACAAGCTGGTGGGCTACGAGAACCGGCTGCTGGCCAAGGAGGACTTCAACGACGACAAGAAGGACGCCGGCGAGCTGGGATCGGGCCATACCGTCACCGCGCTCTACGAGATAGTGCCGGCCGGATCCACCCTTCGGCAGGCGCAGGGTGACCGGCCGACCGTCGACCCGCTCAAATACCAGCAGACAGTTATAAACCCCAAGGCTGTTTCCTCCAAGGAGCTGATGACTATCAAGCTGCGCTACAAGCAGCCGGACGGGAACGCGAGCAAGCTGCTGGTCCGGGAGGTGGAGGACGGCGACAACGCCTTCGAGAAGGCCTCAGACGACTTCCGCTTTGCTGCGGCAGTGGCCGAGTTCGGACTGCTGCTGCGCGACTCGGAGCACAAGGGCCAGGCCAGCTACGCCCAGGTGCTGGAGATCGCCCGCGGCTCGAGGGGCAAAGACCCGGAGGGCTACCGGGGCGAGTTCCTGAGGCTGGTGGATGCGGCCAAGGGGCTGGACGTGGCCAAGAGGTAAACCGTCAACAAGCTGGAAAACCACCCCTCGTTCCCCTCCTTACACTTCGGCAGCGCTCAGTGCAAGCTTAAGGAGAGGATTGAAGGGGTGGTAGATTTATAGTCTGTAAGCCCGGTTTGTTTCAACTTGACTTGCCGCTGTTTTTAAGGTATCTTATTATCGTCATGCGGATCACCATCTGTCAGCTCAACCCCACGGTCGGCGACCTGGAGGGCAACCTAACCAAGATCGGTCGAGCGGCTGAGGAGTCGGCCATGGACCGGCCGGACCTGCTGGTGTTTCCTGAGATGTTCCTCACCGGCTATCCGCCCCAGGATCTGCTGGAGAAAGACTGGTTTGTCAGAAAGGCTGGGCAGACCCTGTATCGGGCCGCGGCCTTAACCCGAAGATATCCGGATGCTGGCTTCCTCATAGGGGCGCCGGCGGCCGACTCCCGAAAATCAGGCCGGCTCAGGAATTCCGCCTTCCTCTTGTACCGGGGCCGGATAGTGGGGCGACAGGATAAAACCCTGCTGCCCAGTTACGATGTCTTCGACGAGGCCAGATATTTTCTGCCGGCCGAGTCCTGCCAGCCTATTCCCTTCAAAGGACAATCTTTAGGGGTGACCATCTGCGAGGATGCCTGGAACCAGCCCAGGCTTTGGCCCAAGGGGCGAGGCTACTCCCGTGACCCGGTGGCAGAACTGGCCCGACAGAGAGCCGACCTCGTCATCAACATGGCGGCCTCCCCCTTCGAGGTCGGCAAAGAGAAATTGCGCTATGAACTCATGGCCGGCCACTCCCGGAGGCACGGCCTGCGGCTGGTTATGGTCAACCAGGTCGGGGGCAACGACGAACTGATCTTCGACGGACGAAGTTTTGCCCTGGACGCCAGAGGCCGTCCCATAATCGTGGCCGCGCCCTTCGTCGAGGATATCAGGACCATTGACATCGGAGCGCCGGGACGAAAAAGATACCAGCCCCTGCAGGAGACGGCTGCGGTCTATGAGGCCCTGGTGTTGGGGGTCAGGGATTATTTCCGAAAATGCCGATTCTCCAAAGCCGTTCTGGGCCTCTCCGGAGGCATCGACTCGGCCCTGGTGGCTTGTATCGCGGCCGAGGCCCTGGGCCCGGAAAATGTCCTGGGCGTCACCATGCCCTCGCCCTATTCCTCTTGGGGCAGCATCCGCGACTCGCAGCGGTTGGCCAAGAATCTGGGCATTGGATTCATGGAGATCCCCATCACCGAGATCTATGATGCCTATAGGAGGACTCTGGGCCGGCATCTGGGCGGCCCAGGGGATAGCCAGAGCGGGGCCACCTGGGAGAACATCCAGGCCAGAATACGGGGCAATATCCTGATGGCCTTCTCCAATCGAGAGGGATATCTGGTGCTGTCCACCGGCAACAAGAGCGAACTGGCGGTAGGCTACTGCACCCTTTATGGAGATATGAGCGGCGGCCTGGCGGTGATCTCGGATGTCCCCAAGACCACGGTCTACCGTTTGGCCAGATGGATCAACCGTCGTAGGGAGATAATACCCCGGGCCATTTTGACCAAAGCCCCTTCGGCCGAACTCAGGCCCCACCAGCGCGACCAGGACACCCTGCCGCCCTATCCGCTTTTGGACAGGATACTGCGCCTCTACCTCGAGGAGAAACTGGATCCGTCGTCCATTGTCAAACGCGGCCTCAAGCCTTCGGTAGTGGACTGGGTGGTGCGGGCGGTCAAGGCCAGCGAGTATAAGCGCAAACAGGCGGCGCCCGGACTCAAGGTCACCAGCCGGGCTTTCGGCCGAGGCCGGAGGATGCCGGTGGCCGCCAAATATTGATTTTTGGCCTACCGGCCGAGATACGGCGGCTTTCTTCTTAAGAGGGGCAGGCCGGAAAAACAGGTCTTGATGGATCACGGCCGTCAATATTGACAAGGGCTCGGTGGCAGTGGTAACATAGATGAAAACACAGATAGGGAGAATCGGTGATGAGAAAACTGCTGACTTTGGCATTGGTCCTGCTGTTGGCCGGATTGGCCTCTGCCCAGAAGACGAGGATCGCTCTAGACCAAGGTCGCCCTGAATAATTTTCTGGCCGGGGAACTGAAGAGGGCCAAGAACTTGGTTCTGGTGGAAAGCGACGAACTGGCCGAGGCGCTGAAGAAGTCCCAGGTTTCAGCCATCGCCGACCTGGAGGGGGCGGTGGCGGCGGGCCGGCTGGCCAAGGCCGGGGCCGTAGTCTGGGGGCGGATGGCGGATACCGGACAGAGGCTGAGTTTCTGGCTGAAGATGGTGGACGTCAAGACCGGCCGGATGTTGTTCGCCAAGTCCTATTCGGTGGACGCCGGGGCCGAGGGCTCCAGGAGGGAGTTCGAGCGCAATATCATCTCCATCACCCAGGATCTGGTGGCCACGGCCACCGGGTCCAGCAAAGGATTGTCGATGTTGTATATCACCCTGGTGGGCGCCTCTGGGGTCAAATCCATGGATGCGGTTAGCTCCCCGGATGTCTATGCCACCGTCCAGGTGGGGGAGGAGATCGTGGGCACCACGGCCTTCAAACAGAACACCTCCAATCCGGTATGGAACGAGACCTTTCCGGTGAGGTACCGGGGCGAGAAGATCAGGATCTCTTTCTTCGATCGGGATCTGGTCAAGGACGAATTCATCGGCAGCTGCACCCTATCCGAGCCCAAGAGCGGCCGTTATGATATAATGGGCAGGCAGCTGGGGCAGACGGTCAAAAAGGGCACGGTCGATGTAAAGTTCGAGGTAAAGCCCTTCCAGCCGGTCGAGGAATAGGTAGGCGAGGTTCAAGAACAGAATAAGAGATAGTGTCACAGGCGGCATCGTCGATGCCGCCTGTTTGGATAGAGTGCCCCGCGTTGCCATGTCAGGAAAACAATCGAAGATAGCATATCAGACCAGAGGAGAGGGATCAGGCCGGGAGCCGTCGGTCAACTGGCAGTTGCGGGAGCGCATCAAGGAACTGGAGGCCCTGCATCGCGGCGCCCGGCTGCTCATGGGCCACCGACGACGGCCAGAGGAGACTTTGAAAAAATTGCTGAGACTGCTGCCCCGGGCCTGGCAGTTTCCCCACCTGGCCCGGCTGAGGATCGGATTCCAAAATCGCACCTATACCTCGCCGGGTTTCCGGCCTACGCCCTGGAGGCGGGCGGTGTCGTTTATGGTCAGCGGGTCGGGCTGCGGCACCATCGAGGTCTGCTACCTGAGGCACCCCCCAGTTTCGGGGCCGATCTTTCTTCCCGAGGAGGACCGGCTGCTGGTATCACTGGCCCGGCTGCTGAAGGCCTTTTTTTTGAAACTGTGGGCCGAGGAGGGCCGGTTGAAGGCCAAATCTCAATTGCAGCTGGCCGTGGCCAGACGCACGGCCCAGCTGCAGAGGCTCAACCGGTCGCTGCAGCGGGAGGTGGCCGAGAAGAGGCGAAGCGAAAAGGAGATCGCCCGCTACCAGGCCAGGCTGAAACTGCTGGCGCTGCAGCTGGCCATGTTCGAGGAGGAGGAGCGCCGCAATATCGCCGCCGACCTGCACGACCATATCGGCCAGAACCTGATGATGATCAGGATGAACCTGTCGTCTCTGCGGATGGCTGTCGCCGACCGGCCGGCCCGCAACTTACTCCGGGAGATAGACCAGCGGCTGCAACAGACCATCAGCTATACCCGCAATCTGACTTTCGAGGTGCTGCCCCCGGTGCTCTACGAGCTGGGCCTTAAGGCTGCGCTCGAGTGGTTGGCGGAACATTTCCAGGAGAAGCATCGGCTGCGGATTCGGGTGAGAGGCGACCAGCCGTTCAAGGGTCTGGACCGCAAACTGCAGTTCGTCCTGTTCATGGCCGCCAGGGAGCTGCTGTTCAATGTGGTGAAGCACGCCGGCGCGGGGCGGGTGGATATCCGGCTGTCGCGGCGCGGCCGGACCCTGCGCCTGGCCGTCTCCGATAACGGCCGGGGGTTCGACCCCGGGGCGGCGGGGAGACGAGCCACGGCCACCAAGGGCTACGGGCTGTTCGGCATCCGGGAGAGGTTACTCTATTTCTCCGGACGCCTGATAGTCGACTCGGCTCCGGGTCGGGGCTCGCGGATAATTATGGAGATACCGTTGGAGGGAGGTGCCGAGCATGGTGCTGAAGATACTGCTGGCCGATGACCATCGTATGGTGAGGCAGGGGCTGAGGCTGCTGTTGGAAAAACAGCCGAGCCTGAAGCCCAGAACGGTACCGAGGCGGTGCGTCTGGCCAGGGAGCATCGGCCGGAGGTTGCCATCATCGACGTCTCCATGCCGGACCTCAACGGCATCGAGGCCACCCGCAAGATACGGGCCGCCCACCCCGGCATCAAAGTCATCGGCCTTTCGATGCACGCCGACCGGCGCTATGTGGTGGAGATGCTGCGCAGCGGCGCCCTGGGCTATATCCTCAAAGAGTCGGCCTTCGACGAACTGGTGCAGGCCATACACTCGGTCTCCAAGGGCCAGACCTACCTCAGCGCCCGCCTGGCCGATATCATCATCAAAGATTATATCAAGGAGGCCGACGAGGCCAGAGGGTCGGCCTTCATCAGATTGTCCAACCGGGAGCGGGAGGTGCTGCAGCTCTTGGCCGAGGGCCGGACCACCACACAGATAGCCCAGCAGATGAACCTCAGCGTCAAGACCATCGAGACCCACCGCAAGCAGATCATGGATAAATTGGGGATCCACAGCCTGGCCGGGCTGACCAAGTATGCCATCAGAGAGGGCATCACCGACCTGTAGGGCCCAGGTATAGCGCCTAAGGTTTTTAGAAGGCAATAATCAGGGATAATCTTATTGTCAGAAGGATATAAATAAAGTATTGTTATAATTCAATTTATCGGCGGCACAACCGAAGCACCAACCAAAATAAATCGAGGAGAGACTATGGGGCACATCGATGAAGTCATTGCCAAAGTAAAGGCCAAGAACCCTGGAGAGCCGGAGTTCCACCAGGCGGTGGAGGAGGTCTTGAAGACTCTGGAGCCCACTGTGGCTAAACATCCCGAGTTCGTCAAGGCCAAGATCTACGAACGTATCTGCGAGCCGGACCGGGCCATACTGTTCCGGGTGCCCTGGGTGGACGACAAGGGCGAGGTCCAGGTGAACAAGGGCTTCCGCGTCCAGTTCAACAATGCCATCGGGCCCTACAAGGGCGGGCTGCGTTTCCATCCTTCAGTCAATCTAGGGATCATCAAGTTCCTGGGCTTTGAGCAGATATTCAAGAACAGTCTGACCACCCTGCCCATGGGCGGCGGCAAGGGGGGCTCGGATTTCGACCCCAAGGGCAAGAGCGACATGGAGGTCATGAAGTTCTGTCAAGCCTTCATGCGCGAGCTCTTCCGCCACATCGGGGCCGACGTCGATGTGCCGGCCGGCGACATCGGAGTGGGCGGCCGGGAGATCGGCTTCATGTACGGCTACTACAAGAAGATCCGCAACGAGTTCACCGGCGTGCTGACCGGCAAGGCCCTGGAATA
>FWPV01002720.1_pt1 | contig 33956 bp, 32 predicted proteins | sample 2228371 | NCBI WGS metagenome assembly FWPV01 (sample SAMEA103939776, study PRJEB20133) | metagenome
CCAGATTGAGGCGGAGGTCTGGTCTCAGTTGATCCGGCGTCGTTCGCGTCGGCGCCGGGGAAGCTTCATTCGCCTGCGTGCTCATGTTCTGATCAGCCATCTGCATTCTCCTCACGACTCTGCCAACTGATCACTGGTTGCGTTCGTCTCATCATTCTTCGTTCGCGACAGGTCTCTCTCCATTGGCGAGAGGTACCCGGCAACTTGAACCTGGACCCTGGAATTCGTCCCACCGCCCCTACAAAAGGCGCCAGAGACATCCCACGCCTGCTCCTTACGGCCGCAGCGGACTCCCCTCCATGTCGCCGATCACGCGCTGCTCGCGCTGGCTCAGCTCTTCCAGGGCGCGCATGATGAACCAACTGACCACCAATTGCATCCCTACGATGGCTGTCATCGCCGCCAGCAACAACCAGAACCACAGCCGCTCGATCGGCCAGCCGTTCAACCCCAGGAAGAGGAGGACGATCGCCAGCGCTGTGCCGCCGACGATCCCCAGGACCCCGATCCATCCGAAGTGGCGCTCGAGCGGTTGCGCGAAGATCGGTTTGCCGAACAGCCCCTGGCGGATCGGTTGCTTGTAGAACAGGCCCACCAGGTAATTGAAAGTAGCGCCCAACGCGAAGAGGCTGACCCCCATCACTCCTAACACCGCCGCCGTGAACACGGCGAACACGCCGCCGGGGCTTAAGGTGGTGATCCCTTGCAGGCGCTGGAGCACGACCCACAGGCCGATGACGCCCGTCACGCTGAGCGCTGCCAGGCCTGCCAGGCCGAGCAGTCGCACCGGATTATAGGTCAGCGCCGTCCATACGATCGACTGGGCGAAGCGGGCGCCATCGCGCACCACGCTCAGCTTGGAGCGCCCCACGCGCTCGCGGTAGGGGATGGGCACCTCGATCATCTTCAATTGCTCATGCAGGGCGCGCGTGCTCATCACCGGCGTCAGATTGAGGCCATCGGGCAGAGGGTAGATGCGCTCGAGGATCGACTGTTTAAACACCCGCATGCCGCTCGCCGAGTCGGTGATGCGTTGGGCGCTGACCAGGCTGACCAGGTTGGCGAACAGGAAGTTGCCCAGCCGACGCACCGCTGGCATCTCGCTCGCCAGCCCCGCCATGCGCGAGCCGATCACAATATCCGCGCCCTGCGCCAGCGCGGCCTGGCACAGCTCGGGGAATCGTTCTGGCGGATAAGTGCCGTCGGCGTCGAGGAAGCCGATCCACTCCCCGCGCGCTGCGGCGAATCCGGTTTTGAGCGCCGCGCCGTACCCCCCGTTCTGGGCATGGCGAATCAGCCGTACCCCCGGGACCTCCGTTGCTGCCTGCGCTGTTCCATCGGTCGATCCGTCATCGACGACGATCACTTCCAGGTCGTCGATGCCCACCCCGGCCAACCGCGGCCGGATCGACAGCACGCGCGTGACCACCTCTTTGATCCCATCTTCCTCGTTGAACGCCGGAATCACCACCGAGAGAGTTGTCATCAGTTTACCTCTGTTCCTGCGGGGGCTCGCTCAGGCTCTCGCTCTGCATGATTTGAATAAAGCGCAGCTTGCCTTTCATCACCACCAGACGCACCTCGCCGAATTCCCCTACCTCGCTCAGCGCCCGGTCGATCCGGTCGATCAAGAAAGGATTCAGAAAGGCCAGCGCGCTGCGTGCGCTGTTCTGACGATCGCTTTTGGCCAACGACCCGTTCATCTCCCGATCCTTGGCAGAACTGCCCGCTCTGGTTGCCTGCGATGAATCATCTCGTTCTTGGCGGCAGGCCTGGAAAATAGAAAACGGCCCTCGGGGTTTCTCACCTCTAACAGGGTCGTTGGCGAACCTGTGAAGTTGGCTGGCGGTCCATGGGCTGCCAACTCTCGCTGGGGTGGCTTCGCCCTGACATGGCCGCTGCGGCCTTCGATTGTTCGCTGCGCAGAAGGCGCCTCAAACATGTAGATAGATCGTCTTGGTCGCGTTGGCCGTCTGCCCCGCCTCGATGCGCTTGATCAGGCGGGCCGGCGCCCCTCCGACGACCGTATGCGGCTCGACATCGTGGGTGACCACCGCCCCTGCCGCTACGACCGCGCCGCGGCCGACGCGCACGCCATCGGTGATGATCGCCCCAGCGCCGATCCAGACATCATCCTCGATCACGATCCCCTCGGCAGTGATCCCTTGTTCGACGATGGGCCGGTTAGGATCATCGAAGACGTGGTTGACGGCCAGGATCTGCACCAGCGGCGCCGTGTAGACGCGATCTCCGATCGTGATCCCGCCCTGGCCGCGCAACACGTTGTATTCGCCGATCAGGCTGTCGCGGCCGATGCGAATGAAGGCGTGCGGAAGGTCGCGGAAATTGTAAACGTGAAGCACAGCGCCATGCATGACGAACGTGTTGTCGCCGATCGTGATCCCCTGGGGGCAGGCGTGCAGATAGACCCTCTCGTCGAGATAGACATTGCGCCCCAGGCGAATGTGATCCCCGAAACGCAACCGCACGCCCGCTTCGATCGCCGCGACTCCCTTCAGTTGCACGATGGGCCGATAGAGCAGCGCGCGCACCCCGATGCCGACGACCGTCGGTATCCACCCAACCGCCGCATACAGCAACTGTTCGACCGCGTAGCGGCCCATGCTGCTCGCCTGACGGCTGATGTAGAGCCTAAGCCCGGCTGCCAGTCCTCCGCTCGTTCCCGACGCAGGTCCTCCCGACGCCAATGCGCTGCCCTCCCGCGCGTCGCCTCACCACCGGAGACAGTTTGCCAGGGGTTCTTTGCTTCTCAACGGGCCAGCCCGGAGCAATGGCTACAACAGACCGCCCGCCCATCCTGCACGACCAGTTAACCAGAATAAGTCTAACACAAATAATGCAAATCCCAGGTTACAATTCGCTGACAATCAAAAGGGAGGGCCGCCAGCGGCTGCACTGACGCCCTCCCCTGTCCTCGCTGGATTCTTACGTGGGCAACTGCCTATTCCTGGATCTCCGCCGTGACCGTCTCGTCCCGACGCACGAAACCCTGTTGGATGAGCCATTCCAGGATCAGGCGCGCGTTCTCCTCGGGCGTGTGGTGGACCGTATCCAGCGTGATCTCCGGGTGTTCGGGAGGCTCATAGGGGTCATCGATGCCGGTGAACCCTTTGATCTCGCCGCGGCGCGCTTTGGCGTACATCCCCTTGACGTCGCGCTGTTCGCATACTTCGAGAGGCGTGTCCACGAACACTTCGAAGAAGTGGTCCTTGCCCACCATGTTGCGCACATCGTTGCGCGTTGCGCGGTAGGGGCTGACCGCCGCGCAGATCACCGTTCCGCCGTGGCGTACGATCTCCGCCGCCACGAAGCCGATGCGCCGGATGTTGGTGTCGCGATCTTCCTTGCTGAAGCCCAGCCCCTTCGACAGATGCGTGCGCACCACGTCGCCGTCGAGCACCGTCACCTGGCGCCCATGCTCCAGCAGCAATTCGGTCAGCACTTCCGAGGTCGTCGACTTGCCAGCGCCGCTCAGGCCGGTGAACCAGATGCATACGCCCTGCCGGTGGCGCGGCGGATATGTCTCCGACAGGATCGTGGCCACCTCCGGCCGCGTGAACCAATCGGGCAGGCGTCGGCCGCGGTTGAGATAATCGTTGCGCACCTGCGTCCCCGAGATATCGGCCGTGCGCGCGTTCGTCGGCACGCGCGAGACCTCCTCGTAGCGATCCTGGTCGGGCAGATACACCAATTGGCGGAAGGGGATCATCTTGACCCCCAGCTCCTCGCTGAAGCGCTCCACCAGCTCCTGGGCGTCATATGGCCCGTAGAAGGGCTTGCCCGTGGAGTCCACCCCAGGCCCGGCGTGGTCGCGGCCCACGATCAGGTGGTTGGCGCCATAGTTGCGACGGATCACGGCGTGCCACACCGCCTCGCGTGGGCCGGCCAGGCGCATCGCCAGCGGCAACAGGGCCAACAAGATGCGGTCGGGATCGTAATAGCGTTGCGCCAGCGCCTTGTAGGTGCGCACGCGCGTGAAGTGGTCGACGTCTCCCGGCTTGGTCATGCCCACCACCGGATGCAACAACAGCACCCCGTCGACCTCTTGCACTGCTCGCTTGGTCAGCTCTTCGTGCACGCGGTGGAGGGGATTGCGCGTCTGGAAGGCGACGACGTTGCTGTGGCCGAAGGTCTCCAGGCGCGCGCGTGTCTCGCGCGGCGTCAGGCGCAGGTCGACGAAGTCATAGTGGCGCGGCAATTGCAGGACGCGCAGCCGTCCCGAGAGATTGATGGTCCCCCAACGGTGCATCTCCGCCACCAGGGGATGGCGCACGTCGAGCGTGCCGAACACCTTGCGCGCCGCCTCCTCGCGATCCCAGGGATAGGCCTCTTCGATCGTCATCACGGCCAACAGCTCGTTCTTGGCGTTGCGCAAGGCGATGTCCTGATCGAGATGGATGATCGGCCCAGGCTCCACTGGCAGCGTCACCGGGATGGGGAAGACGTGTCCGCTGGCCAGGCGCATCTCATCGAGCACGCGCTGATAATCGGCCTGCCCCATGAAGCGATCGAGCGGCGAGAAGCCTCCGCTCGCCAGCAGCTCCAGATCGCATACCGCTCGCTCGGAGATCTGCAAGGAGGGCAATCGGCTGGCGTATTCCCTCAGCTCCTGCACCTCTTCGGGGGGCGCCACCAGATCGATTAGCTTGCCGCCGTAAGGCGCGATCAGGACCGACGTTTGCGTAGTTTCCAATTGGCCTCCTTAGCCTGCTACCTCTATATCTTTGATCACTTGGGGGGCTGACGCCCTAGAGTACACGCGATGCGGTGATCCGTCAATTTATCAAGCCCTGAATTGATTAAGCCGCCGGCCCTCTAGTCAACACGACGACGCTATCGATGGGGTCTGGCGCCTGCGCTGGCCCGAACACGAGCAGGTCGGCGCCGGACTGCGCCACGCGCAGCGGCGTGCGCGCCGGGTCGCTCAGGAGATAGGCGCCGGTCACGCCGTTCGCTCCGGACAGGCGCAGCTCTCCATCGCGCGGCCAGTCGAAGACGTGCACGTAGAGCTTGCCCGGCCGCGCCGTGCTGCGGCACCATTCGACCCCCTGGATCGGCCCCGGCCGCGTGCCGTAGATCGCCTCGCCGTTGACGGCCAGCCATTCCCCCATCGCCAGCAGGCGCTCGACGCTCGGCTGCGGGATGATCCCTTCGGCCGTGGGGCCGACATTCAGCAAGTAGTTGCCCCCCTTGCTCACGATGTCCACCAGCTTGTGGAGCAGATCGGACGTCGATTTCCAATTGTGGTCATCTTGCTTGTAGCCCCAGGTGTCGTTGATGGTCGCCGGCGTCTCCCAATCGGCGTCGACCGCCGTCCGGGGGATTTTGTTATCGCCGGCGGAGGCGTAATCGCCCAATTCGTTGCCGACGCGCCCACACACCAGACAGTCGGGCTGTAGCGTGTGGCACAGCTCGACCAGCGACGCGCTCTGTTCCGGCCTGATGATCATCGGCGTGTCAAACCAGATCAGGCAGATGGGACCATAGTTCGTCAGCAGCTCGCGCACCTGCGCTTTGACATAGTGTTCGATGTAGCCGTCGAAGTCCTTCTTCGTTTCATCGAAGTCCCAATCGTTGCCGTGGCCGTCCGGATGATGCCAGTCCTGCGTCTGCGAATAGTAGAAGCCGAGCTTGATCCCCTGCTTCTGGCATTCGGCGGCCAGCTCCTTGAGTGGGTCGCGGCCGAAGGGGGTGGCGTCGACGATGTTGTAGCGCGTCTGGGCGGTCTGGAACATACAGAACCCATCGTGATGCTTGGACGTGATCACGATGTACTTCTGGCCAGCACGCCTGGCCAGCGACACCCATTCCGCAGCGTTGAAAGCGACTGGGTTGAATTGCTCGGCCAATTTCTCGTATTCCGCCACAGGGATGCGGGCGAAGCGCATGATCCACTCGCCGATGCCCGGGATGGGCGTCCCTTTCCAGACGCCGGCGGGGATGGCATAGAGGCCCCAGTGGATGAAAAGGCCGAACTTGGCGTCACGCCACCAATCGAGGCGCGGGTCCTGGCGCGCCCCTGGACGCTGTCCGCGCCCCAGGGCGATCGACTCGTCGCGTTGGATCATCGTGTACTCCCTTTCTGACGCAGATGGAGATGGTCCTTCCGTCGCAGAGTGCAGCAAAGGGGGCGCAGAGGCATCCTTCGGTCCTTCCCCGGACGTCCTCTGCGCCCCCTGCAGCGATCAGTTTTTTTCTTGACGCCCACCCGGCGCGTGGGCGCCGGCACCCACAAGAGCAAGCCAGAAGCATTCACCTCCGGCTCATTTGAAGCCGGTGAGAGCGATCCCGCGCACGATCCAGCGTTGGAACAACAGATAGACGATGGTGATGGGCAAGATCACCAGCACCGACGCCGCCATCGTCATGTCCTGACGGCTGCCGTGCTGAGAGTTATACCACGTCAACATGATGGGCAGCGTGCGCTTCTCGGTCGTCGTGATCACGATCAATGGCCACAGATAATCGTTCCACGTCCCCATGAACTGGAAGATGCCCAGCGTCGCCAGGGCCGGCCCCATCTGCGGCAAGATGATGCGCGTGTAGATGCCGAACTCCGACGAGCCGTCGATGCGCGCGGCGTCGATCAGCTCGCTGGGGATGCCCTCGATGAACTGTTTCATGAGGAAGATGCCGAAGGCGCTGGTGGCCCCCGGCACGATCAACCCCCACAGGCTGTCCACCAGACCGAGAAGGGGATCATCATCGTCGCCAGGATCAGGGTGAAGAGGAGATTCTTGCCGAAGAACTGATACTTGGCGAAGACGAACCCCGCCAGCGAACTGGTGAAGAGGACCATGCCGACGACGCTGACGCTGACGATGATGCTGTTGAGGTAGAAGCGAGCCAGCGGCACGCGCGGATCGGTGAAGATCGTGCGGTAGCTCTGCAAGGTCGGCCGCTCCGGGATCAGGGTCGGCGGCATCCGAATGATCTCGGTGGACGACTTGAACGATGTGCTCAGCATCCACAGAAATGGCACCAGCGTAAACAGACAACCGATGATCAGGATCGCATACGTGAGGATGCGCCCCACATCGAGCGCCCGCTCCGCCCTTCTTGCTGCCTGTACGGTCATTCCTCTCCTCCTGCCCATTCGTTGACCCGCTGACTCGCCCTCTCGCTGATTCGCTCTCTCGCTGACTCGCTGATTCGCTGATTCGCCCTCTCGCCTAATACTCCCACTCCTGGCGCAGCACGCGCAGTTGCACCAGCGTCGTCACCAGGATCATCAGGAACAGGGCCATCGCCATCGTCGCCGCTAACCCCATCTCCTGATGGCGGAAGGCAGTCTCATAAATATGCAGAACGAGGGTGCGCGTGGCGTTGCCCGGGCCGCCGCGAGTCATCACGTAGAAAATAACGAACACCTGCCACGAGGAGAGCATCGTCATCACGATCACGAAGGTCAGGGTTGGGCGCAACAGCGGCAGCGTGATCATCCAGAAGCGCTGCCAGGCGTTCGCGCCATCGACGCGCGCCGCCTCATGGAAAACGTCGGGGATGCTCTGCAGGCCGGCGATGAAGATCACCAGGTTGTAGCCCATATCCTGCCAGACATAGGTGATGATCAGGCAGAACATCGGCAACGCGATGCCCAACACTTTGGTTTGAGGATCGCTCAGCCAGGCCATCCCCTTCAACCCCATCCAGCGCAGGACGAGGTTGAGCAACCCGAAGGTGGGGTTGTAGATGACGCCCCAGACCAGCGAGACAGCGACCAATGACGTGACGGTGGGCAGGAAGTAGATCGTGCGGAAGATCGTCTTGAGCCGCTCGTTGATCGACTCGATGAGGGCAGCCAGGGGCAGGGTCAGCGCCAGGTTCAGCGGCAGTACAGCCAGGGCGAAGATCAGGGTGTTCTGGACGGCGATGCGAAACAGCTTGCCCGACGGCGAGTCCGAGAAAAGATCAGCGTAGTTGTTAAGGCCAACGAAGGGGTTGCCGCCGCCCAGGCCGAGCATCCCCCCCTGGCGCGTTGGGCTATACCGGAAGAACGTGATCAGCACCGCCCAGATCATCGGCAGCAGGGTGAAAGCCATCATGTAAAGCATGATCGGGGTCAGGGCGGACGCTGCGAACCATTGCTGACTGCGGGAAAGCGGACGCCGTCGTGGAGCGGCGATGGCCATGGCAACCTCGCTTTCGGAGCGCGTCAGCGAGCGGCAGCCAGCCAGTCCTCAGGCTGGCTGCCAGCTCGCTGACCGCGGTCGCTGATCGGTGTGAAGCCTATCCGTACACTCTGTAACCTTGCGCTTTGTGTTCGTCGGGGTGCTCCCCAAAGGCTTACAGCGCTTGTTCGGACAGGCCCTGTCTTACGCGCCGATCTTGCTGTCGATCATGGCGTTCGCTTCGTCGTGCATGAGCTGCAAGCACTCTTTGACCGTGTGCTGTCCCTGCAACGTCTCCGTGATGCGCGTTTCGACCACGGTGTACCACACGAAATCGCGATCTTGCAGGTCGCCCACGAAACGGCCATAGGGGAGGACTTTCAGGCTGGGGCCGAGCCAGTTGAGGTCATTGAGCAAGGTGGGATCCTCGGCCACCGACTTGAGGGCTGGCACGGTGCCGGTGCCCACATTCCACTGGCGGGCGTTGGCCTGGTCCATCGTCATGAACTTGGCGAACTCCCACGCTTCCCGGATGTGCTTGCTGTTCGGCGAGACCACCTTGCCCCAGCCCGCGTCGGCCGCGAAGGCCATCTTCTCGCCGTAGTGGGGCGCCGACACGTACTCCCAGGGGTCGGGGAAGTCGGGATGGTTCTGGCGGGCGACGGGGACGATCCAGGGGCCGATGAAACCGATGGCGACCATGCCCTGGAAGAAGGAATCGCCGACCCAGTTCGTGCTGCCGTTAAAGGTGAGCGGATCGACGACCTTGTCTTTGATCGCCATGTCCGCCAGCCATTGTACAGTCTCCTCAGCCTGAGGGGTGAGGAAATTGAGGTGTACTTTGTCTTCAGCGAAGTAATCGCCGCCGCGCTCAAGGATGCCTTCCCAGAGCAGGAAGCCGAGGCCGTCGCCGGTGATGTAGTGGAAGCCAGCCACGGTCATCGTCTCGCCATCCCATTTGGTCATCTTCTTGGCGTGCTCGACCAGTTCGTCCCACGACTTCCATTCCGGGGGGAAGGGGATGCCGGCCTCGTCAAACATGCGCTTGTTGGTCAGGACGGCGCCATTCTCCAGGTTGTACTCGTTGGGCATGCCGAAGAGCTTCCCCTCCCAGACGTAGCCGTCGAGGGGCGCGGCGTAGAACAGGTCGCGAGCCTCGGATAGGCTGACGATATCCTCGGGCACCACGGCCAGGGTGTTCCCTTTGGCGTATGACTGCACCCAGCTTCCGAACATCTCCATCACGTCGGCCTCGTTCTTGGCCGCCATCGAGGTCTGGATCGTCTGGATGAAATCGGCGTAAGGGAAGTTCTCGTACTTGATCTCAACCTCGGGCCTGACCTCCTGCCATTTGCTGATCAGTTGCTCGTTGGTCTGCACGAAGGCGGTATTCTGGTGCGACCACAGGCGCAGGGTGATCTTCTCTCCTGCCGCCGCAGGCGCCGCGCCTTCCGCAGGCGCAGGCGCTGGCGTTGCCGCAGGCGCGCCGCAGGCAGCGGCCAGCACGCCCGCAGCGCTCACTCCCATCACGCGCAGAAACTCACGCCGTGAGAGACCTCGACGAACCTGGACGTCCATAGGATCTGCCCTCCTTAAGCTGAAAATATGGAACAGCGATCCACTGACGCAGCGGGCGCCAGCGCTCGGCTATGACGCCGAATTACCAGGAATGAGTCGGGACATCTGCGAAGATCAGACAATGCGCGGCGAGGGCATTGTAGTCAAGGCCATCGCCTTTGGCAAGGAGCCACGCTCATGTGACCATTCACCATCTGAGCAGCAAATTCGCGCTCGCGCCTTCATGAAAGCTCAGGCGGGCGCGAGTCCTGCGCAGGGGGGAACGGTGAACCGCTAAGCGCTTGTTCGGGTCCATCGCAAATCGGAAAGAAGGTGATCCCAATAGCGACGGCCAGCCTCTCGGATGCTGGCCGTCGCACAATAGACAGGACGAACGCAGGACAAGCGGCCCCGCGACCCTCGCGAAGCGCTATTCCTCTCGCTCCGGCGAACGCGCCAGCGAGGGACGGAGCCGTTGTGTGACCTGGCCCACCCAACTCTCCTTGCCGTTCCGGCTGACGTGACGCCGTCGCCGCTCTCCCTTCTCTCCTTCAGAGTAGTAGTAATAGTAGTAGTAATAGTAGTAGCCCGACCGTGAGACCGACAGTTTGTTGAGTGTGACTCCCAGAATATGAGCGCCCACCTTCGTCAGCTCTTCGACGGCTCGCTGCAACATGGGCTGCCGCGTCTCCCCTGCATCGACGACCAGCACGACGCCGTCCACCTGACGAGACAGGACGGCCGCGTCGGTGACCGCCAACGCGGGCGGGCTGTCGAACACAACGACGTCAGCTTCCTCTTGCAGGCGATGGATCAGCTCGCGCATCCGCTGCGAGCCAAGAAGCTCCGAGGGATTGGGCGGCAACTGCCCGCTGGTCAGCACGTACAGGTTGTCGATCTCCGTAGGCTGGATAAAGCTCTCGATGGACGCATTGTCTCCTGAGAGGAGAGCGCTCGTCAGGCCGCCTGCGTTGGGCAGGCCGAAGAATTTGTGGATCGTCGGGCGGCGCAGGTCGGCGTCCACCAATACCACGCTCTGTCCGTTCTGGGCCATCACCACCGCCAGGTTGGCCGCCGTCGTGCTCTTCCCTTCGCCCGGGCTGCTGCTCGTGATCAACAACGAGCTGATCGGACGATCGACGCTCGAGAACTGGATGTTAGTGCGCAGAGTGCGATAGGCCTCCGAGATCGGCGATTTCGGTTCGTGGTGGACGATGAGCCGACGCTGTCCGTCGTCCGCTTTCACGCGCGCGATCGTGCCCAGCGTCGCCAGGTTGACGATCTGCGTGACATCGTCGGGGGTCTTGATCGTGTCGTCCAGATATTCGATCAGGAAGACGCCTCCCAGCGCCAGCAGCGCCCCCACGACCGCAGCCAGCAGGGTGTTGACGAGGGTGCGGGGACGGACGGGAACCTCAGGGACCACCGCCGGCTCGGAGACGACTACGTTGTTGACCGAGCGCGCCTCGGCCAGGCGGATGTCTTCGTAGCTCTTCAGCAGATTGGAATAGGTGTTGCGATACTGGGTCAAGGCGCTCTGCAGCCGATCCAGTTCGGCCTTCTCGGCGGGCGTGGTCGCCTGGCTCAAACGATCGATCGCCTGCTGCGTCTCTTCGATGTCCCGTTGCACAGCGGCGATCTCGCGCGCCAGGTTCTCTTTGGAGCTGGCGAAGCGGCCAAGCTGCAGTTGTTCGTTCTGCTCCGAGAATACTTCGGGGATGGTGTTGGCGATCTCAGCGGCCAGCTCCGGGCTGGGGCTTTCCACGCTGAGCCGGATCAACTGCGTATCCCGCACGGGCTGCACCGAGATCGCCGCCCCCAGCTCTTGGGGGTTCTCCAGCCCTAGTCGTTCGGCGACCCGCTCCAAGACGGGCCGGGTCTTGAGCAACTCCGAATACGTGCGCGCCAGGCGCTCGCTGGTCAGGATCGCCGTATAGTCAGTCATGGTGGGGTTCTGCGCCTGGTTGATCAGCAATGTCACCGACGCCCGATAGATCGGTGTGCTGTTGCGACTGACGACGTAGGCAATGGCGCCGGCCAGCAGGGTGCAGATCACGATCAGCCAGAGCCATCTCCAGATGATGCTCACATATTGCCGAAGTTCCATGTGCCGAAGCCCCATCTCCTTATCGGACAGCCCAGCCAGCCACGTTCGCGAAGCCACGACCGTCCGGGCTCTGCCGTCGTATACCGCGATGTCGCTTTATCTCTAGCTAAGGTGTGACGAGCCGACCGCGCACGATGACCCGATGCGTGTTGGTCCACAGCGGCCAACAGGTGACCAGAGTCAACACAGGTTCGGTCGTCGGCGCCATCCAGCGCGCGTGCTCAATGCGCTCCTCAGGGGTCGCGCCGGCGTCGTCCAGAACGACGACCTCCTCCACCGCGTAGGTGAAGACGCGCCCATCCGCCGCGTAGACCTCGATCGGCGTTCCGACCTTGAGGCGCGGCTCCCGACGGTCCACATCGCGGCTGATCTGCTCAAAGACCTTCCCTTTCGTATTGTGATGGCCGGAGATCACGACATTGCCCACCTGGCCGAGGTTGGCGCTGTTGATGTGGTGGCCAGCAGCATAATCAGCGGTCTGCCAGACGCTCCGCCGGTTGTCCCCTTCTCCTGCCACACCCCAGGCGACTTCGATCACTGGCGTATCGATCCCTAACGCCGGGATGATCAACCGTGTGGGAGGAGAACCAGCGTCGTCGGAAGGGCTGACGACGCTGGCGGGGGTCGCGGCCGTCGGCGCTGCGGTTGGCGTCGCGAGCGACGCCGGCGCGACCGTGGCAGGCGGCGTGGCGGTGGGCGCTGGCGTCAGCGCGCGCGTCGGCTGCTGCGTGGGCGTCGCCGTCGCTGACTGCCCTGGCCGGCAACCGGCGAGCGCCAGCGCCAACAAGAATGCCCCCATCGTGAGCGCCAACAGGCTCCCCTTGCGCGATCTCTCTTGGGAGTCCCGATCGATCATAGGGTCTACTACCTGTGAAGCGGCGATGTCATCCTAAGAGCCTATCCGAAAAACGGTTCTGGCTGGTCTCCTGACCAGCCAGGAGCACGGTCAGGAGACCGCGCATGAGGCGTCGTAAGGCTTGCCGTCCACGAATCCGCGCATGACCATGATCACGTGTGAGAGCACGCTGACGCGGGCCGGTTGATTCGTGGATTCGTGTGTGTGATTCGTGGATGGCCCTCCTCCCCTTCTCGCTTGGGCCTGGTCCGTGCCCTTTTCAGTACCCATCGGGCCCTTCATGATGGATAAAGTCTAGATAAGAGCCTGCCCGGAAAACGGTTCTGGCGGGTCTCCTGACCAGCCAGGGGCATGGTCAGGAGACCGCGCCGAAACTTTTCGGATAGGCTCGTAAGGAGGGAAACAGCGTGACACCAACCAACCTCGACCGGACGGCGCTGGAGGAGGGGGACGAGCTGGCGCTCGATTTCGACAAGCTTCGCAAAGTGGCGCTGGCCGGCGAGCCGGTCTTGCCGGTGGCGGTTCAGGACGTCGAGAGCGGGGAGGTCCTGCTGGTGGCCTATGCCAATCGGGCCGCGCTCGACCACACCCTGGCTCACGGCGTCGCCACGTTCTGGAGCACGTCGCGCGGCGAGCTGTGGATCAAAGGGGCGACCTCCGGCGACACCTTGCAGATCGTCGAGGTGCGCGTCAACTGCGAACAGAATTCGCTGCTCTATCGTGTGCGTCGGCTGGGCCAGGGGGCCTGTCACACCCGCGACGCGCAGGGGCGTACGCGGGTGAGTTGTTACTATCGCCGGATCGTCGGCGGGAAACTAGAGGCGGCGTCGCCGCAAGGAGGTCTCACGGGATGAGCGTCCTCAAGCTGGGGTTGCCGAAGGGCAGCTTGCAGGAATCGACGTTCAAGCTCTTCGAGCGCGCGGGCTACAAGCTGACGGTGCAGACGCGCTCGTACATGCCGATCATCGATGATCCGGAGATCGAGTGCCTGATGTTTCGCGCTCAGGAGATGGCGCGCTACGTTGAGCGCGGCCTGCTCGATGTGGGGCTGACGGGCAAGGATTGGATCATCGAAAATAACGCCGACGTCGTCGAGGTGGAGGACCTCGTCTACAGCAAGGCGACGGCGCAAGCCTATCGCTGGGTGCTGGCCGTCCCTGAGGACTCGCCGATCCACAGCGTGCGCGATCTGGAGGGCAAGCGCATCGCTACCGAGCTGGTGGAGGCGACGCGCCGTTATCTGCAGAAGCATGGCGTGACGGCCGAGGTGGAGTATTCGTGGGGCGCCACCGAGATCAAGGCGCCGCTGTTGGTCGACGCCATCGTCGAAGGAACGGAGACCGGGTCGTCGTTGCGGGCCAACCGCCTGCGCATCATCGACACGGTCGCCGAGTCGACGACAAAGCTGATCGCGAACCGGCAGGCGTGGGCCGATCCCTGGAAGCGGGAGAAGATCGAGACGCTGGCGATGCTGCTCAAGGGCGCGCTGCAGGCCGAGGTCAAGGTGGGGCTGAAGATGAACGTGCCGCGCGAACGCTTGGAGCAGGTCACGTCGCAGTTGCCTTCGTTGCATACCCCCACCATCTCCAATCAGACCGATCCGGATTGGGTGGCCGTCGAGGTGATCGCCGACAAGCATCTTGTGCGCGATCTGATCCCGCGCTTGAAGCGCGCGGGCGCGACTGGAATTGTCGAGTATCCGTTGAACAAGGTGATCTACTGAGTGGGTTCGAGAGAGGAGAGGTCAATGTCAACCCCAACCAGCGGTCAGGCGCCGTTTGCCTTCGCCCATCGCGCGGACCTGCGCGCTGTGCCCCCCGCCGCGCGTGAGTTCGAGGTCAACCTGCACGGCGGCTTCGCCATCGACAAACGGCCTGGCCGCGGCCAGGTCTTCTACGGGATGCCGGGCTGCGGCCTGGTGCGCGTCAGCCCGGACTTGAGCCGACAGGAGGTCGTCTCGTTGCCGTCGGATCTGACGCCGGTCAACTTCCACAGCACCAAGATCGGCCAGTTCGACGGCCAGACGCGGCTGTTTTTGGCGGCCAACAACGACGCCATGGTCGTTGTCGTCACGCTGGAAGGGGACATCGACTTCGTCTTGCCGAAGCCCGTGTTCGAGCAATATCAGGCGGAGGAGGTCGCCTTTCGGCCGACCGACACCGCCCTGGCCGACGATCGTCTGTTCGTCGCCGATGGCTACGGCGCCAACTACATCTCGGTGGCGAGCGTGAAGCGCCGCCAGTGGACGGGCCTCTTCGGCGGCAAGGGGGAATCACATACGCACGACGGCTTCGGGACGGCGCACGGCCTCAACGTGACCCCTTCCGGCGCTCACCTGGCCATCGCCGATCGGCCGCATTCGCGCCTGGAGCTATACACGCTGGACGGGCGGTTCGACCGGTCGTACGCGCTGCCTGCTGGCTCGCGTCCGTGCGGCGTCGACTATGTGCAGCGTGACGGTCGCTGGTATGCGGCGGTGGGGAGCCTGGATGATCCGCAGCCAGGCCGGCCGGCGCCGATCTACATCCTGGATGCGGAGACCTACCAGGTGCTCTCGACGATCCGGCCCAAGGAAGAGTTGGGGCTGGAGCTGGTCGATCATTTACATAATGTAGTATGGCACGAGCACAACGGTCGGCTCTTTTTGGTGTGTCAGGCCTGGAACCCGGGGTTCTACTTCGTGCTGGAGCAGGCGAGCTAACGTGGTGTCCTCTCGAGTTGTGGGCGCCGCAGCGGCTCGAATCCACTTCGGCGAGTGAATGCGCCAGGTCGTAACGCGCCGAGAGGCGATCGTTGTCGAGCGTGGGGGAAAGTCACAGGTTGTAATCCTGGAGACGATCCCCCCTCCTGGCCAGCTCTGATCACGCCGGCGCGATGCAGGCGGGCAGGTCGGCGCGAGGGTTATTGACCAGCGTCGAGACCGCGTAGGCCTCCATCTCCTCCGCCGGATACGGCCTCAGCCATCCCTCCAGTTCGGCCGGAGCGCGCTCTTCCGGCGCCAGCCACAACGCGTACGCCTCCGGCGCCAGAATGACTGGCATCCGGTTGTGGATCGGTTCGATCAGCGCGTTGGGCGCGGTCGTGATGATCGTGCACGAGAGGATGGGGGCTTCGTCGGCAGGCTGCCACACTTCCCACAGGCCCGCGAACGCGAACGGTTTGCCCGAGCGCAGGCGAATGTACAGCGGCGTCTTGCGTCCTGTCCCCTCCGCGCGTCGCCATTCGTAGAAGCCGTCGGCCAGGACCAGGCAGCGCCGGCGACGGTAGGCGGCCCGAAAGGCCGGCTTCTGGGCCAATGATTCCGCGCGCGCGTTGATCATCTGCGCGCCGATCTGAGGATCTTTGGCCCAGGAAGGGATCAATCCCCAGCGGAAGAACTCCAGCTTCCGATCGGCGCGGTTGGCGACAACGGCCACCTCCTGGGTTGGCGCGATGTTATAGCGCAGGGGCAACGTCTCCGGCAACGCGATTCCAGGCAGAAGCTCCTGCAGGTCCTCCAGATCGCTGGCCAGGCTGAATCGTCCACACATCTTTGCTCTCCTTTGCTCACCCATGCCGCTGTTCTCACTATAGCACAAATGTTCCAAAGCCGCAAAGTGAGCGTCGCCAGAGAGCGCACGACACTTGACAGCGCCGGTTCTTTGAGGTATATTGTTACCCCACCCCCTGGGGGGTGGGGTAGCGAATCGCAGGAAAGCGCGGGCGTCGTCCACGCAGGAGGCCAGGGATGGCTGCCGATGTGACAACCGTCGAGATCGTCAATCGCCTCAAGAGCATCGAGGGACATGTGCGCGGCATCGAGCGCATGGTGGAGAATGGCGAGTACTGCATCGACGTGGTGAACCAGATCCTGGCCGTGCAGCGCGCCCTGCAGAAGGTGAATAGCCTGGTGCTCAACCAACACCTGCACACATGCGTCACCACGGCCATTCGCGGCGATGACCCCAACGAGCGCGAGCGCGTCATCGACGAGATCATGCAAGTCTTCGACGCGATCGGCAAACTGTGATGCGCTCCCCCATGACTTGATCACAAACCATGCGATTGGAGAGGAAGCGATGGCAAGCAAAACGTTCAAGGTCCCCAACATCAGTTGCGGACACTGCGTCATGACGATCCAGCGTGAAGTAGGCGAGCTGGCCGGCGTCAAAGCTGTGCGCGCTGACGAACAGAGCAAGATGGTCGCGGTCGAGTGGGAGGAGCCTGCCACATGGGAGCAGATCCGCTCCCTGCTGGAGGAGATCAACTATCCCCCGGAGAATTGAGGCAGCCGTGGCAGAGAACGAGCCAATCATCGTCTACACTCAACCCGGCTGACTGTTCTGCTCCCGGGTGAAAGAGTTTCTTTCCCAACGGGCTGCGGCCTTCGTGGAGCGTGACGTCTCCCAGGACGAGAGCGCCCTGGCGGATCTGGAGCGCCTCGGCGTGATGACGACCCCTGTCACCGTGAAGGGGGAGGCCATCGTGGTCGGGTTTGACAGGGCCGGGCTGACGAGGTTGATCGAAGGGTAACGCGCCAGGCGAAAACCCCGTCCTGGCAGCGGAGTAGCATGAAGGCCGGGGCGAGGCAGAGGAGTGACCATGGCGGAGAAACAGGTGACTCTGCCCGTCAAGGGCATGCATTGCGCAAACTGCTCGACGACGATCGAGCGTAATCTGAAGAAACTTCCGGGCGTGACCTCGGCGAACGTCAACTACGCCACGGAACAAGCCACGGTCATCTTCGACCCTGGTCTTCTCGGCGAGGACGCCATCGTCAATAAGATCAAGGACGTCGGCTACGATGTGGCGACCGCCAGGGTCGAGTTGCCCATCGTCGGGATGACCTGCGCCAACTGCGCGCTGACCATCGAGCGGACGCTGAGCAAGAAGACGCCGGGCGTCGTCTCGGCTGTGGTCAACTTTGCGACGGAGAAGGCCACGGTGGAGTATATCCCCGGCGTGGCGACGCGCGCCGACCTGGTGGCCGCGATCGCTCGCGCCGGCTACGGCGTGGCGGAAGCGACCGACGCCAGCGCGCCCCTGGAGGATGCCGAGCAGGCCGCGCGCGCCGCCGAGATCGCTCAGCAGACGCGCAAGTTCTGGATCGGCGTCGCCTTCGCCCTGCCTCTGTTCCTTTTCAGCATGGCTCGCGACGCGGGCCTCCTCGGGCATTGGGCGCACGCCGCCTGGGCCAACTGGTTGATGTGGGCGCTGGCCACGCCCGTGCAGTTCTACGTCGGCTGGGACTATTACGTCGGCGGCTTCAAGGCCCTTCGCAACGGCGCGGCCAACATGGACGTGCTGATCGCGATGGGCTCCTCGGCGGCGTACTTTTACAGCCTGCCCGTCACCGTCGCGCTGACCCTGGGGACCACCGCCCTGGGCGAGCATGTCTACTTCGAGACGGCGGCGGTGATCATCACGCTCATCAAGTTGGGCAAGCTGCTGGAGGCCCGCGCCAAAGGACAGACCAGCGCCGCGATCAAGAAGCTGATGGGGCTGCGCGCGAGGACCGCCCGGGTCGTGCGCGACGGCCAGGAGATCGACATCCCCGTGGAGCAGGTGCGGGTCGGCGACCTCGTGCTCGTCCGGCCGGGGGAGAAGATCCCCGTGGACGGCGTCGTCGTCGAGGGCCGATCCGCTGTGGACGAGAGCATGCTGACCGGCGAGAGCATGCCGGCCGACAAGAAGCCTGGCGACGCGGTGATCGGCGCGACGATCAACAGGCAAGGGCTGCTCAAGATCGAGGCGCGCAAAGTGGGCGCGGACAGCGTCCTGGCGCAGATCATCCGCCTGGTGCAGGAAGCGCAGGGAAGCAAGGCGCCCATCCAGCGGTTGGCCGATCAGGTCTCTGCGATCTTCGTGCCCGTCGTCATCGGCATCGCCCTGGTCACCCTGTTGGTCTGGTGGTTCGGCGTGGGGGTGGGCTTCACGCCAGCCATGATCCGCATGGTGGCCGTGCTGGTCATCGCCTGTCCCTGCGCGCTGGGCCTGGCGACGCCGACCGCGATCATGGTGGGGACAGGCAAGGGCGCCGAACACGGCATCCTGTTCAAGAACAGCGAGGCGCTGGAGCGCGCCCACGCGCTGAAGGTGATCGTCCTGGACAAGACGGGCACGATCACCAGAGGCGAGCCGGAGGTCGTTGACGTCATCGCGCTGGATGGGGCCTCGGGCGCCGATGAAGTGCTACGGCTGGCGGCCTCGGCGGAGCGCGGCAGCGAGCACCCCTTGGGCGCGGCGATCGTGCGCGCCGCTCAGCAACGTGGGCTGGCGTTGACCACACCAGCGCAGTTCGAGGCCATCCCGGGGCGCGGGGTCGTGGCCGTCGTCGAAGGCCGCGCCGTCATTCTGGGCAATCTCCAACTCATGCGCGAGCGACAGCTCCACCTGAACGGCCTGGAGAGGACCGCGGAGCGCCTGCAGGACGAGGCCAAGACCGTCATGTGGGTCGTGGTCGATGGTCAGGCGCGAGGGCTGATCACCGTGGCAGATACCATCAAGCCTGGATCGCGAGAGGCCGTGGCGCAGATGCACCGTCTTGGCCTGCAGGTGGTCATGATCACGGGCGACAATCGCGCCACAGCAGAGGCCATCGCGCGAGAGGTGGGCATCGATCGGGTGTTGGCGGAAGTGCTTCCCGGCGACAAGGCCGCCGAGGTGAAGCGGCTCCAGGACGAGGGGATCGGCCTCGTCGCCATGGTGGGGGATGGCATCAACGACGCGCCAGCGCTGGCTCAGGCCGACGTGGGCATCGCCATCGGCACAGGCGCCGACGTCGCCATGGAGACGGCGGATGTCACGCTGATGCGCGGCGACCTGCGCGCCGTACCGCAGGCCATCGCGCTGAGCAAGGCGACGATGCGCATCATCAAGGAGAACCTGTTCTGGGCCTTCTTCTACAACGTGTTGCTGATCCCTGTCGCCGCGGGCGCGCTCTACCCATTCGCCGGCCTGCCGATGATGCTGCGCGCGTTGCATCCGGCGCTGGCCGCCTTCGCCATGGCCTTCAGCAGCGTCACCGTGGTGACGAACAGCCTGCGCCTGCGGAGAGTGCGCCTGTGATCCGGCCCCCCTTGCAAGATAGAGCTGATTTTGAGGTGAGAGAGGAAATGAGCAGCCGTAAGGTAGCGATACGAACGAAATTCTTTCTGGCTTGCGCGCTTCTGGCAATGGTAGCGACCGCGTGCGCTTCACAGCCCACATCGGATCCGACATCGCCAGGCAAGAACGCTGAGGGGTACGTGGACATCTCGGTCGATCAGTTGGCCACGATGCTTGAGCAAAAAGATTTCATCCTGGTCAATGTACATGTCCCCTATGAAGGGGAGCTGCCGCAGACCGACCTCTTCATCCCCTTCGATCAGATGGGGGATCACCTGGATCAACTGCCGGACAAGAACGCTCCGATCGTTCTGTATTGCCGCAGCGGCAGCATGAGCGCCACGGCCGCTCGCCAGTTAGCCCAGCTTGGCTATACCAACGTGTACGAACTAGATGGTGGATTTCGAGCGTGGGCCGCCTCTGGTCGCGAGGTGCTGATCAGGTAAGAGCGCTTCTGGAGAAAGCAACCAGCGAGGGGGAGGCGGGTCCATCAACCACCTTCATTGACGACTTCCTCTCGCTGATTCGCCCCCTCGCCGATTCGCCGACTCGCTCTCTCGCTGATTCGCTGATTCGCTCTCTCGCTGATTCGCTGATTCGCTCTCTCGCTGATTCGCCCTCTCGCTCATTTGCCCCTTTCACCCGAGCAGGTGCACGTATTCCTGAAGCTTGCGCTGGTTGATCTTGATGAAGTCGTCGCGGATGACCTGCTCCATCTCCTCGGGGGTGAGGCGCATGGCCAGGATCTCCAGCGCATCTTCTGGGGACTGTCCATAGGCCAGTTTTTTCTTGCCGTTCTTGAGGCTGAACAGATACATGTAGTGCGGATTGCTGAAGCTGCTCATAGACGCCTGCCTGCGAGAAGCGCTTTTCCCCTCATGCTTTCGCCAACGCCTTCATGAAATCGATCTGTCGTTGTCGCGCCAGCTCGGGCAGCCCGCGGTTGACCTCGTCATCGTACTTCCCTGCCAGCAGATCGCGATAGAACTGATAGTCGATGCCCGCCACTTTTTCGTCGTCGGGGAAGCGGTGATAGTTCTCCTTGGTCATCAGGCTCTTGCCTTCGGCGATCAGTTGGTAGCCCAGGGCGGAGCCGGGGTAGGGGGCGTAGAACGAGATCGAGGGCATGATCCGCCGCGTGTACTTGACCATGCGCATCGTCTTGATGGCGTCCTCGCGCGTCTCGCCAGGGATGCCGAGCATGATGTTCGACCAGAAGACGGGCGCCTGGCGCCCCTCGCGCTCCAGGTCGTCGGCGATGCGGTGCATGAGGTCGATCGTGAAGTAGTTGTCTTCCTCCGTGCACTCCTTGTTCAGGATCCTGAGGACGCGATCGCTGCCCGACTCGAAGCCGATGGAGATCGTCATCCAGTTCGTCTCGCGGATCAGGGCCTCGAAGAGGTGCGGCCACTGGCGCACCGTGTCGGCGCGGGCGGCGGCCCAGTAAGGCCAGATGCGATTGGCCCTGCGCGGGTATTTCTCGATCCACTCCTCCAGCCAGCTCGGGTTCTGGAAGAACATGGAGTCGTGGATCACCACGGAGCCGACGCCGTACTTGCGATCGAGGTAGTTCAGCTCGTCGATGACCATGTCCACCGGGCGCCGCCCCATGTTGGGGATGTAGGAGTTCTCATTGCAGAAGACGCATTGCCAGGGGCAGACGCGGCTGGTCAGGATAGTCGCCACGGGCGGCGGCCCCCAGCCGCACTCCGGCTCCAACGGCCAGTGGAACTTGCGCGCCAGGCGTCGGCTGGCGGGCTTGGGCCACAGGGTGCGGTCGATCATCGGCCACTCGGCCATCGAGCGTGCGCCTTCCCCCTGGATCAGGCGTGGGAAGTCGTGGGGATGGCGGACCAGATCGACGATCATCTTCTCCGCTGGCCCCTGCACGATCTTGTCGAAGTACGGCACGGACTCCATCTCGTCGATGGCCACCGTCGCGTGCATGCCGCCGACGAGGACCAGGCCCTGAGGATTGACTTCCTTGAAGAGCTGCGCCGAGCGGTAAGCCATGGGGTACGTATAACTGCGCACATTCATGAGCAATAGATCGTAGCCGACGAGCTGGCGCCGGACCTGATCCCACGACGTGCAGGCGCGCGTCGACGCCAGGTTGGTCATCACCCCGTTTTGGTGTAGGATGGTGCGTAGCAATCCCAGCCCATGATCCTGCCACTGCTCGTGGGGGCCGGCGGGGTTCACCAGGTCTCCCAGATCCCCCAGGTCCAGCCACAGGCGTCGCGGGCCGGACGACTCGGCGGTTTTGGCCCGCCGCGGCCAGAGAAACTTGAACATGACGTGCTCCCAGATGATCGATGCGGTCCCGTTTCCTGTTGGTCGGTTGAGGACGCGTGCGCCGATGCGAACAGGCGCCGGGCCAGGCGGTCGATTCAGAGATATTGTAGGCGACGCAGGGACAATTTGTCAAAAGATCGTCTTCGTTATTCCGACCCCACAACGATGAGGTGAACGATGACTGATGAAGATGTCTTGCACGTGTCCGCCCGCCGCCAGCGGCTTGGTCTGGACGATCATGGACGCGCCGTCTGGCGAACTGAGATCACGCCGCGTCAGCTCCCAGCCCGGCAGACGGCCCTCTTGCTTTGCGATGTGTGGGATCATCACTGGTGTCGCGGCGCCGAGGAGCGGCTGGCCGACCTGTTGCCGCGCATGAGCGAGGTCGTTCAGGCGACGCGCGCGCGCGGCGTCCACATCATCCACGCGCCTTCGGAGACGATGGCGTTCTACGCCGGGACCCCCGCCCGCGAGCGCATCCTCGCCGTCCCTACGGTCGCGCCGCCTCCGGAGCGCGGGCACGCCGATCCGCCGCTGCCCATCGACGATAGCGATGGCGGCTGCGACAGCGGCGAGCCGCCCTGGCATCGGGCCTGGACGCGCCAACACCCCGCCATCGTCATCGATGAAGAGCGCGATGTCGTTGCCGACGAGGGGCCTCTGATCTACAGCTACCTCCGCCATCATCGGATCGAACACCTGCTGCTGATGGGGGTCCATACGAACATGTGCGTGCTCAATCGCTCGTTCGCCATCAAACAGATGGTGCGCTGGGGCGTCGATGTGATGTTGGTGCGCGATCTGACCGATACGATGTATCACCCGGCGCGTTCCCCCTATGTCAGCCATGAGGAAGGGACGCGCCTGGTGGTGGAATTCATCGAGAAGTTCTGGTGTCCGACGATCGTCAGCGCCGATCTGCTGTGATGGACCGCGGCGTGGGGTCTGGAGCGGGGCGCGTCTCGTGCCCGCGCTCCCGCGTGGGCACGAAAGACCCGGCGCACAACGAGAGACAAGGAGGCGCTCATGCGCGTACGATTGGTGGGACTCGCTCTTCTCCTGTGTCTTAGGTGGGCAGCGATCGACGCCGCGGGAGGGACGGCGCGCGCTGGCCCCCACCGGGGCGTCGACATGCTTCCGGCGACTCCTCCTCTGTTGCTGAACCCCGGCCTGGAGTGCACGGAGGGCTACTACGATCCAGAAGGGGTCGTCGGCAACGTGCCCAACGGCTGGAGGGGGCTGATCCTCAACGGCTCTCCGCGCGTCAACAGCACGCGCGTCCTTGTGAGTGGCAACAACCAGTGTGATCTCAATGCGCCGGGGCACGTCGAGCGGCTGGAAGGGATCGATAGCTGGATCTTTCGCGCCAAAGACCTGGAGACGCCTCCGCAGCCTGGCAAGCCCTTCGACGGCCTGCTCTACCAGCAGGTCGCGGTGACCCCCGGCGTCGCCTACAGCGCCAGCGCCTGGCTGCTCAGCCTGTGCGGCGGCACAAGCGCTGACTGCCCCTCCGGCTACTACATCGCGAAGATGCTGGGGGTCGATCCCAGCGGCGGCGTTGACCCCCTGGCTCCCTCCGTGCAGTGGGTCGAGGATCGACGCAGCCACGTCGAGGCGGGATGGGTCAATCTGCGGCTGGGCTTCACCGCGCAGGCGATCACGACGACCCTCTTCGTGCGCCTCAACAGTCCCTTCCAGTGGCACGGCAACCACGGGTTCATCGACGCGGTCAGCATCGTCCATGCGCCGACCGCCCGCTTCCTCGACATGCCGGATCAGGTCACCTCGCCCGCGATCCCCGTGCAGTGGGACGGCGACTTAGGACCCGACATCCCGCTGATTCCCGGCGGGACCTATCAACTGTACTTTGATGTGGAAGCTCGCGAGGGGCTTGCTGGCCCGTGGCAGCCGTGGCTGGAGGGGCAGCCGGCTGGCGGCGCGCTCTTCTGGGCGGGGGCGGCGCCCCTCCCGCGCGACTTCTACTTTCGCGTGCGAGCGCGCGCCGAGCAGCCGCCCGCGCCGCCGGAAGGCGCCTGGCCCAACCATCGCTATCCCGGGGAGTGGGTCGAGTCAGGCCCGGTGACCGTTGCGCCGATCATCCTATCCTACCGTGAGTTTTTACCCGCGCTAATACGTTGAACGATGGTCGATGGAGGGGGCTTGCGCCGTTTATGCAGGTTGAGAGCAAGCACTCGAGACTTGCGCCCGATCCTCGTAGCCCTGGCTCAAACTGGGCTGCGAAAGGGGCCCGGACGGTGCATGCGTCGCGTGCGGAGCGAGAGCTGCGACTGGTAGGGGGTCAATCATCCCAGGGAGGACGAGATAAGCGGCGCATCCTGTCCCTTCGCCCTGGCTGTGAATGTACAGGTTGCCGTCATGCGCCCGCGCGATGGCCTCGCTGAGCGCGAGGCCGATCCCCATGCCGCCGAAACGGCGCGTCGAGCTGCCATCCACCTGATAGAAGCGCTCGCCGATATGTTTCAGCTTTTCCAGAGGGATGCCGACGCCGCGATCGACGACGGCGATCACCAGTTGGCCGTTGGAGCCCCAGGCGTGGATGCTGACCACCCCTCCCATCGGGCTGAATTTGATGGCGTTGTCGAGCAGGTTGATCAAGACCTGTCGCAGATGGTCTGCGTCGGCCAACAGGCGCGGCAGGCGATCATCCAGATCGAGGCGGATTGCGACGCCGGCCTGCAAGGCGTGGCGCTGCCAGGCATGGTGAACCTCTTGAATCAGCTCTGCGGGCGCGATCTCGGTCCGGCGCATGTGCTGCGGGTTGAGAGTTTGGAACATGAGCAGCCGATTGATCATGAACTGCAGGCGATCCCCCTGGCTGTCCAGAATGGTCAGGGCGCGCGCCAGCTCGTTGGTCAGCGGACCGAAGGCGCCGTCGCGCATCAGCTCAACGTAGCCGCGAATCAGGGTAAGGGGTGTGCGCAGTTCGTGGGACACATTGTGGATCATCTGATCCTTCGCCTGCAGGGCCGCCCAAAGCTGCGCGTTCAGCTCGCTCAGGGCGTGTTCGTTTTCCTCCAATTTCTGGCGCGACTGTCGCAGCGACGTCAGCATCTCGGCGGCGCGTTCGGCCAGTTCGGTCAGCTCGTCGTTGCCCGGCAGACGCACGTCCGTCGTCAAATCCCCCGTCTGAGCGATCCGTTGCACCTGGCGGGTCAGGTGGGCCAGCCGCGCCAGGGCTATCTTGTTGATATATGCCAGACTTAGAACGCTGAAAGTTGACGCGATGGCAGCGATGGACAGGAGCATGACGCGGATGGCCGTTTGCCCCTGGGCTGACACTCTGCGCGGCTCGTCCACGCGCAAGGCGAGCGCCGGCTGCCCGTAAAGATCGCGTACGAGCGCGTAGCCGACCAGGGTTTTGGCGTTCAGGGGGTGGACGGCGATCCCTGCCACGTCCGGCGAAGCGGCCAGATCGCCCATTTCCGTATAATTGTGCGCAGTGAGCGCCAGACGCGTCAGGGTTGCCAGGCGTTGGACGCGGTCGGCGTTCAGGAAGCGCCCCATCACGAAGATCCCGCGGGCTGGCCCCTGGCCCGTGCTGGTCAGGATGGGCCGCGCGCTGATCAGGGCTGGCCCCTCGGGCAGCATGAGGATCCCCGCGATCCCCGCGCGGCTGATCGCTCGCGGCCACAGCGGCGAGCCGACCGTCAGGCGCTCGACGAGGCTCTGCGGCGTCGGCTGGGCGGCCTCTTGTTCGAGCGAGAATCCCTGGCTGTAAACGATCGCGCCACTGGTGTTTATGAGGAGAATGAAGTTGACTTGAAGGTTCGTAAAGGTTGCGTCGACGAGATTGGAAGCGATGTAGGATGGATTGGCGTCGGCGACGAAAGCGTACGTATCGTCCCAGGCGGCCCAGTCCTCAACGATCGCATCAAGGGCGGCGATCTCATCGGTGAGGGCGGCTAAGGCTCGGCTGACATCCTGGCGCATCTCTTCTGCTTCGATCTTTACGAACTGCGCCTCCAGAATCATGGTCGCAATCGAATACAACACTGTGAACGCGCACAGGGCTGCCGCGGCCGTGAAGATCACCAGCTTGCGCCGGAGTTTCATGCGCCCTCCCTCTCGGTTTGCAGAGATGATCGCCAGCAACCTTTGTTCTACCAATCATAACAGCAAATCAAGGCAACGGGAGCGATGATGGGAAAAGGGTACTAACCACGGCCAGGCCGATCGGCACGCCGGGACCTTCGGTCCACAGGCTCCGCTTGACGCCCTCTTTGCCGCGATCAGTGGGATTGGGGCCGGTTTTTTCCCGCCCAGCGTCCACGAATCCTGGCCACGAATTCGCGAATGGCCGTTACGACGAGTGAGACGCGCCAGTGCAGGCGGATGCTTCGTGTATTCGTGAGCACAATTCGTGGACGGCCATCCCTTCCCTTCCCTTCCTGTTTTCGCTGCCGAACTCAGATGGACCTCAAATTTGCAAGAGCCCGCTTGGTTGTGGACGACTGTCGCCAGGCTGTCGATCACACAGGGTAGGGACGCTCGCCGCGTCCAGAAACCTATCCGAAAAGTTTCGGCGCGGTCAGGAGACCAGCCAGAACCGTTTTTCGGATAGACTCTTATTTATGGATGATGACGAGGGTCCCTGGCGTCTCGGCCGTGCTGCGGACTCGCCGCTGGCCGGGAGGGAGGGCTGGCTCCGTCCAGTCGAACAGCCATTTGGCGTCTTCCGTGCGCATGTTGATGCAGCCATGGCTCATTGGACGGCCGAACTGATCATGCCAGTAGGCGCCATGGAAGGAATAGCCCTGATAGAAGAACTGAACCCAGGGGACATTCGGCAGGTAGTAGTAGTCGCCGTCTTCGCGGCTGCCCCCTTCCATGAGCTGGGCGGTGACCTTGCTCTGGATGCGGAAGACGCCGGTGACCGTCGGCGTGCGCGGCAGCCCCGATGAGATGATGAAGGTGCGCACAGCGGTCATCCCTTCGTAGGCAGTTACGCGCTGCGCGCCGAGATCGACGTCGATCCATTTTTCGCCAGCTATCGCCGCGCGCGCGGGGACAGGAAGGCCCTCGGCCAGGAACAGAGATATGGCCGCGTCGGCGGCTGGCGGGATAGGACGCGCTTCCCCGCTGTTCTCCTGGTCTGTCGAGCTGCTCGTAAGGCTGGGAGCGAGCACGACCTGCGGCAACGGCCGTGCGGCCGCTGGCGGGTTTTCGGCCAGGTGGTCGCGGCCAGACATCGCGCCAGGACTGGCGGCTAAGACGCCGACCCCGGCGATCAGCCACGCCAGGAGAGCGACGCCCACCGCGCGCGCAAAGGAGGCCATCTCAGATCGAGGGCAGGATCTTGGACTCGAGCCTTCAGGCGGTCTGGTTATGCGCAGGATGTGGCCGGCTAAAGCCTCGAATCCGGCCTGCAGACGTCGCGTCCGCATCGTTTATGAGGCAAGCGCGGCGACCACGCGCTCGAGGCGCTCCCGCGCCTCCTGCGCCATCTCGTTCAGCGCCGGATTATCGGCCAGCTTGAGCATGGCCAGCGGATCGGCGATCGAGATGACGGCGCCGTCCTCGACAGCGTAGACGATCACATTGCAAGGCAATAGCAAGCCCATGTCGAGGTCGGCGCTGAGCGCCCTGTGCGCCAGCGGTGGATTGCAGGCGCCAAGGATCGTGTAGGGGCGGAAATCGACGCCGAGTTTCTGCTTGAGCGTCGCCTGAACGTCGATGCTGGTGAGGACGCCGAACCCCTGCTCTTTGAGCGCGGCCGTGACCTTTTCGATAGCCTGCTCATAGGGCACAGCGACCTTCACTTCCAGACCAAGCGAAGGGTTTGTCGCGGCCATCCGACTCTCCTTTCCTCCTTGGGGGATGACCCTATTATATCACGCCCGAGAGTGGCTGTGGGCCTGATCATTGGGCCAGCCGCGCGATCGCCTGACGCGCGGCTGCCAGGCGGGGATTGGCGGCGAGGGCCGCCTCGTAGGAAGCGCGCGCTGCCGCGATCTGTCCCATCGCCTCGTAAGCGATCCCCCGTTGCAGTAGCGCCTCCTCCAGCATGGGCGCTGCCGCCAGGATCTGGTCGGCCAGATCGAGCGCCTGCTGATGCCGCCCGGCCTGGTTGTACGCCTCCAGGGGGCCGAACCGATACCACAGCAAGCGCGGCGGCGTGGGCAGCGTTAGGGCGCGCCGAAACGCTTCCGCCGCCTCGATCGGCTGACCCAAAGCGAGATAACTATCGCCGAGATTGAACCAGGCGTAGAGGTCGCCGATCGCTTCCACCTCGGCCTGGGCGGACGCCAGCGCCCGTTGCCGCATGGCCGCATCATCCCAGTCGGCGCCGATGAGCGCGGCCACTTGCGCTGCTTGTTCGGAACGGTAAACAGGGATGTAGAGGCGATGAAAAGCGCGCCACAGGCGGTCGAACTCGGCGACAGACAGGCGCAGGTTCGGCCCGCTGTAGGAATCAGCGACGAGCATGACGCCGGCGTCGCGGTCGTACCCCGTGACCAGGCGGTAATGGCCGGTCAGCTCGTCGCCGGGGCGATCCAGCCACTGTTCGACGATCACGGGGATGCGGTGGGCGACCAGCCGTTGCAGCGTCTCCAGGTCGCCGTTGACGCGCACGCGCGCGCCATAGCCGGCCTGCTCCAGATAGGCGGCGATCTCTGAGGGGCTGACGTTCTTATCCTGGTCTCCCCCCTTCAAAATCGGCGCCAGGTCGTACTGGGTGACCCCTTCGCCGTAGAAGCTGAGGGCCATCGCTGCCGTGGCCGGCGCGCAGTTGTTCAGGCGCTGATACTCATGGCGCACGGGGCCGAGCCAGGCCGCAGGAGGAGGATCGGCGACCGGCGCTGGCCCGACGGCTGGGCTTTGAGGCGCGGCGATCGCCGGAGAGGGCGTCGCCTTCGTCTCCGGCAGACGCAACTCCTGGCCGACGATGAGGAGATCCGGATCATCGAGGGCGTTGATCTGGATCAGCGTTGCCAGAGAAACGCCCTGCGCGGCCGCGATCCCGCTCAACGTGTCGCCAGGCTGGACGATGTAGGTCCTGGGGGGCGTATCCGCCGCGGTCGGCGCAGGCGAGGGAGCCAGCGTCGCCGTGGATATGGGCGTCGACGGAGCGGCCGTGGCGCGAGAGGCGGCCTGGACGGCAGGTTGGACGACGGGGGGCGGCGTCGCGGCCAGCGTTGGGCGCGCAACGACTGTCGTGGAGGTGGGCGCGTCTGCGTTGTGTGCAGGCGGCGACGGGGCCTGGCCGCAGCCGACCAGGAAGAAGATGGTCGTGAGGACGATCGGCTGCCATCGTGGCCAGCCTCTCGTCCTCTCTCCCGTTTTCCGGGCGCTCTTGCGCGCGATCATCCCTGGCTCAGATGCCGGCGCAGCCAGTCCAGCGTGCGCGTCCAGGCGTCCTGCGCCGCCTCCGGGTTGTAGCTGGCCCCAGTGTCGTTGAAGAACGCGTGGCCAGCTCCCTCGTAGATATGGAACTCGTTCTCGATGCCTGCCTGCGTCAATGCCTCCTCCATAGCGCGCACCGCATCGACGGGAATCCCCTGATCGTTGGCGCCGTACAATCCCAGCACGGGCGCTTTGACCTCGGCTGCCTCCTCGGGTTTGAGCGGCGAGCCATAGAAGGGCACCGCGGCGCCCAATTTCTCCTCGACGCGCGCCGTCATCAGCACCAGGCGGCCTCCCATGCAGAAGCCGACGATCCCCGCGCTCGGGCCGGCCACGTAGGGCTGTTCCAGCAGGAAGGCCACGGCCTGACGGATCTCGGCGACGGCCGCCTCCATGTCCAGCTCCATCACCAGTTTACGGGCCTCGTTCGGCTCCGTCACGACGACGCCGTGATAAAGATCGGGCGCCAGGGCGACGAACCCCTCGCGGGCGAAGCGACGGGTCACGTCTTTGATGTGTTCATTCAGGCCCCACCACTCCTGGATGACGACCACGGCCGGCGCTGGTTGATCGCTGGCTGGCCGCGCCAGGTAGCCGGTGAGGGGTTGGCCTTCTGCGCTGCCGTACTCGATGATCGCCCCCTCCTCATCGGCTGGCGCCGTTTCCGCAGTGGGGGAGGCCACAACGGGCGGCGGCGGCGGCGTGACTGGCACGCAGGCCGCGGCCAGCAGGTTCGCGGCGGCCAGGCTGCCCAGCGCGATCGAGGCGCGCGCGACGAAGTCACGACGCGAGAGAAATCCACACTGAAACGAGCGTACCAGTTCCATCACATAAACGCGGTCCATCGGTTATCTCTCCTCAGTCGATTGGGGGAGTCGGCCAATATCAGGAAACAGGAGGGGGAGGGCCTTCTTAAGGACCGCTGCGGCCTCTCGTTGGAAGCTGAACGGGCCGCAGCGATCCTGGAAGGGAATTACCAGGCGTATGCCTCGGGGGCGGGGCCGCCCGGGCCAGGGAAGATCGCGTCGAGCCGCTGGAGGGTCTCGGCGCTCAGCTTGATCTCCAGCGCGCGCAGGCTGCCATCCAGTTGCTCGATGGTGCGCGGGCCGATGATGGGCGCGGTCACCGCCGGATTGTGCAGCAGCCACGCCAGCGCCACATCGGCCGGCTGTTCGCCCAACTCGCGGCAGAGGGCTTCATAGGCTTCGATGCGAGGGCGATGCTGTTCGAGCGCTTTCTGGACGTGCTCGGAGGCGCGACGTCCGGTTGCGGCCTTCTCGAGGACCCCACCGAGCAGGCCGCCAGCCAGAGGGCTCCAGGGGATCAGGCCCAGTCCATAGGCCTGGCAGGCTGGGATCACCTCCAGCTCGATCATGCGCGCGTTGAGGTTATAGAGGCTCTGCTCGGACACCAGTCCCATAAAATGGCGCTCGGCCGCCGCCGCCTGGGCCTGGGCGATGTGCCAGCCAGCGAAGTTGCTGCTGCCGACGTAGATCACCTTGCCCTCGCGCACCAACTGCTCCATCGCCTGCCAGATCTCTTCCCAGGGAGTCTCGCGATCGATGTGATGCATCTGGTAGAGGTCGATGTAGTCGGTCTGCAGGCGACGCAGGCTATCCTCGCAGGCGCGCTTGATGTGCAGCGCCGATAGCCTTGACTGGTTGGGCCAATCGCCCATGACGCCGTACACTTTAGTCGCGAGCACGACCTTCTCGCGGCGGCCGCCCCCTTGGGCGAACCAACGGCCGATGATCTGCTCGGTAACCCCTTCGCCCTTGCGCCAGCCGTAGACGTTGGCGGTATCGAAGAAGTTGATGCCCAGCTCCAGGGCGCGGTCCATGATGGCGTAGCTGTCCGCCTCGCTCGTCTGCGGCCCGAAGTTCATCGTGCCCAGGCAGAGCGGGCTGACCTTGAGGCCGGTGCGGCCAAGATGTCGGTACTCCATGCGATCCTCCTCCTCTGTGGATATCTGCCATTGCCAAGAGACGGGACGCGATCTCGGGGCGCTGCATTGGAACACGGATCGGTACGGGGTCAGGGACTGATCCCGTACCGACCTGGATCCAGTTTCATCGCCATCTGGTCGCGCGACAGCTTTACAAATATACGAGAGGGGAGGCAGAAAAATGGTAAGAACCTATCCGAAGGGGCCTTTGTCCTATCCCAGAGGCAGCATCAGATGAAAGGTGCATCCCTGGTTCGGCCCAGGGCTTTCGACCCAGAGGCGCCCGCCCATGCGTTCGGCGGCCCGCCTGGCGATCGCCAACCCCAGGCCGGTCCCGTCCGCCTCTTCTTTGTGAAAGCGCGAGAACATCTCGAAGACATGGGCGATCTGTTCGGGGGTCAGCCCCAGGCCGCTATCGGCCACCCACAGATGGGCCATGCCGCTCTCGCTGCGGCCGCCGATCTGGATGCGTGGCCCGCTTCCCCCGCTGCCGCCGAACTTGAGGGCGTTGTCGATCAAGCGCGTGAGGATCTGGTCCACCCAGTCGGCGTTGCCGCGCACGGCTGGCAGGTCGGGTTGCACCTCGATCCGGGCGTCGCGCTCGATGATCGCGACCAGCAAGCGCGACAGGATCGCTTCGACGACGTCGTTCGTATCGACGGGGGTCTCGCTGAGGGCGAAGCGCCCGGCGCGGGTGAGCATCAGGAGGTTGTCGATCATCGTCGTCATGCGATCGGCGCCGTTGAGGATGTTCTGCGCCATGGCGATCTCGTCGGCGTTCAAGCGGTCGCCGGCCAGCATGAGCAGCGCCTCCGCGTAGCCGCGCATCGTGGTGAGGGGCAGCTTGAGGTCGTGTGAGATCGAATAGACGAACGCGTCCATCTCGCGGTCGCGGGCGCGCAACTCCTCAACGATGCGCGCGTTGCGGATCGCTGCCGCCGCCTGGTCCGCGAATACCTCCAGGGCCTGAATCGTCTCCTCATCGGGCAGACGCCCGTCTTCGGGATCATCTACGGAGAGGACGCCGATCACCTCATCGTCCTCGTACAATGGCACCAGCAGCATGTCATCGCGATGCCAGTATCCTGGCCCGCGATCGGCCAGGTCAGGCGTGTAAGAATGCTCAGCCAGGGGGCTGCTTTTCCAATCGATTTGATCGTGAAGGATCAGGTACGACCGGCTGATCCGGTAGCGTTCCTGCATCACCGTTGTGAAGGCGTCCCAGGGGACCTGGATTCCGCTCAACTGCGCGACCGCGTCGGGTGGGCCGACGATGGCTGCCACGCGCAGAGAATCGTTCTCGCGCACGTTGAGGACGACCAATCGAAAGCCGAAGGCGGTGACGATGCCCTGCGTGATCCGCTCGAGCACGGTGGGAAGGCTCAGGTTGCGGTGCAGCGTCTCGCTGACCTTGGCCACCTCCGCCCATTGTCGCGCCTGGCGATTCATCGGTGTTGTCATGGAGGGTCCTTTTACGGGTGTTTGGTGTCCTACGCCTCTGAATGATATAATCGTCGTATTCTGGTCAATTCCATATCATACTTTTGGCGGATATACGTTCGAAAGCTGCTTCCCTACGCGCTCTGCCTGCTTGTGATGCAAGCCTTGCCGGGACAGAGAGCGCCGGAGGTCAGGGTCTTGCAACCGGTCGCCGAATCGGAACGGGCTTTTGCTCACCCCATCGACGAGAGCCTGGGGCAGATGGGACGCGAGCTGCTGGAGACGCTCGTCCTGACGCTGGTGATCTTTCTGTTGATCCGGTCGGTCGTCCAGAACTTCCGCATCGACGGCGTCAGCATGGAGCCGAATTTTCATGAGGGCCAGTACCTGATCATCAACAAACTGGCGTACAAGGTGGGCGCTCCCTCGCGCGGCGACGTCGTCGTCTTCCGTTATCCCCTTGACCCCGATCGCGATTTCATCAAGCGGGTGATTGGCCTCCCGGGCGATGTCGTCGCGGTGCGACAAGGGCGGGTCCTGATCAACGGTCGGGCGGTCGTTGAACCTTATCCTTTGCTCCCTGCCTCGTACAGCAGCGAGCCGGTGATGGTAGGACCTGGTCAGCTTTATGTGCTGGGAGATAATCGTAATAACTCCAGCGACTCGCATACCTGGGGGCTGCTGCCCATGGATTTCATCGTCGGCAAGGCCTGGCTTTCTTACTGGCCTCCTTCACAGTGGTCGGTGGTGGCGCATCCTTCGCTGGCCCTGACCCCCTGAGCGCTGCTGATCCTGTTTGTCCCAAGCCCACCCTTCAAGGAGATGAGATGTTTGCCGATGCCAGCCTTCCGGATGATCAGACTCTGGCCGCGATCGTGGCGCGCGTGGCGCGTTCTCTCGGTCTGCCTGTGGCGTTGCCGCCTCTCCCTTCTGTTTTGATAGACGCAGCATCCCTCGATTCCGTCGCGCTCGCGGCGCTGATCGATCACACGTTGCTCAGGCCAGACGCGACGGCGGCCGAGATCGACGCCCTTTGTGAGGAGGCGCTGACGTATGGGTTCGCCGCCGTATGCGTCCAGCCGATGTGGCTGGCTCGCTGCGTCGCCGCGCTGCGCGGCTCTCAGACGCGCGCCATCTCGGTGGTCGGCGTATCCCTGGACAAAACACTGGCCG
>FWPV01003726.1_pt1 | contig 33956 bp, 31 predicted proteins | sample 2228371 | NCBI WGS metagenome assembly FWPV01 (sample SAMEA103939776, study PRJEB20133) | metagenome
CGCCTTAATGAGCCGTTTGGGCAGTTTGATTTTGAACGGCGCCTGATCCATCTTTGAGCACCTCGCTTTAGTAAGGAACGAAAACACGAACATCACGCATTGGGAAGAAGTCTCGGTCTAAAGTGACCAACCGAGCCCCCAAATGCCACGCTGTCGCGGCAATTAAGGCATCAGCCAGTGTCAACCCATGTGTCTTGCCATAAAGCCTCATGTATTCCGCTGCTTTGTCAGCAATCTCTGTCGTTATCTCAATCCAGCGAAATCGGTGCAAAAAATCATCTTGGTCTTTTCAATAATGCTTTCGGTAATTATGACCAAACTCAAAGATGGTTTCTTGATTGGGTACTTTAAGGTCATAAAGATGGATATAATCCCGGTTATACTCATCCACCAATGCCAAACTTCTGGCTCGATGCACCTTCGGGAGGAGAATTCGGCTATTATCCCGGACTTCAATGGTTGGACGACTCTGCAATTGAGGAAACTATTCGTCAAGCAAGAGAAACACATATTTCATGGCTTGGTCCCTGTAGCCCTGTGCATATTGAAGTTGGTGACAAATTGCAACCCAATATAGATAGAATGATGAAAACAATGGGTTATAGGTTTGTTATTAAATCTGTTACCCATGCCAAAACAATTAAAGCAGTTGACACGCTGAAAGTCAGTATGGATTGGTTAAATAGAGGTGTTGCACCATTTTACTTCAAATGGCACGTTGAAGTGTCATTGTTCGATTTATCGGAAAAAATTGTTGCTAAAAGTATTACCAATAATGACATAACAACCATTTTACCCACTGAAGAACCTACTAACTTTACATCAAGTTTAAAAATACCTTCAAACTTACCGATAGGTCAATAAAAGTTATGTATGGCAATACTCGATCCCGAAACGAACACCCCAGGCATACAGTTGGCAATTGATGATAAACGCAATGACGGGAGATATTCTTTAAGTACTGTTGATGTAATTTATTAATGTGTCTACACTTATTAAAATAAATTCTATTTCGAAGAAAGCATCAATAGTTACATCAACTTCATCAGTATATGTTAAAAACGATGAAATATTTATCGCGTAGCAACAGAGATGGTGGCAAAAAGAATATCAAAACAAGCTTCCCATTGTCTGTTCGACAATGCCGAAGGATACATCAATTGTCGAAACCCCAGATGCCTTGTCAATAATACGCAAGAAAAGCAGAATACAGTTGTTACAGAAAGACTATAAAGTTGACCCGTTTTGTAAGTACTCGTCAATCCAATTTGACGGCAAGACAACGCGTATTACAACGATTTGACAATATTTTCTGTTTGGAGATAATCCGATAATCATTACATAACTTGACGGTGAGATAAAAACGAAGCCCGCAAGACCATAAAAAACAAAAAGAATGCTGAAAAAAAATACAAACTTTTCAACGAAACATAATATATTAATCCAAACAAAAAAACAATCTGACAGACTGAAATAATAGAAACACCTTTGCCCTAACTTAGTTGAATACATTTAACCAGATATCTAACAAAAACTTGTTGCAATTTCTGAAAAAATGATATTTTTTGTGAATATATCTTTGATTTGAAGTATAATTTTGCTACAAAGATAGATAAAAGAAAATGTAACAAGTCGTAGGATGTTTTAGGTGCTATTGCTTGGAGGGGGATATATGACAAAAAGAATTCTCACATTCATCGTTTTGTTTGTAGTTACTTCTATGTCGATGAACGCCCAGCTTATAAGGGGATATGGTCTGAAGCTCGGAGCTGTTTCAGCAACGCAAATCTGGGACTACAAAATCGATGTCAACTTTCCCACCGAAAGAAGTTTGGGGATTGACGTTGGTGCATTTATCGAAGTCTTAGAAATTCCATACGTCAGTGTTCTCGTAGAACTTCACTACATTCAAAAAGGGTTCAGCTTCACATCTCTCGTAACAACACCAGCACAACCCATGGGTACCGGAGAATACATAACAAAGAAACCAAGAGTAGATTACTTGTCAATTCCTCTATTTGCAAAATTGAGGTTCGACATAGCGTCGTTATATCCGTATGTCATTGTTGGTCCGAGGTGGGACTTTTTGATTGCAAAGGTACCGGAAGGTACCCAGAATGTTCTCGATAATTTCAAGAGCACTGATTTTGGGGTTTCAATTGGTGGAGGTATTGAAGTATCGCTTCCGGTTGTTTCTGCCGCATTGGTGGAGTTCCGATATAGTCCAAGCTTCAACGAGGCGTTCAGCAACATGAATCTGTCTGTAAAGAATCAATCCTTTGAGTTGTTACTGGGCGTGCGAATGTAGTATAATATGGCAACGGTAAAAAAAACACTAAATCACAACACTCTGGTAAGCTGATACAGATTATAGAATTCTCTCAAAAAAATAAAAAGTGCATCTATGAAAAAATATTTGAACAACAATTTTGATTTAGAAAAATATATTGATGTAGCCGATGAATTACCACTTTGGTCTGCTGCGTTTGGACTTAAACTGCTTGATTATGTTAATTATAAAACAACCATTACAGCGCTTGACATTGGATGTGGAACAGGATTCCCGCTGACTGAGATTGCGTTGAGGCTTGGTGAAACTTCTATTGTTTATGGAATCGATCCATGGAAAGATGCCGTAAAAAGAGCAAATAAAAAGGTAGATTATTACGGCTTAACCAATGTGCGAATTATTGAAGGTGTTGCAGAATCCATTCCATTGGACAACGAATCAATTGATTTAATTGTCAGCAATAACGGAATTAATAACGTAAAGGATATTGATAAAGTATTGTCCGAATGTTCAAGGATTATAAATAAAAGAGGACAATTTATCCTGACAATGAACACCGATTTAACAATGTTTGAATTTTATAATCAATTGGAAAAAGTTTTATCTGAGCTGTATTTGGATAATGAGATTAATTTAATGCATCAGCATATTTCTAAAAAGCGTCCACCAGTTAAAACAATAATTTCAATGCTTCAGAAACATGGATTTATAATCAAGGATTTGGAGCAGGATCAGTTTTGTTATAAATTCGCAAACGGGACTGCAATGTTAAACCATTATTTTATTCGTTTAGCATTTATGGATTCATGGATAAAATTATTACCACCAGATAAGGTTGAGTTAATATTTGATACAATAGAAATGCGACTGAATGAGCAATCACAGATATCAGGTGGGGTTAAACTTAGTATTCCGTATGTATTGATTAATGCGATAAAAAAGTAATTTTATTAATACCTAGTACCAATGGCGAAAGAAGGTATGGTTTAAGAGTTTGACACCACATCATGTTTTTGCAAAGATAGATTAAATTGCAGCCTAAATCCTCCACCTTAGATCCTGAAAACCGTTATGGGCAAGTGTAAATGACGACAGCGATTAAAAAAGAAACGAAACAAATAATAACATACTTCGGACTTGTATATTTATTCAGTTGGACAATTTGGCTTCCTTTGTATGGACACATATTTGGTTTGACTGATTTACCAACATTACCTTTTCACCTCGGAGTTGGCGGACTTGGACCGTTAATCGCCGCATTTGTGACAACTTGGATATTTCAAAAAAATGAAGGAGTAAAACTGTTAATCAAAAAATGCTTACAAGCAAGACCATTGACATATTTAATAATTGCATTATTAAGTCCATTCTTACTCGTTTTCATTGCGACAATAATAAACTACTTCGTTAACAACACACCAATCTATATTTCAGGACTTTTAACTTCAAAAGAGTTTCCACAATTCAATATATTGACATTATTCTTTTACAACTTAATGTTCTTTGGTTTTGGTGAAGAAGTTGGTTGGCGAGGTTTCACATTGCCAAGAATTCAGCAAAAAATTAACGCTTTAACGTCAACCATTATATTAACACTATTTTGGGCAGCCTGGCATTTACCTCTATTCTTTTACAGACCAGGTTTTACTTCGATGGGGCTGGCAGGTGTCTTCGGCTGGATATTCAGCCTATTGACAGGAAGCGATTTACTGACGTAGCTTTACAATTCATCAAGAGCAAGTATTTTAATTTGTGCTGTTTTTCATTCCACCATAGACATCGCATTCACAGCAGATCTTGCCGACAAGAATATTATGAATTATATGGGATTTTTAATAACGGTTTGGGGCATTCTAACAATCATGATCTTCAAACCAGAAAATTTAGCGACTTACGAACGAGTAAAAAATACCAGCACATAAAAGTATATTCATAAAATTCTATTTTAAATATTTTCTTGACAAGAAAAAAAATTATTTTAACTTCTCCCATTGGTGGGTAAAATGGGAATAGTAAGAGAAAAGAGGGAAGCTTTCACTCAGGGGTTTTTGAGTGACACTGCTCCACACACAAGCAATCAGGTTTAATTGACGTACTCATCAAAGATGATGAGATGACGGAATTACTCGCCCAAAACAGTAAATACATACAAGAGTTGTCAGGTCATTCGAGTTCGAAGAGGACAGAGATATATACACATTTAAAACAGAAAAGAATCAGCCAGATAGAAAGTCCGATAGACAGAATAATGCGGAATAAGAAAGATGTATTATGGATAACGTATTAAATAGACTGTTAGACAATACGATTAACAGATAAATAAAGAATAATAGAAGAGTTGGGTTAAATATTAGTTGGGGGATTTTTTATGAAAAAAAATGTTATCAGCTCACTTTTTAATTTAGTAGTATATACGCTTATATTAAATGCTCAGATAGTTAACGTTAATACTGGACTTGAATATTCAACTATACAATCAGCGATAGATGCACCTCAAACTTTATCAGGTCACACACTAATTGTTTCATCAGGTACATTTTCTGAAAATATTACAGTTAATAAAAGTGTGTTCATTTACGGCTCTGGGACTGAGTCAACAATTCTACGTGCTAATAATTCAAATGTTAATGCTATAACAATAACAGCCAATTGTGCGGTTATTAAAAATCTAACAATTAAAGATGCAACCGGACCCGGTACAGCAGGGATACAACTGCAAAGCGTGTCGAATGTCATCATCGATAGTTGTTCCCTCACAAACAACTTCTGTGGAATCCAACTCGCATCTTCCTCAGACAATACGATATCTAACTCCCGGATCATGTCAAATATCGAGAATGGAATCGCGCTCATTTCATCTTCAAACAGGAATCGGATCACGACAAACACTGTAGCAAATACCGTTGGTGGAGTTGGAGATGGGACCGGCAATGGAATAAATATAGGGGATCAATCTTCTTCGAATACAATTATTGAAGATAATTTAGTGTATGGTAATTATCATGCGGGCATTATTGGATATGCAGGTTCAAACAATATGCAAATTAGAAAAAATATTATTCATTCCAATGGTGGAGCAGGAATACACTTAGGTTGGTCAAGCGGGTGTGTTGTAGAAGATAATGAAATATATAGTAATACAGATGGTATTTTGATTGACACAGCTCCAGATAACATATTTCGCAATAATCGCATAAGAAATAATTCACAAGTTGGAATAGGGCTATGGGGTTTGGGCCAAACAAATAATGTAATTCAGTTCAATATTATTGCTAATAATGGCTCATTTGGAATACATATAGGTTCAAGTACCCGCAATACCATAATAAGGGATAATACAATTTCGGGAAATGCAGGTGGTGCAAAAATTCAGAATAATCCCGGTTATCAAAATTATGGAAATAAATTCTATAACAATAATTTTATTTCAAATGCAATACCAGCGGAGGATAGCTCTCCTGAACCAGATTATTGGGACAACGGCTTACCACACGGGGGAAATTACTGGGACAATTGGGTTACTCCTGATTCAAATGGAGATAGCTTTGTGGATAATCCATATCAAATTTCCGGTGGATATAGTCAAGATAACTATCCATATGTAAGTCAAATTCGTTGGCTTCCTGAAATCACAACAACGACTCTAAGACAAGGAGTAATACATCAATCATATTTAGATACATTAAAAGCAGAAGGAGGAATACCCCCATACACTTGGTCTATAAAAAGTGGTTCTTTACCAACTGGCATTGTTCTTAATGCAAATGGCGTTATTAGTGGAATACCAACAACTACTGGTTTGTTTAATCTGACAATCCAAGTTCATGATTCACGAACCCCACCGTTATATAACGCAAAAGATTTTAGTATCGCAGTAATTTCCCAACCTCAAATCACAACTGTATCTTTATTACAAGGTACTGCAGGATATGTTTACATCGATACACTTCGTGCAATTAATGGTATATTACCGTACAAATGGTCAATTACTTCTGGTTCTCTTCCACAAGGGTTAAGAGTTGATTCTCTTACAGGGATAATTTCAGGAATTCCAACGAATGTCGGCAGAAGTACATTTACAATTCAAGTTAAAGATGCAGGAAATGCAACAGATAACAAAGAATTATCAATTGATATTGTAGTGACTTCTACCTTTACTTCTCAACTTCAAGTCTATGAAGGATATAATCCAAACGTTGCATACGATGTTAAAAGACAAATATTAAATATTGTTTGTGAAACCGACATTGGAAAGATTTCACTATTACAATCAACAAACGGTGGTGAGAACTTTTTGCTAAAGGGGAATATAGTTACTTCTTCAAATATAGTTGAGCACCCTTCAATTACAATTGACAACGAAGGAAACATTGGAATCGTTTGGCTACAAGCCGACCCTGATGCTTACAATGTATATTTTAAGAGATCAAATGATGGAGGCGCAACATTTGGGAGTGCTATAAAAGTTAACGATGTGCCTGCATCTTCATTGTCAAGACCTAAGATAGTATCGTTTGGAAGCATAATATACATAGTATGGGACAGCGATAATAATAAAATATTTATTGACAAGACGACCGATGGAATAACATTTGGAACAGATGTTCAAGTGAACTCGCCAGGTGGAGTACACGTTTCTCCAGCAATTGCTATGAGTGAAGATGGTGTGGTCCACATAGCATGGCAGGGAAGATGGGAATGGCAATGGCAAATTTGGTATTCAAAATCTATTGATAGTGCACGCACGTTTTCAGCAAATCTCCGGGTCGACAATTCACCAATCTATGATAATCGTTACCCAGCAATTTCCTCTAAGGGAAATTATGTGTATATCGCTTGGGTTGATTCTAGAGAAATTTATTCCGACATCCGAATTGCAGTTTCCAATAACAGTGGAATAACTTTTGGAAATAGTGTGATAATAAACGATAATTCAAACAATACAGATCAAACATTCCCTCAAGTTTCAATTGATGCTTCGGGAGGACTAAATGTAATTTGGCAAGATGGAAGAAATGATAATGGCACACCTGGTATTTATTTTGCTCGAAGTACTGATTACGGCGTGTCATTTTCTACCCATCAAAAGGTTAATACATCTTCAGGTACGTCTGGTTACGGTCACGGAAGACCTTCATTAGCCACTACTGGAAATACAATTTGGGCTTGTTGGCAAGGTACAAAAGGCACTGGTTCTACTTGGTATGCTTATTTTTCAAAAGCGTCATTTGAGACAAGTGTTACTTCGGTTAAAGAACAACGAAGTGAAAATGTGCCTTCTGGTTTTGTGCTTTATCAAAACTATCCAAATCCATTTAATCTTGTAACAAATATTTCATTTAGTATTCCATCAATATGTTTTGTCATATTAAAAGTATATGATATAATGGGAAGAGAAGTTGCGACTTTGATATCAGAGGAGTTACCTTCGGGAAAACACACAAAACAGTGGAAAGTAGAGGGGTTTGCAAGTGGCATATATTTTTATCGCTTGCAAGCAGGTATACATTATGAAACTAAGAAATTGATTTTATTGCAATAAACCGTTTTATGTGGTTGACAACAACAATAAAAAACCATTACAATATTATGTTAAATTAAAAAAAAGGAGTACCAAACAATGAAAAAGAGTAAGCATATCACGATGATTCTCGTCTGCATGGGAATCATGATAATTCTTTTATCAGGGGTTACCTATACACAAGAAAAGGGCGGTGTTTTGTCAAATATTATTATTTACAAAGGCGAAACTGCTGGGACCGGTACTGGCATGACAACCTTCAAGCTGGTTGTTGGAGAGGAGATGACTGTTACTGCCAAAGGTGTGGACTCAGAGGGCAATGAAGTCCCTATCTGGCCTACTTGGAAAGCTGATAAGGAGCTCTCTATCAGAGTCGTTGAAGGCAGAAGCAAGACCGCTGTGGTCAAAGCCTTGAAAGATGGCGCTCCAGTATATTTTTCGGCAGTATATATCACAGACGATGGCAAGAAGGTTACTGGAGAAGTGATGGGTGAAATCAAACCGAAGAAGTGAACAATTTAAACACTCTGGTGCCGATTCACTTTATAGCAGCGAAAGCAGCGCTAACTCATTTGATATGGCTCAGTTAAAACTTAGGTAAGAAATAGCTGTGTTCGCTCTATTGCTTATGTGGCGAGTTGTTATGCGCACTCCGCCGCGAGAAAAATGAGTCGTTTGATAACGGCTCCGCACACGTCATTCTGAGCGGCAAAAGCAACGGCGTTGATGCTGTAAATGTTAGATGAAATCCATAGCATAAAAATAAAGTTTATTTAAGGAGGGATTTAAAATGATAAATGCAGAAGATAGAGTAAAAAAGATGATTGTAAAAAGAAAAGAATGGGCAATAGAACAAAATATATAACCAAAAATAATTGAAAAAATATATAGAAATATTATCGAATACTTTATAAGCGATGAAATGATAAAATGATAAAAATGATAAAATGGAATGAAGGTAGAGATTAATTTTTAATTCAAATTATATACTGAAGATATCCTATGGATTTCACACAACAACTGCTCTACACCATTACAACGGCCCGTAGCAAAGACATTAAAAGCTGCCTCTGAAGAAGAATAAAATATGCAGATGGTTGATTGAATACGAGAAAAAGGAAATACATTGGAATTATCTTGGGAGTTGTTGCTGGAATACTTGATGTAATACCTATGATAATACAAAAGTTATCATGGGATGCAAATATTTCAGCTTTTTCTATGTGGGTTGTCATCGGCTTTATTCTTTCTTCTATTGATATTAAAATCACTCCTGTTTTAAAAGGTATTTTTGTTTCGTTTTTAATTCTGCTCCCTACTGCAATACTGATCGGATGGCAAGAACCTATTTCATTATTACCTATATCAATAATGACTCTATTATTAGGTGGTGGGCTCGGATTTGCAATTGATAAAGTAACAAAGGGGAATGCATAAGGCTTTTGTTCTATTAACACCAACAAAAACAGTTGAATTGGTTACATAAAAAAGTATCTGCAAAGTACGAAGCATTTAATTATATTATTCTAAAAATAACACACGACTCACCGGTAAAAGGGTTTTATTCACGCTTCAAAGTAAGTATGAACGACTGTAAATGAAACTCAACAGCAATTATATTGTAGATGTGGATTTCATTTCAAAAAACTCAATACAAAACTTAAAGATCCATACTTTAAATTTTTTCCCAAACAAGAGACAAAAGTTTTACCAAATAAAAAGGCAAATGTTTTAAAAGGCATTACAGTGTTGAAGTGTAGAACTCATAAACTTTTTGATAGCAGGAAATATATATGAATAATTACACGGTCGATTTATCAAAAAAATGGGATTATGAAAATGGTTTCTATTTGACTTGTGAAACGGGTAGAATTGGAAAAATCCTAAATCAATTAGAGATATATAAAATGATACTCAATTTACCAGGGGATATTTTAGAATTTGGAGTTTATAAAGGGGCTTCTTTGGTTCGGTTACTATCTTTTCGAAATTTGTTAGAAAATGAAGATTCAAGAAAAGTTTTTGGCTTCGACATTTTTGGAAAATTTCCAGATAAATTGAAACTTGAAAGTGATCAACAATTTGTTCAGAAATTTGAAAGTGCAGGTGGCTATGGAATAAGTAAAAAGGAATTGGAATTTCATCTTTCAAATAAGGGGTTCAGGAATTTTGAGTTAATTGAAGGTGATATTCTAAAAACCACGTTTGATTTTCTTGCTAAATATCCGGCATTAAAAATAGCACTATTACATATTGATGTCGATGTATATGAACCGACGAAAGTTATTTTGGAAAACTTCTGGGATAAAGTTGTTAAGGGTGGCATAGTAATGTTAGATGATTATGGTATTGTTGAAGGAGGTACAAAAGCTATTGACGATTTTTTTGAAGATAAAAATGTTACTATTAGTAAATTGAAGTTTTACCATGTTCCATCATACATTGTAAAACTAAACAATTGAAGAAACAACCGAGACAAATAAGCGTTGACAACAAGGAAAAATTTCCCCGCAATCCGGCATAAACTCTACTTTTTAGGAAAATTTTGCAAACTGTTATTTAGACGATGTCCCAATTATTAAATATGGAGGCTGGGGTATACGCATTGGAAGGATTAATGGATTGTGGAGATTAGCATACATTATATTAGGCACTCCTCGAATTGTGCTTTCATTGAAACAGGGTAGATTCAAAGAGTTTGTATTCTCAACTAAAATCCGGAACAAGAAATAAAAGTAATCGAACAACAGACGGGTGGATGATAAAGAATTAAATAATGAAAAGCGTTTACAGTTCGCGTATTCGATTTTTTTTAAGCTAAATTTATCAATTAGTAATAAGGTAAGAGGCTACTTCTGAATCCAAAGCGACATCAAATTTTTGATTATTACTTCGTACACAACCGTAATAATCATGAGCATCAGGATTTAAGAGGAAATAATAAAGCGGGTGATTGATAGTGCGTGTGGGGTGAAGAGATCTGTTCTGTTTTTATTTGCTAATGTGCTCTGCGTTTCTATAAAGGCGCTGAGTTATAATAGTCATACTTAAAGGATGATATCACAAAATCTTCGCGGCATATTTTTAGTTATTTCTATTTACTTAAGAAGTTATTAAAAAACCTATATTATACTTGACTCCATTTTTGAAAAGTTGTAGGTTATACGCAGTTGGCATTTCGTATGATGGGTATAAAATAAATAATATATATATATTACATAAGAAGGGAGGATTTTATGGCAAAAGCAAAGTGTTTCACATTTTTGAAAATTCAGGTAACAGATAATCCCGGTGTGTTGCTACGGTTAATGCAGCAATTGAAAATAAGCGGTATTTCGTTAAAAAGTTTATGGGGATACAGCAAACCCAATGGTGTAGCAGATGTTTTTCTGATTCCAAAAGAAAAGGAAGTAGAAAAAGTATATACTCATCTGACTCACGAATACGCGGGTATTGAAAAAGGTACAGCATTTTTTATTCAGGGAGTTGACAAAGCTGGCGCACTCTTAAAGCTGTTACAGGTACTGGCAGAGAACAACGTTAACATACGCGCTATTCAGGCTATTGCTGTTTCTGGAAAGTATGGTTCGATGTTTTGGGTAAATGATGCTGATGTAGCAAAAGTAGAAAATCTTTTGTGTTGATAAAGCTTCACTTATTAATTACACAAAACCATCACTATCATAAGGGAGAATTATTATGGATACTATTTTCAGCAAAACTGTCAAAGCAGGAGGTATTACGTACTTTATGGACATAAAGGAAGCAAAGAACAATAAAAAGTACGTAACTGTAACAGCAAGTCAGCTTTCGAAAGAAGGGGAGAAAAAATTTACCAAACGGAGCGTTACGGTTTTTAGTAGTGCAGCGGATAATTTACTGACAGCATTGAAAGATGCCCAGAATGCTCTCAACGGTGAAAGCGATTTCAGTCAGAAAGTACGTTCCGGCAAAATTACTTATTTTGTTGATGTGAAAGAGGCAAAAAATAATACGAAGTATCTGTCGCTCACTGCTTCTCAGCCATCAAAAGATGATCCGAAGAAATATACCAAACGTAGTATTACTATTTTTAATAATGCAGCTGAACCATTTATTGCGGCATTGGAAGAAGTATCAACTCACTTGAAGTAAGTGTTGTATTGGAGCGTAGCCTTTTTTATGGTTACGCTCCTTTCTTTTTCCCCATGTAAATAAGTTTTACTTTAGCTTCCCGAGCATACCGTTTAATACGTTCATCCCGGTAAAACTCCTTGTAGTAAATTGTAGTAATACCACTGTTAGCCAGGAGTTTAAAACAAGTCAGACATGGTGATGCTGTAACATAAATTTCAGCTTTATCAATTGATACACCATTTTTTGCGGCTTGCGCAACAGCGTTTGCTTCGGCATGTACAGTTCGTACGCAATGATCGTTTTCGATGTCGCAACCAACATCGGTACAATGTGCAGCTTTGCGCAAGCTTCCGTTATAACCGGTCGAGAGTATAGTTTTGTCGCGCACAATAACTGCACCTACCTGTTTTCTGTTGCAGGTACTGCGGCTTGCTACCTGTTCAGCAATCTTCATAAAATATTCATGCCAGTCGATGCGGTTCTGCTTTTTCTTCATATCCCTTTAATTACGGTTGTTGTAGAACATGACAAAGAATTGTCAGAAACATATGAAGTATTGCCGAATTATTCAATGAACATTTATAGGATTAACTGGATTAAACCGTGTAAATGTAGTGTTTTTGCTTTTTTAGTTATAACCAATAAATAGTATCAAAACTTATCATGGGTGTTTGATTTTGTACGCTTCGAAGATTTTTTACTGAATCTGTTAGATTATATTTTTTTAAATGATGAATAACAACGTCGAGGCCGGAGATGTATCATTTATCAGATAAAGGGTAAGTGAAATCTTTCTCAGAATTGAACAATCAATGATGTAAAACAATGTGCAAAGTACATTTAGGTCGTTGCATCTGATGGAAGTTCAAGATGGTTAAGGTATTGTTTTGTAACATTGTGCTAGTTATTACGTTTAATAGTATGTCGGAACAAGTAATTTGATTACAGCAACTAAAATCTAAAACATTGTAATTAAAAGAAAGGAGAATTTATGAAAACGTTACAAAGTCTTCTCATCGTTCTATTGGTTCTATCATCTTTTTCGATGTTGAATTGCCAATATTTAAATTATGCAACTATTACGGTTACAAAACTTGAAGATAATATGTGGATACTCGAAGGTTCAGACAACACCACAATGTATCTTGTCGAGGGATCAGAGAAATCATTGTTAATTGATACAGGCACAAGAATAAAAAATCTGGATACAATTGTTGCTGGCATAACAAATAAGCCGGTAATGGTTGTTATAACGCATGCACATAACGATCATGCCGGTAATATACATTACTTCCCTGAAATCAGGATGCATCCGGCTGATACAGTATTATTGAGAAACGGATATAAAGGGAAAATTCATTTTGTAAACGATGGTGATGTTTTTGATCTCGGTGATGTACAGCTGGAAGTACATCACATGCCCGCCCATACACCGGGATCGATTGTATTGGTGGATAGAAAAGCTGGCAATTGTTATTCAGGCGATGCTTTTGGTGCGAATCATGTATGGTTACAGCTAAAGCCACTTTCTCCGTTACAGGTTTATATTAACTCCTGCAAAAAGATGGAAAAATTGATGGATGAGGGGATTACAAAAGTTTATTGTGGACATTATGTATACGCGCAGAAACCGTATGATAAATCGTATATAACAGCAATGCGTGAATTAGCAGAAGCCCTTCAGAACGGCACTGCTCCAGAAGCAAAACCATATGCTCAAAAAGTTGGATGCGATAATCCGATGTATGTAACATACGGACCGGCGACAATTGTCTTTGATCCGGATTATGCAGATTGGAAAAAGAAATAAGTATGACGGAGTGAGACGTATACTATTTAAATATAATACTCAATGAAAATTAGTTAACCTGTGATGATGTAGGGATGGAAATAGCAGAACGGAATTCATCAAGAGAAGATTTGTTGACGAGTGCAAGAATAGTATCACCAGGTTCGAGTATTGTACCTCCACTTGGAATAACATACTGTTCATTGCGGATAATAAGTACAATAAGGCAGTCTTTTGGTAATCCGAGTTCGACAATTGGTTTGTTGATTGCAGGAGAGTTGTACGGAATAATAAAATCGAACAATTCTGTTTCGCTTTCTTTTGGGCTTTCAAATTCAAGAGGAAATCGTTTCGAGATCTGTTGTGGTGCGTTGACACCGAGAATGCGCGCAACGAGAGGAATAGTCCATCCCTGTATCAAAGCAGAAGATAATACAATGAAAAATACGATACGCATGTAGTACGAAGACTGAGGTAGAATTGTTGCCAGAAGAAATGTTGCCAGAATAATCGGCATTGCTCCCCGAATGCCAACCCACGAAATAAAGAGGCGTTCAGACCACTGAATGCGGAATGGTACTAACGAAATAAAAACACCAATTGGTCGTGCCAGAAGGATAAGAATTGCCGAAATTATAATACCTTCCTCTGAATGCGAAAGAATTTCTGACGGTGTTACTAAGAAACCCAGTGCAAGGAACATGGTAATTTGACTGAGCCATGCAAAACCATCAAAGAAACGGAGCAAACTACGTTTCTGCACAACTTCACTGTTACCAATAACAATTCCCGCTAAATAAACAGCTAAAATACCGTTACCACCAATGAGCGACGTTGAAGCGTAAATACCGGCAGCGGCGGCGAGAGTTGAGACCGGATAGAACCCTTCGTATGAAAAGCGAATATTGTTAATAACGTTAACAAATAATTTACCGAGCGAAAGTCCTGCCAAAATACCGATGCTCATTTGAAGGAAAAAATTGATCAAAGCATTTCCGATAGTCATTGTGCCGGTTGTAAGCGCAGTAATAACTGTGATTGTCAGAAAAATTGCAGTCGGATCATTGCTGCCCGATTCGAATTCGAGTAAAGGTTTCAGATTCCCGCGCAGGGAAATTTTTTTTGAACGAAGAACAGAAAAAACAGCAGCTGCATCGGTTGAGGAAATTATAGACCCTAAAAGTAATCCTTCGAGCAATGAAAAGCCTAATAAAAAGGAAACAGCAATAGCAACAACAAAGGCAGTAACAACAACGCCGACTGTTGCTAAACTCAAACCCTGCCACATAACAGGTTTAACCTGGTTCCACTGTGTTTCAAGACCACCAGCAAAAATAATGAAAATAAGAGCAACGGTTGCTATCGACTGTGTAAGTTGTGGTGTTTGAAATCCAAACTCAATAATTTTTTCGCTGTGTGCAAGAATTCCGATTCCAAGAAAAAGAAGAAGAGTTGGCAAGCCAATATTATCCACCATCCGTACTACCAGCACAGAGATGAATATTAACATCGAAACAACAAAGAGTATAGAATTAAAATCGATCATTACTATACTCAGGCTTGTGCAAAAGATCGACAGTTGTACATTTGTCAAACTCAAACTGTATTGTTACGTGATGGATATTGTATTTTGTTGCAAGAAGATTCTCTATGGTTTCGAGAATAGGCTGGGTTTGGCTAACATACATGTCTGTAACGCACACATGAGCCTCGAAATGTATATCAGTTTCTGACATTTGCCACAGATGTACATGATGTACATTCCTTACCCCGTCGATCGATGATATTTCTTTGCCGATGTGTTCAAGAGATAAATTATCCGGAGCAGCCATCATTATAATTCGGAGAGTCGTTCGCAGAATGTCGTACGATTCCCATGATACATACGCTGCAATGCCAATTGTCAGCACAGGATCAATCCACGAAACTTTCCAATAATAAATAAATATTCCGCCGATAACGATAACAACGCTTGAAATTGTATCGCTGAGCAAATGCAAATACGCAGAACGGAAATTTAAATTGTTTCGGATGCTTCCGTGAAGTAACCACACTCCTCCCAGATTTGCGAACAGACCAAAAATTCCAACAGCAATCATCAATATGCCGGATGGAACTTCGGGCGTTGTTAAACGTACTATTGCCTCATTAACAAGAAAGATGCTAATTGCAACGAGAACTACTGCATTAAAGGTAGCTGCCAGTATTTCGGCTCGTTTGTAGCCAAAAGTGTAGCGTTGTGTATTTGGTTTGAGGCTAATCCGATGGGCAAAAGCGCTTAACAACAAAGCAGTTGCATCAGTGAAATTGTGGAGAGCATCTGAAATGAGTGCAAGGCTGCCAGATACTATTCCTCCGATTATCTGAACAACAGTTATGAAAAGATTGAGTATTATTGCACCGGTAATTTTCTTGCCGTTTTTATCAGAAAGATGGGCTGTATTGGAATGGGAAGAACTCATAAATTCTTATTTTTCAGGAGCTTAGAATTAAATAAAAAAATTAATTATTCAGAAAATAGCATTTTTCCTTAAATAGTCCAATATTCTTAAAGAATATACTTGCTAATTATAAATGTAGGTATAAATTATATGGAGAAAGATTGTTATTCAATCGGAGAAGTTTCGGACTTACTGAATATTTCAGTACAAACACTTCGTTTATATGAACAGCGTGGGCTTCTGATTGTGCTGAAAAGTACGGGTAATCAACGTCAATACACGAATGAAGATATAGAGCGGATACAATGTATCCGGAGCGCGATCAATGAATATAAAATCAGTATCGAAGGAATTCGCCGTATTCATGCACTTATTCCGTGTTGGGAGTATATTCAGTGTAGTAGTGATGAGCGGAATAACTGCAAGGCATATAGTGCGCACGAAGGAGGATGTTGGAATTATAAACCGACCGCAGGGATCTGTTCTAAAATAGAATGTCGTAAGTGCGAAATATATAAAATTTCTATGCAGTGCGAAATGATTAAAAAATTTATTCAGCAATTGGTAACAAATCTGTAACAGGTGACTCTATGAAAAGGGTATTGGCGGTGTTTGCAGCCATCATTAGTGTAAATATGTTTTTGTTGCTGTGGTTATGGGCAACGAAGCCAACAGGTAGTGAGCAACTGGAACAATTGCGTGCAAAGTTCAAAGAAAAAGAAACTCCCTCCGTCGATCACACAAAGTTTGAACAGCTGCAGAAAAAATTTTCAAAGCCACAGGATGTTACAGCAGCATGTCTTTCGTGTCACAATGGTCGGCATATTGAAGTGATGCAGTCGAATCACTGGCAGTGGCAGAGAGTAGAATATGTAGAAGGAAAGGGAATACGAGCATTAGGTAAAAAAGATATAATGAATAACAACTGTATCGGTATTTCAACAAACGAGCAATCGTGTAATAAATGTCATGCTGGATACGGGTGGAGCGATGAAACGTTCGATTTCAACAATCCGTTGAATATCGATTGTTTATCATGTCATGATAATAGTAACACGTACGTCAAAGCTACCGGTGGTGCCGGATTACCTGATCCGTCGGTGAATCTCAATGTTGCTGCACAAAGCGTTGGAAGACCGACTCGTAGCAATTGTGGTACATGCCATTTCTATGGTGGTGGTGGAAACAATGTTAAGCATGGTGATCTTGAAGAATCATTGTTTACAGCTACCCGTGAACTTGATGTACATCTGGCAGTTGATGGAGCAAATCTTGAATGTGTTGATTGCCATACGACAAGAAAACACATGATTTCTGGAAAACTGTACTCAATTTCTTCAATGAATCGAAACAGAGTTACGTGCGAACAATGTCATACATCGATGCCGCATGGAAGTACTATTTTGAATGAACATACTGTAAAAGTTGCCTGTCAGACGTGCCACATTCCGGTTTACGCAAAAGAAAATCCGACAAAAATTTATTGGGATTGGTCAACAGCCGGTCGACTGAAGGATGGTCAGCCATATGCAGAGAAAGATTCACTGGGTATGGAATCGTACCTTTCAATAAAAGGTACATTTGTATGGGCAAGAAACATTAAACCCGAATACCGGTGGTTCAATGGTACGGCATCGCATTATCTTATTGGTGATACAATTGCTTCTGTTCCGCTTCAAATGAATACACTCTACGGAAGTTATGATGATCCGGAATCCAGAATTATTCCGGTAAAAATTATGCGTGGAAAACAGATTTACGATACGCAGTATAAGTATCTGATTCAGCCAAAAACAGTATCGACACACGCCGGTGATGGAGGTTTCTGGAAGGAATTTAACTGGCAACGTGCTGCAGAAGAAGGGATGAAGCGTCTTCAGTTACCATTTAGTGGTTCTTACGATTTTGTTGAAACAGAAATGTACTGGCCTGTGAATCATATGGTATCACCAAAAGAACAGACTGTGCAGTGTAGAGAATGTCATACAAGAAATAACGGAAGGCTTGCAGAACTTAAAGGATTCTATATTCCGGGACGGGATTATAATCCGATTGTCGAAACAGCAGGAAACATTCTTATTATACTAACACTTTTAAGTGTGTTTGTACACGGCACATTGCGGATTATTGCATCGAAAAAAACACAATCAAAGAGGGAACAATGAAACGTGTCTATGTTTATAAAGGTTTTGAAAGATTCTGGCATTGGGCACAAGCCATGCTGGTAATTTTTTTGGGTTTTACCGGATTCGAAATACACGGCTCGTTTGAGTTTTTCGGTTACGAGCAGGCAGTGAATTATCACAATGCGGCAGCAATTGCATTTCTGATTTTGGTTGCGTTTGCAATTTTCTGGCATATTACAACTGGTGAATGGCGTCAATATATTCCAACAACAAAGAATATACGCGCGCAACTGGATTACTATATTTTTGGCATATTCCGGAATGCCCCGCATCCTACAAAGAAAACGGTACTCAGCAAACTGAATCCGCTTCAGAAGATTGTTTACGCGGGGCTTAAAGTTTTGGTTATCCCTTTGATGGGTACAACCGGATTATTATACATGTATTATCGTTATCCGCAAAACAATGAAATTGCTGAGCTCAATATTATTGGTCTTGATGTGATTGCAACACTTCACACGTTGGGAGCATTTCTTCTTACAGCTTTCTTTATTGCTCACCTTTACCTGATAACAACGGGCCATACTATAACATCAAATCTTAAAGCAATGATTACTGGTTATGAAGAATTGCCAGAAGAGGAAAAGGATAGTAACACCATTGAGAAAGGAACTGAAGTATGAAAACACAGTATATGAATCCGTATCTTGCCGGAGTGTTACTTGGACTTGTACTGTTGTTAACAATTTACATTACCGGTCGTGGTTTGGGAGCCAGTGGTGCTTTGAAGAGTGTAGCAATAGCAACAGTTAGCGAAATTGCACCATCACATACCAGCGAACAAACATATTATCAGCAATACGTTGGACCAGGTAAAGAACCGCCACTAAAGTCGTGGCTTGTATTCGAAGTAACAGGAGTACTCATCGGTGGGTTTCTGTCGGGGTTAATATCGGGAAGATTGAAATTTCAAACAGAAGCTGGTCCACGCGTGAAACATAAATATCGCTGGTTATTTGCTCTTCTTGGTGGCATGCTATTTTCGTTTGGAGCGCAATTCGCGCGTGGTTGTACAAGTGGTGCGGCGTTGAGTGGTATGGCAGTGCTTTCGACTGCCGGTTTTGTAACAATGATGGCAATTTTTGGAAGTGGGTATGCTGTTGCATACTTCTTTCGTAAACTATGGGTTTAAGGAGTATAACTATGGGACCATTTGTACCAGACCTCATAAGCGATCAGTTGAATTTGCTCTTTGCTGTTGCACTTGGCATTGCGTTCGGATATGTACTTGAACAAGCAGGGTTTTCTTCTTCACGCCGGTTGGCGGGAGTATTTTACGGCTATGATTTTACTGTGCTTCGAGTGTTCTTTACGGCAGGAATTACTGCTATGCTCGGTGTTATAGTCTTCGGTTTTTTCGGATGGATTGATCTAAGTGCAATTTATGTCAATCCAACCTGGCTATATCCTGCGATACTCGGTGGCATCATTATGGGAGTTGGCTTTATACTCGGAGGTTATTGTCCTGGCACATCAGTTTGCGCTGCTGCAATTGGTAAAATCGATGCAATGTTCTTTCTTGCCGGGGGATTTCTTGGAGCATTGTTGTTTGGTGAATTCTATCCTCTCTACGATGTATTCTATGAATCAACAGCATTGGGACCATTGAAAGTGTATGAATCGTTAGGAATACCACAGGGAGTATTTGTTTTTGGTTTAGTAATTATTGCTGTCGCTGCATTTGTAATTACTTCTAAAATTGAGCAACGAGTTAATCCCGAAGCACCTTCAAAATGGTTCCCTGTTCCACTACATCGTTATGCCGGAATAGCACTCATTGTACTTGCGTTTATAACTCTTTTCATTCCTGACCGTGCGACATATCTAATTCAAAAGGTGTCGAATGAAAGCTATTTACAAAATCATCCTGTGAAACATATGACACCAGATGAACTTGCCTTTCGTATTCTTGATAAAGATAAAAACATCCGTATTATCGATGTCAGACCTCAGGCGGAATTCTCGACACTCTCGTTACCCGGATCAGTAAATTTTGCATTGAAAGATTTACTTAGCAAAGAACCTCGCGTACTGTTTTCAAAGTCAAAGATTAAAAAAGTTGTTGTTGGTAGTGATGAAAAAGAGAGTCGTATCGGTGCTTTATTGTTGATGGAGAATGGAATTGAGAATGTTGTTGCTTTGCAGGGTGGAATAGAGAATTTCAAAAATACCATACTCAAGCCCGATCTTAGTGTTAACACAGGCACACGCTGGGATGCTGATGTAAAAAAGTTCAGACTGATGGCATCGAAAGAAATTACAAAAATGATTCATGAACAGGCAAATAAAGTACAAGTTGTGCGAACCGTCAAAAAAGTGAAGGGAGGTTGTTGATAAGATAGCTTGTTTTGTAAATGTCTGTAAGAATAGTTGTACTTTCATAAAAGGTGATAAACGCATTTGTACTAACAACTCATTTTCTTCTTTTTTATATTTTCCTCAAATAAGTTTCCATAAAATTCATTTAAACAATAACAGAAAGTATTATGCAAAGGAATAATCCTGTGAACATTGTCTGTTTGTTTCATTGTGCATCTGAACACTTTTTGGTATTATGCTCTCATTAACAATGAGTACAAGGAGCAATGAGTGAAAACATCAGATAAAATCAGAGTAGGTGTACTTTTTGGTGGAAGATCAGTTGAACATCAGGTATCACTTGTTTCGGCTACCTCGGTGCTTCAGGCACTGAACAAGTCGAGATATGAAGTAATTCAAATCGGAATTTCTCAACAGGGGCAATGGATATGTACACCGACGGCATTACACATCTTACAGGAAAACAGTGAGATACCGGAAGATGCGAAATGTGCACTTTTCCCCGATCCCACAGTTGGCGGATTAGTGAATGTAAAAACTTTTCAACGAATACCCGTTGATGTAATATTTCCTGTTGTACACGGTACATACGCCGAAGACGGAACATTACAGGGATTGTTTGAGCTTGCAGATATTCCGTATGTCGGAGCAGGAGTACTAGGATCGGCTGTTGGAATGGATAAAATTATTCAAAAACAATTGCTCCAGAATGCCAAAATACCTGTAGCAAAATTTATTTGGTTTTATTCAATGGAATTCAATAAAGCATCTTCTTCTATTATAAGAATGATTGAGAATCAATTACACTATCCGGTATTTGTAAAACCAGCTCGTTCAGGATCGAGTGTCGGAATATCAAAATCACATAACAGAAAAGAACTTAAAGAGCATATAGAATATGCTTCGCAATATGATATGAAGGTACTTGTTGAGAAAGCAGTACTCAATGCAAGGGAAATTGAATGCAGTGTGATCGGAAATGAATATCCTACAGCTTCAGTACCGGGAGAAATAGTACCTTCAAATGAGTTTTATGATTACAATGCAAAATATGTTGATGGAAAATCCGAATCGTATATTCCGGCAAAATTGCCAAAACAATTAACATATACATTGCAGAAAATGGCAGTTGAGGTTTTCAAGGTGCTCGATTGCAGTGGAATGGCAAGAGTCGATTTTCTAATGAATGCAAAAACAAATAAAGTTGTAGTAAATGAAATAAACACAATACCAGGATTTACATCAATAAGTATGTATCCTAAGCTCTGGGAAGCTAGTGGTCTATCGTATTCATCGTTACTTGATAAACTTATCGATCTTGCTTTTGAACGCCATAGCTCAAAAAAGAAACTGCAGGTAACATATAAGCCTGTAACGGATTGGTTTAAAGAGAAATAAAAAAATGAAGAATTACTTTTACCGTTCGGGAAAACCATCGTTCCTGCTTAAGAACATTTTGAGAAGTGTAAAGAATAATAAACGTCGCACAGTACTCATTCTTATAGCATCTGTTGTCTTCCTGTATATGATGTTCGATAACAAAGGTCTGATAACAAGGATACAACTGGAACAACAAAAGCGACAATGGATTGAACAACTCCGTGCGGATAGTTTAGAGTTAAAAAGACTTCAGGAACAAATAAAAATTCTTGAAACAAATCGTGATACCCTCGAACGAATAGCTCGCGAACGTTATGGAATGGCACGTGAAGGTGAAACAGTTTATCAGATAGTACCCAAATAAACTATGACCGATCTCTTTAACCAACATTTCGATGATCGTTTAAGTAATATTCCGCTTGCAGAACGTATGAGACCTGAAACCTTGGACGATTTTGTGGGGCAGGAACACCTTGTCGGGCCTGATGCACCGTTACGTTGTTTTGTTGAAGACGGACATTTACCATCGATGATTTTATGGGGACCACCGGGTGTGGGAAAAACAACGCTTGCTCATATTCTGGCAAAAAGTATTAATGCAAAACTTATTCAATTGAGTGCTGTTGATGCAGGAGTAAAAGATATTAGAACGGTTATCGAAAAAGCGGAGCATTCACAAAAGCAACACTTCGTACTTTTTATAGATGAAATTCATCGTTTTAACAAAGCTCAGCAGGATGCCTTGCTCCATGCTGTTGAACGAGGCACCATAACGTTCATAGGTGCTACAACAGAAAACCCATCGTTTGAAGTTATCAATCCTCTTCTCTCACGCTGTCATGTCTATGTTCTTCAGCCTTTGACTTCAGAACATCTAAACTCTGTACTATCACGTGCATTGAAGAAAGATAGCGTACTTTCACAGTTTACAATCGAAATAGAAGATAAAGACTATTTGTTTTATCTTTCGGCTGGCGATGCACGAAAACTACTCAACGGTTTTGAAATTGCATTGCGGTTAACATCATCGCCCGATGGGAAACACTTCAATATTTCCCGCAGGATACTTGAAAAAGCTTTTCAACGTTCTTATTCATTGTACGATAAAAAAGGTGAACAACATTACGACCTTATTTCTGCCTTTATAAAAAGTGTACGTGGAAGCGATCCGGATGCTGCTGTTTATTGGTTAGCTCGTATGATCGATGGAGGAGAAGATCCTCTGTTCATTGCAAGAAGGCTTATTATTCTTGCATCGGAGGATATAGGAAATGCAGATCCGTATGGAGTTACACTGGCAGTATCTTGTTTCCATGCTTGCTCGATGATCGGAATGCCCGAAGCACGAATTATACTTTCACAAACAACAACCTACCTTGCTTCGGCTCCGAAAAGTAATGCAGCTTATCTTGCAATTGAAAAAGCCCTTGATGATGTTAAGAACAAGCCACATTACCCCGTACCGTTGCATCTACGAAATGCACCGACACAATTAATGAATGAGTTGGGATATGCAGCCGATTATAAATATAGCCACGATTATGAAGGTCACTTTGTCCTACAACAATATCTTCCCGATCAATTAAAAAATGTAATCTACTACATACCTTCTGAACAAGGGCGAGAAAAAAATATTCGCCAGCGATTATTACAATTGTGGAAACATAAAAAGAGGTAGGCGAATATTAGCCACACATTTTGATAAATTAAAAATAATATCAAGTCTCTCTTGACAAAAAAATACTTCTAATCTATATTAATAATTAACACTTTGATAATTTGAGGGGTATTGGATATGAACCAAAGGGGTGGAGGCGAAAGTGAGGTATATACAATGGGTGTATCTAACTCCAGCAATTCGAATAAAACTTCGGGCAAGGTCGTTCTCTGTCTTGCAGCAATTACGCTTGCTGGAATCGATGGGGAGTTTAAAAAAGAGGAAATTGATCGTTTACGATCACTGGCAGGAAGTGACGACAAAGCAATTAATGATGCATTGGAAATATACAATTGGCTTCCAACAAGTGAGTGCATAAAAATTGTTGCTAATTCACTCACAGAACAGCAAAAAAAGATAGCTTTTAAATTTTTGTATCAATATTCCCATCATGACAATGAATTTCATCATTCAGAACAATTGTTGCTCAAACAATATGCTGAAACATTTGGTTTTAGCGAAGCAACTATAAAAGAATTGATGAAAGAAGGATTGCGCCAAGAAGAACTACATTTGTTTAATTAGAAGCCACTACGATAATTACTAGCAATTTCATATTAAATTTATTTTAATCCTATAAAGGTAGTAAAGAGATTGTTGTTAATAAACGGTAGTGTTGTGGGGATATTATTATGTAATTACATGAATCATGATGTACAATACAACTATCTTATGTCAGTGAGGAAGATTCTGAAAATTGTTTTTATTTCGAATTAAAAAGAAATAGTAATTGTAAATAAAATAAACACTTATCTTCAATTCTAAGTATTGGAACGAGTGCTTTCTTTTGCTTTCATAGTTCACCCTGAACATGGGTTCTCAACTATATAAAAATTAATCTTTCATTACTCCCAGCGTACTTTTTTATTATTATCCCGTTGGCAAATAATAGGGAACGGCTTGAACATGTGGGTATATTTTTAACATCATTTCGTAGGCTAACAACAAAGGATGACACGGAGCAAAGAATAAAACCGCAAAGAACGCAAAGAGAGCTTTTTAAATGTTTCATATACGTTATGAATTATAATATAAAACTAAAAAATCTATAGAAGTACACACATTCATTATTTGTGGGATATTCATTCAGAACGGAATCATATTATTCAACATACTTAATATTGTTTACATACTTTGAATGTAACTCCAACACGGAATTAATTTAATTCTTATAAAGAGTTTTTACGTATATTGATATTGATGCTTATCGACAAAGTTAATGTTGTGTTCATCGAGTGAGGCGTTGGTTAAACAGAGAGGAATAAGACAGTTAAAGTAAAATTATGCTTGGGAAAGTTATTCTTCCAGAAATAAAAGAACTGATCCAAAACCGTGAATTTGTCATACTAAAGGATATTTTTGATGAGTGGCATCCTTACGATCTTGCAGATGCATTTTCTGATTTGGATGAGAAGAGCCGTGGAGTAGTATTTCGCCTTCTCTCGAAAGAAAAAGCAGCAGATATGTTTGAGTATCTCGATTTAGATGTGCAAACGTCGCTCTTGAAATCGCTCGGCAAGGAAGATGTTTCTGCAATTCTTAATGAGATGTCTCCTGACGATCGTACTGCGCTTTTACAGGAATTACCAGGGACAATTGTAAAAAAACTTTTGAATCTTCTTTCAAATGAAGAAAGAAAAGTAGCACGTACACTTCTGGGTTATCCCGATAATTCTGTCGGCAGACTGATGACACCGGAGTACATAGCAGTTGAGAAAGACTGGACAATAAAAAAGCTACTCGATTATATACGTGAAAAAGGGAAAGAGGTTGATTCGTTAGATTATATTTATGTAATAGATAAAGAGGGGAAATTCAAAGGAGATATACATATAAAAGATGTATTGACGAATTCACTACGAACCCATATTTCAAAAATAATTAAAGAACCTACACTGTTTCTCTATGCATCGGATAATAAAGAAAAAGCAGTTCAGATGTTCCGGAAATACGATCGTGTTGCTCTACCGGTGATTGATACTGAAGGGTATCTTGTTGGTGTAGTAACAGTTGACGATGTTATTGATGTTGTTGAAGAAATAAATACAGAAGATATTCAACGCTTCGGTGGTTTGGAATCGTTGGAGTATCCGTATGTAAAAACGCCGGTGCTACAGCTTGTGAGAAAAAGAGCTGGTTGGTTAATAGTTTTATTTTTAGGAGAAATGTTAACTGCAACAGCGATGGCATATTTTGAAGAAGAAATTGCACGTGCAGTTGTTCTTGCATTATTCGTTCCGCTTATTATATCCAGCGGTGGAAATTCAGGTTCGCAGGCGGCAACTTTAATAATTCGCGCAATGGCATTGCAGGAAATTTCTCTCAAGGATTGGTGGCTGGTTATGCGTCGAGAAGTTATTTCAGGACTTATTTTGGGTTCAATATTAGGATCTATAGGTTTTCTTCGTATTACTATTTGGTCTGTTTTTGGTAATGTTTATGGTCCACATTGGTTTCTCGTTGCCGTTACAGTAGCTATATCATTAATAGGAGTTGTGCTATGGGGTACATTAGCCGGCTCAATGTTACCTTTTATTTTACGTAAACTGGGGTTTGATCCAGCATCGTCTTCTGCACCGTTTGTTGCAACTCTTGTAGATGTGACCGGACTTATAATTTATTTTTCTGTTGCAGCAGTTATTTTATCTGGCACTCTTCTCTGATTATTAGCTATCCTCTCCTTTGTTATAAAATTATTTTTCAAAACATAAAAAAGAAAGTAAATAATAAAAATCTTTTGCATCTTAGCTGTGAAATAACAATAAAACATCAAACAATAGAAAGGGGATTTACATGTATATTGTACATGTTCATGTTTGTGTCAAAGCAGAAGATATCGATGCTTTTAAACGAGCAACGATAATTAATGCACAGAATAGTTTGAAGGAACCGGGGGTAGCCCGCTTTGATATACTACAAAATCAGGATGATCCAACAAAATTTATTCTTGTAGAAGTATATCGCAACGTTGATGCGGCTGCAAAACATAAAGAAACTCAACACTATCAAACATGGCGCGATACTGTTGCTTCGATAATGGCTGAACAACGCACAAGCATTAAATACAACAACATCTTCCCTGATGATACCGAATGGTAAATCTGATTTAAGTGAAAAGACATAGAAAGGGCTTTAGTATGCATTTTAGCTTTTCTACAACCGGACACATTATTTTTGGGAACGGTACGATCAAACATCTTTCTCAGCACGTTAAACATTTCGGGAACAATGCTTTTATTGTATGCGGGAAAAACCCGAACCGGATAAAACATATTATCGACGAATTACAGAACTCTGAAGTGTTTACAACCATTTTTCATGTACTGGAAGAACCTACCGTTCCGCTCGTTCTACAGGCAATAGAAAAAGCTCGATCGTCACGCTGTGACGTTGTTGTTGGAATTGGTGGAGGGAGCGTGCTGGATACCGGTAAAGTTATTTCTGCAATGCTGGCAAATGAAGGAGAATTACTGGATTACCTTGAGGTAATTGGTGGTGGAAAGAAGATTACAAATTATCCCATTCCCTATATTGCTGTGCCGACAACTGCCGGTACAGGTGCCGAAGTAACGTCGAATGCAGTAATTCATTCGCCCGAACGTAAAGTTAAAGTAAGTATGCGAAGTATTCTAATGTATCCGCGAGTTGCAATAATCGATCCTGAGTTAACGTATTCGATGCCGGCATCGATAACAGCAAGTTCCGGGCTCGATGCACTAACACAATTAATCGAAGCATATGTTTCGAACAAAGCAAACCCGTTGACAGATGGTCTATGTATCGAGGGATTAAGAAGAGCCGCACGGTCGCTCTATCGTGCTTATAATGATGGAGATGAAAGCGCACGTGAAGATATGTGTGTAGCAAGTTTATGCAGTGGAATTGCTTTGGCAAATGCAAAGCTGGGAGCTGTTCACGGACTTGCTGCACCATTAGGTGGAATGCTTTCGGCTCCGCATGGAATGGTGTGTGCAAGGCTTCTTCCGTTTGTTGTTGAGAAGAATGTTATGGTGTTACAAGAAAAGAGTACTGCTTTTAATGTATTAAAACGGTACGATGTTATTGCACAAATTCTTACAGATTCTATGAATGCAACAGCTACAGATGGAGTTCAGTGGATCAGAAATATTTGTAAAGAAATGGATATTCCTGCATTGCGGAAATTCGGTTTGGAAGAAAAAGATATTCCGATTATTGCTCAGCGTGCAAAAATGGCAAGCAGTACAAAAGGAAATCCGGTAGAACTATCCGAAAATGAACTTACAGAAATATTGAAACTGGCATTATAAGATAACTTCAATGATAATTGGCATTCCTTGACGGTTAAAAAAACAGGAAAAAGTGCATGAGAGACGCAAAGAAAAAAAATAACTTAGCGTATCTTGGCGTGCTTGACGGTAAATAAGTACCGAAAAAATGAGTCTTAGCGTGGTTATTTGGTATGAGTACATGGAATGCGGATTATAAACGAGGAGCCCTTTCCTTCCGTGCTTTCAACAATTATTGACCCACCATGTTGATCAACAATTTGCAGAGCTACAGCTAAACCTATTCCACTGCCAGATGGTTTTGTAGAAAAATATAAATCGAAAATTTTCGAACGTATTTCTTCAGGAATGCCACTTCCGGTGTCGATTATGGTAAATGTGATATTATTACCGTTATGCATTATGCGAAAGGTAACTGTTCCTCCGGAAGGCGTAGCTTCAAAAGCATTCTGTAGTATATTTACTAACACCTGAGTCATTTTATCAGCATCAAAGTAACAAGAATCGTCGAATTGGCATTCGTAAGTAAAATGAATATTTTTATCCTGAGCCTGTGGTTCAAACAGTTGAACAATATGATGAACAAATGGGTGTATCGGAACAGCTGTTGGTTGAAGTTTCATAGGTCGAGCGAATCGTAGAAATTGTTCCACAATAGTATTAAGTCGATGAATTTCGTTTTTGAGTACAAGGAGAAGTTCATGGTATGTTTTCACATTTTTGCGTGGTGTGAATTCTTGTTGGAGTCGTTGAATAAGAAGAGAAATAGCATTTAGGGGATTTCTGATTTCATGAGCAATACCGGAAGCCAAATGTCCGATCGCTGTTAATTTTTCCTTTTGTCGTAATTCTGATTCAAGTTGTTTGAGTTCTGTACGATCACGCAGCACTATCGTACGTAAATTGTTTGTTGTAGTACGTGCAACAGAAAAATAACGTTGCTGATCACCGAATGATACAACAATATCGTCACTATCGGACATTGTGAAGAACATTGTATCAAGTATGGATGCAAAGTCAGCAAGTGATTGTGTGTAGGGTTTGTTCAGAACATCGGTTGCAGAAACACGGAAGAGTTTTTCGGCCTGTTTATTAAAAATAGTGATAATTTTATTGTCGTTGATAGTAATAACTGCATCGTGCATTTCATCGAGAAGTGTATCCGTGTATGTTTGGAGTGCAGTTGCTTTTTGTTGAGATAAATACAATCGTTTTTGTGCAACAACAACAATAATAATAAAGAACAATAGACTGGCCGATAAAAGAATCGAACGGGCGAATACACGATTTTGTAAATGTTGTAGATGCTCAAGTGATAATCCAATACGAATAACACCAACTGGTATGCTATTGATAGTAAATGTTCGTGCTACTTCATATGCTGGTACAGCGTCGTAAAGTAGTTCACGTGCAATTGTTGTATCTTTTTGAAGTGTGAGAGATAACAACGGATCACTCTCAATAGCGCTTAACTCATAAACACTCCCGCTTGCAGCGACAATACCGGCACTATCCTGTATAGCAACGTAGACAATGCCGGATGTTTTTCCGATGTCACGGAGTAGTTTTCCAATACCAAAAATTTGACGCATTTCAATATACTTATATTCCTGCGCTTCAATAAATAGAACTCCTCGACGTGGTAATTGACGACGTAGTGCAAGCGATGGATAGAGAAAATGTGACTGATATTTTTTTGTTGATTCAAAATACAATAACTCTTTTTCACCACTGATTAAAGGTTTAAATAAAGTACGATAGTTCTGGAGTGAAATGGTTTCGTCTGATTTTGGGTGGCTATCGTGTGCTATTGAACCATCAGAATTAATAATGCGAATTCTGTGAAGATTATATTGTGTTATAAAATGTTGAAGATGAGAAGGTGTAAGAATACCTTGTGAATCAAGAAGTGCAATTGTACGAGCATTGTTGATTAATTCATCGAGAAGACGCATCTCAAGTTCCTCGCTTGCAAGAAGAATATTTTCACTGCTATGTTGAAGTACTTCTATGAGAGATACAGCCTCATTGTTCAGCTGTTGATAGAGATCGTCTCTGCTCGCAGAGTATTCGATATACGTTGCAATTGCAAGTACACTGATAATGAGAAGTACAATTGATACAAGATATCGATCTTTAATGAAAGTAAGGAAGTTCATTGTATGTTTCGTTGTTCTTCTTATGAAAGTACAATTTATAATGAGAAGAAGAAAGCAAGTGTAAATGCCTGATTATTGTATGTATAGAATGGATCGTTTGAAGAGTTGGTTATTGTATCGAATATAGCGGAAATCGAGAAGTACCGGAATTCCTTTTCAGCAGAAATACTCAATGTGTTTCGTGTATCTTCTCTGTGTGCCGCAATGATATTTTCTCCCAGGTCAAATGCAGGAAGAGAATTATAGATCCGTTGTTGTTGATAAAAAGAGAATCGTAGTTTTACTGAAAGTGGTAACACCTGGGTAACCATTAATCCCCAAAAATATCCTTTGTATCCGTAAGGATTATCAAACAACTGGTCGTCGGGTATTGTCCCGTAATTTGATAAAAAGAACCTGGACTCTTTTTGCAAAGTCCATTGATATTGTAAGGTTGCGGCAATTCCCGTTTTTTGTGTTATACCTTGTGCAATACGTACCACGATAGCAAGTTGCGAGGTCTGAGCAGATGGAACATCATGTTCCGATGTGCGGATGACTCTCGTTGTTGAACCTTGTCCTTGTCCCGGGTGTGATATGGTTACTGTATCTGTAGAGGTGTAGGTGTAGGGATCGTATTCTTTAAAATTCATGAATGCTTTTGAAATAATTGTTGTACGTGTAGGTAAATATACTGATGATTGAAGCTGAAGCGAATGTTCGTAGTAATCGAAATTGGGAAGATTGTTAAATACAACACGATTGAAAAGGTACGAAACCCCGATTTCGGTATTTTCGGAAAGGTCATATTCAGCAATAGGTTGGAGATAGAAGAGTGTATGATCGTAGATATTGTAACTCTCATTATCTATTCTCTTTGATACACCGGCTTCGAGGGATAGAGCGAATTGTTCGCTGATGTTGGGTTCATAGAGTGCAGAAAGTTGGTGGATAATGGCGTTTCGTTCTTTGTGCAATGCGTAATGCTCGTATATACCACTATATGTAATTGTTGTAAGTTGATCGTTCCCCCAACCAAATCCAGCATCAAGAGATAATGTTGTAAGATGGTCCTGTAGTTGGTACATATTGTTATCAATATTGTCATCTATCATATGAGAGACAGATGCAGCAACGTTGAGTTGTGCATAAACAGTGAATGAAAACAAGACGAAGAAAACGAGAAGCATTTGTAAAAAAAATTTCATTGTTTTCCCTTCCTCTTTTGTGTTGTTTTGCCTTGAGGAGTAGGATTTCCAGCAGAAGCCGAATGGTTTTGTACATTACCATCTTGTTTACCAAATTGTTTTTCTATAGAAGTTCTTTTGTATTTAAATCCTAATCCCTTAACACGATCGTCTGCAATCCCATCTCCATCCTCATCAATAAAACGATGTTTCTTTTGCTTTATATCCTGTTCCTGTTTGGTTGCTGTAGAGTCAGGTGATGCAATCAGGCCGTTCGACAAAAAAGAGAGAAAAACGAAAAGAATTGGTATTTTTTTCATAACATCGTCCTTTTTTATAAAACGACTGCCGGGAAAGTGTTTCCCGACAGTCATTAATAACTAAAGTGTAATTACTTCTTACCACCTCTTACACCTTTTGGACCCGTACCATCACAATTTGCAGCACCGCTTCCTTTTCCTGCAGCGGCACCGTAACCAGTACCATCTTTAGGACCGATACCTTTATTACCGGGTCCCTCGCCCTTTGATGCCTTTGTTCGTTTATGAGCCTGTTTCATTACAGCATTCGGGCTTTGTTCATCTTTATTATCACAAATACCATCGCCGTCTTTATCGATAAAGTTTTGCTTTTGTGATTGAGTGCGAGCAACTTCGCGTACAACCTCGCCTTTACCAGGTCCGGGTTCCGTACTTTTTGCTGTTGTACTCACCGCTTCTCCATGATTTATTTGTTCGCGATTTTGTACATCTGCTTTTGTTTGAGTTTGTGTTTGCGACTTAATCTGCGATTGCGTTTGTTCCTTTGTTTGTATAGGATTATCGGATTGAGCAAACGCTGTGGTTACGATAAGCAGTGTTGCGCTTAGTAGAACTGTTAATTGTTTCATGATATTGCTCCTTTTAGTTGTTAAAAGTATTTGCTTTTTTTACTCTTTTCAGACTCAATATACAAGGAGCGTGCCAGATACAACAGTTTGAATTATTTCAAAAATAAGCAGTTTTTAATTATAGAAAAAATGACTTCGTTAATTTTGTCGAGTATATTCGACGCTTTTGTCGAATATCACTTTATGCCCCACTTCTTAAGTTTATACCGAAGAGTGCGTTCCGAAATACCAAGTGAAGCAGCTGCCTTTGATTGATTGTTATTGAATTTTTGTAATGCATCGAAAATTAATTCTTTTTCCAGCTTCTTGATACGCTCGGGTAATGATGCTACCGGATGTTGTGCTGTTATTTCAGGTTCTTTGTGTTGAATGGTCTGCGGAAGGTCATCGAGAGTAATCATAGCGCCACGACTCATGACAACAGCCCTATGTACAATATTTTCAAGTTCTCTTACATTACCCGGGTAATCATAACGCAAAAGAATTTCCCAAGCTTCTTTTGAAAATGAAAGAGTTGTATTGCTATTCTCATGTGAAAATTTTTTTAAGTAATAATCGAGGAGTGGAGGAATATCTTCACGTCGTTTTCTGAGAGGTGGAATATCAATTGTTACAACATTAAGTCTGTAATAGAGATCCTCACGAAACGTACCTTGCTGAATAGCCTCTTCAATATTTTTATTTGTTGCAGCAATGATGCGAACATCGACATGGATACTTTCTGAACCGCCAACGCGTTCGAATGTAAATTCCTGAAGTACGCGGAGTAGTTTTACTTGTGTGTTTAATGAAATATCTCCGATTTCATCCAGAAAAAGTGTACCGCCATCTGCAAGTTCAAAACGTCCGCGACGTGTTCGGTCTGCACCTGTAAAAGCACCTTTTTCGTGACCAAACAGTTCACTCTCCAGAACATTTTCATTCAGTGCTGCGCAGTTTACGGCAATAAATGGTTTCGAGGATCGCTTGCTGGAGTAGTGAATTGCTTTTGCAATTAGTTCTTTTCCGGTTCCACTTTCTCCGCGCAACAATACCGGAGCATTACTGCGTGCAATACGAACAGCAGTACCAAGCACTTGCTGCATTTGTTTAGAGTGTGCAATGATACCTGTAAATGAGTATTGTTGGATAAGCTGTTCACGCAACAATTCGTTTTCTGATTTTAATTGACGGAATTCTTCAATTCGCTTTATTACAAGTGAAAGTTCGTCGAGATTAATCGGCTTAGTAAGATAATCGTATGCGCCTTTTCGCATTGCAGTAACAGCACCTTCAATTGAACCATACGCTGTGATGATTACTACTGTCGGTTCGGCATGGAGTAATTTAACTTGTTGTAGAAGATCAAGACCAGTTCCATCCGGCATTTTGTAATCTGTAAGAATAGCATCAACGGCTTTTGTTTTGAATTGTTCAAGCGCTTCGGTTACACTACCGGCTTCTAAGACAGTATGTTTCTGTTTTGTAAGATAACCTGCAAGGAGTGAACGCTGTACAGCTTCATCATCAACAATAAGTATGTTCATAGTTTTTTAAAAGCCTATACTGTATAAAAGTTGAGTTAATGTCAATAGTTGTGTAAAAATGATTTAAGCGACATGTCGTAATTTAGACGATGATTTAAATTTCAATTGGTTAATTGTTTCATTTACAAGTTTATAAGCATTAATTTTTCTGAACCGTTGTTTTTGTGCGATAATAAGTTTAAAGACAAT
>FWPV01003728.1_pt1 | contig 33954 bp, 28 predicted proteins | sample 2228371 | NCBI WGS metagenome assembly FWPV01 (sample SAMEA103939776, study PRJEB20133) | metagenome
GGATTACCACGTTTCGGTAGCAATAACTGTGTCGGATTGCCACGCTTCCTACGGTCGCTCGCAATGACAAAACACAGAGTTGGGTTATGTCAGGGCTGAAGCCCTGAGTTACGATGAGGTATTATCCACCCCCTCATCAATAAAAAAATTGTTTTATGTTGGAGAATATGATAAATTTTAATTGAGTTATAAAAGTGGGAATAAATGAAAGATGAGTCCAAAGGTTGAATTGGTAGTAAGACGGTTAAAGAATTATAAACCCGAAAAGATCATTCTCTTTGGTTCTCATGCCAGAGGGTCTTCGGATGCCTACAGTGACATTGACCTGGTTGTCATTAAAAAGACCAAAAAACCTTTTCTTGACAGGATTAAAGAGGTAATCAAAATTATAAAACCAAACTTCTCAATTGATATCCTGGTCTATACCCCTGAAGAATTCAGCGAAATGCTATTGAATGGGAACCCCTTCATTGAATCTGTCGTAAGAGAAGGAAAAGTTCTTTATGAAAAAAAATGATGAGGAGGAGAACGAATGACAGGGTTTAAGAATAAAAATATGGCTTTTATCTCAATCCTTATTTCAGCGTTGATTCTGTTTGGTTTAGTGGGCTGTAGCAAGGAGGCCAAGCGGGAGAAGCACTTAAAAAGGGGAGAGAAGTATTTTTCTGAGAATAGATTCCGGGAGGCCATTATCGAATATAAGAATGTCCTTCAGATTGATCCCAAAGATGCCAATGTTCGTTATAAACTTGGCCTTTCTCACTTGAGACTGGGGCAGTTTCGTGAGGCCTTTATGGAATTTTCAAAATCCGTTGAATTGAATCAGGATCAGGTTGATGCCCGCCTCCAGTTGGCTAACCTCTACCTTCTCTCCAGAGACAAACAAAAAGCAAGGGAACAAGCAGAGTTGGTTCTTGCAAAAGACCCGAATAATTCTTCTGGACTCCTCTTAATGAGTTCGATTTATATGCTTGAAAAAGATTCGGACAGGGCGATTTCAGAAGCCCGAAAGGCGATCGAAAAAGACCCCAAAAACATCGATGCCTATCTCCATCTGGCAAACCTCTATCTTATGAAAAAGGATCTGGTGAAGGCAGAGCAGACGTTTAAAGAAGCCATCAAGGCAGACGAAAAGTCGGTCAAGGCTCGCTATGCCCTGGCTGAGTTCTATCGGAGGGTGGAGAAGATGGACCTCGCTGAGGCTGAATTGATGGAGGTGACCAAGATCGAACCTAAGAATCCAAACTCCTATATGGCGCTTGGAAACTTTTACACCTCGTTAAAACGAATGGAAGAGGCAGAAAAACAGTTCATCAAATCGGTTGAGGTGAATCCCAAAGGAATTCCTGCCCAAATTCATTTGGGGGATTTTTATTTGCTCTGGGGTAAGAAGGAAAAGGCGATTGTGACTTACCAGAAAGCGGTCGAGGTGGACGAGAAAAATATTTTGGCAAGGGCAAAACTTGCGGAGGTCTATTTAAATGATAATAAACTTGATAAGGCTTTGGAACTGGTAGAAAAGATTCTTGAGATTAATCCAAAGAGCCATGAAGGGACGTTTTTGAGAGGCAGGATTCATTTAGCAAAAAAAGAGTTCAATGAGGCGATCAATCTCTTTCAAGCCTATCTCAAAGATCATCCCAAATCCTTTATGGGACATCATTTTCTCGGGCTCTCCCATCTCGGAAACAGAGATATTCAACAGGCAAAAACCTCACTGGCAGAGGCAGTTAAGCAAAATCCCAACCATCTGGAGTCGAGACTTCTTCTTGGAGAGATTCATCTTCGAACAGGTGCTTTCGATTTAGCCATTGAAGAGGCCCAGGAGATTTTAAAAAGGGATAACAAATCGGTTCAAGCCCATCTCCTTCTGGGAAACAGCCTCTTAATGAAGAGAGATTTCCCAAAGGCCCAAAAATCCTACGAGGAGGTGATAAAACTTTCTCCTCAGAACCCTGCGGGCTATTTCCATTTAGGACGAACCCTTCTGGCTCAAAGGAAGGATAAGGAGGGGTTAACAAACCTCGAAAAGGCCCTTTCCATTGAACCCAATTTCATCGAACCCCTGAATCTCATGGTGGCATTCTATCTTAATCAGAAGGAGAACCGAAGGGCCATAGAAAGAGTGGAGTCCCAAATAAAGGTCTCCCCCCAAAACCCCTTTTTCCATCACCTTTTAGGTCGTCTTTATGAGGCGAATAAGGAGAATGAAAAGGCAGAGGGATCCTATAAAAGAGCAATTGAGATCAATCCGAATCTTTCGGGATTCTATGTCTCCCTTGCAAACTTCTATGTGAGGCAGAACTTAGTGGAAAAGGCGATTCAGGGATACCTCACTGCTCTTGAGAAAAATCCTGATTCCATTTCCGCCCTGATGGGTCTTGGAATTATTTATGATACCCAGAAGAAGTATGACAAGGCCAAAGAGTATTACCAAAAGGCATTAAAGATCAACCCAAAATTTGCTCCTGCGGCTAACAACCTGGCCTATCTTTATGCCGAAAGGGAAGAAAATATTGACGAGGCCCTCACGCTTGCCCAGAGTGCAAAGGAGCAGTTTCCGGAGGATCCGCATATCACGGATACCCTTGGCTGGATCTATTATAAAAAGAATGTTTTCTCAAGGGCGATTTCCTATTTGAAGGAGGCCAATGAGAAAGTTAAAGACAATGCGGTGATGCGATATCACCTGGGGATGGCTTATTTTAAAAATGGAAATAAGGAAGAGGCGAAGCGAGAACTCAAGAAGGCCCTTGAATTAGATTCGAAATTTCAAGGCGCCGAGGAGGCAAAAGAAACCTTAATGAAATTAAGATAGGTGGTAAAGAGGCAAAGTGGGTTGGAGGAGTTTATAATTCTATCTTTACAAAGAAGATCTCTTTGATATCCTCTCGGTGGCCAATCACACTCCTTCCCCAATTGATGATGGATTCGGAAGATATCCTTTCGGGATTTTTTCTTCTCTCTGGAAGGATTCCAAGAAAATGGGGTTTTTCTTTTTCATTGAGCCAGTAGAATTCATAAGCCACCATGCTTTTTGGCCCTCCCCTGTGCTAAAAATGAGATTGAGAAGATTGAAATTAAAAATAAGCAATTTTTATACCATATTTACAATTTAATTGTAACTTGCTGTTAATTATTAATTTTTTAAAAATTATACTTTTTATGGTTGTTCAAAAAGTAGAAAAGTTTTACCCATAAATCCCGAAATACTTCCACAGTCAATTCCTTCTCGGAAGGAAACAATACTAACTCTCTTTAAAGTTTGTCGATCTTAAAACGATGCCATCTGAATTCTTTACCCTCTCTAAGGAACTCTAGCCAAAAATATTTGAAATTTCCCCCTCACCCCATCCCTCTCCCCAGTGCCCGCCTGACGGTAGGCAGGGGGAGAGGAGAAGGGTGGGGGGCATAAATGTTAGAAGAAAATTCTCAAATATTCATTGTAAGAATCTAATCAAGGTGATATCCTGCTACCCTTTAGAGTGGGAATGACGAAAATGTAAATTTTGAATTTTTCGAAAAAATTTAATCAACACTATATCCAACCTTTAGCGGCGATTCTTTTTTAGGGGAAAGACCAGAGGGGAGGAGTTTAATTTTTATCTCCAAAAGGGCTTTCAGAATTCTACGGAAGTTTGACCCTGGGGAGATTTTCTTTTATAAAAAGGTGAAATGTCATTGAAAAAAGAAGATGGGTTTAAGTTGGTGGTCTTCGATCTGGATGGGACGCTCACCCAGGAACGTTCGATCTGGGAGTTTATCCATAAACGATTAGGGAAATGGGATGGGTTTGCCGAGGAGTATCAGAATCAGTTTCTGGCGGGTAAGATATCCTATGAGGAATTCTGCGAGCGCGATGCCGAGGTATGGAAAGGGATGAGAGTCGAAGAGTTGATGGAGATCATCAGGAGTGTTCCTTTTCATTTAGGAGTGGATGAATTGATTCATTTCTTCAAGCAAAGAGGGTTGAGGCTGGCCATGGTTTCTTCAGGCCTATCCCTCCTTACGAATTGGGTCCATGAGAAATATGGTTTTGATTATTCGGTCTCCAATGATCTTCTTCACGAAGATGGGATTTTAACTGGGAAGGTGAGGATCCAGGTTTATTATGATCGAAAGGCAGAATGGGTCGAGAAAATCCTGAAACAATTTGGAGTGGAGCCTAAAGAAGCGATGGCCATTGGAGACAGCCGAGGCGATATCGAGATGTTTCAGAGGGTAGGGTTTTCGGTGGCTTTTAATTCGTCCTGTGCCGAGCTTGAGCAGATTGCAAGTGTTTGCATTCGCACTCAGAACCTTGCCGATATCATTCCGAGGCTTCCGCTTTGAGAGAATAGAGAAGGAGATTGGGGGATGGGGAGATAGGGTAGAATATGGGATGGGAATTAGACTTCATGCGATGGGCCGATGGAGGGTGGAGCTCATCGCTTCTCGATTATACAATCCCCTGGCTTACCTATCTGGGAAGCCATTTTGCTGTCATTCTTTTCATCCTCCTTAGTTTCCTGATTACCAAGAAAAGAAGGATTCTCCGCTCTCTCCTCTTCCTCTATGGGATCCAATCCGGAGTGGTTTACAGTCTGAAATTTCTCATCCAGCGGGAGAGGCCTTTCCATTTTATTCGGGAGATGGCCTTAAAACTCTCCAAGGGTCCGGGTGAAATACTGGACCCCAGTTTTCCCAGTGCCCATGCCACCTATGCCTTTATGATGGCCATGATTCTTTCCTGTTGGTTTCCTAAATTAAAGATTCCTTTTTTTACCCTGGCTTTCTTTATTGCATGGACTCGGATCTACTTAGGCCTCCATTATCCCACGGATGTTCTGGCAGGTGGCCTTCTGGGATATGGGATAACGAAGGTATTTTTGAAAAGGGTTGGATTAAACTAATCTATCATCTAATGGGTAAAGAAACGAGGATCTTTAAAAGATTCTTTTTTATCCTGGCTATTTTCTCCTAGTCTGGCTCTAAGAAAAACTTGAGGAATCCATAAAGAAGGGGAGTGAGAGAGGGCAAGGAGGTTGGAATAAACTGGCGAGTCCTGCTCTATGTTTCACCCCGGTCTTATAGAAAATATTCTTTAAATGTGTTTCGACGGTTAATCGACTGATATAGAGTTTCTTGCCGATTTCGTCATTGGTGAGGCCTTGGCAGACACACTTTATAATTTCGATCTCTCTTTTAGTCAATTGATATTTTTCGGATAGAATTTCCTCACTCCATAGGTTTTTCCTATCTTTCGTTTCAGAAAATCGAATAATATTTTCCAAAGTAGTAGTTAGATAAGGAGCAAGAATCCTGGCCTTCGCTATCTCTTTTCTCGAGAAATCCAATTGTTCCTTTGGCCGAAACATGCCTATCAACCCAAGAACCCTATCGGTAGAACGAAGATAGATGGATAGTTTGTAGTGTATATTCTGTGGCCGATAAAATTCGTTATAAATGGGAAGGTTCACCCAGCGTTTATACGGGAGAATATCATCGACTTTGCAGACTGTGCTCTTCAAACGAGATTCTTGTTGGAAAGGGTCATAATGGGAGTAATGGTAAGCCCATTTATCTAAATAACGAAGATCCATTCCCACCCCAACCATATTAGTATTGTCAATCTTTCTAAACTCTTTATCGCTGATAAAGAAAGCAACTCCTTGTGCCTTAAAGGTTCGCTTCAAGGATCTTGCTACCATTGCCCGCATCTCTGAAAGCGTATGGTAGTGGTTTGCAATATTAATAACTTCGAGGATATCCAGAAAATCTTCTTTGCCTAAAATATCGATTTCTTTGTTTATCAATGCCTATCTCCCTAAGTTTATTCTATATCTCAAAATACATTCCTTGTCAATTATAAAATACCTGTTTTCAGGTATAGAAATTAACGTTTTTGTTTGATTAAATAAATTATAGTTTTGTACTTTTAGAATGAAGAAAACTAAAAAAACTAATGAAAAAAGATCGTTAATATCATTAAGCCTTGTAAAAATCTTATGATAAATTTTATAATAAAATCAATATATTACAGGAAAGGTTCAAAACTTAAGTTAAATAAAAGACAAAAAAACGTTAAGGAGGTGTCAAAATGAGGAATAGAAAATTTTTCGGGGGTTTAATTGGTATTTTCATCTTCACGTTAACAGTGCTACCTCTCATCGCAGGGGCTCAGCCCAAACCAATTAAGATTGGAGGATCGCTGGCTCTAACCGGCCCCGTTGCCGAGAACGCCAAATGGGTTAAGCTTGGATACGAATATTGGGCAGAGAAAGTAAACAAAAGTGGTGGGTTGTTGGGACGTCCAGTAGAGCTCATCACTTATGATGATGAGGGTAAACCAGATAAAGGAGTTACGCTCTTAGAGAAAGCTATCACAGTGGATAAGGTCGACTTACTCCTCGGAGGCTACCCTGGACATGTTTGCGCTGCGCAGATGGCAGTAGCAGAAAAATATGGAATGGTCTATGTCTCCATGGGAGGCCATATGGCATCCTTCAGCCAGGGTTTCAAATATTCCTTCAGCGCTACGCCAATGATGGGAGAGTGGTTAAGTGTTTCTTTTTTTAATTTTCTAGAAGGTTTGCCATCAAAAGATAGGCCGAGAACAGTAGCCTTCATAAGGATGAACAATCCGATAGGCCGTTCCGGTATCCCGGGAGAACGAAAAGGTGCAGAGAAATTGGGGATAAAGATCGTAGTTGAGGAGTTTTATGATCCGCCTTTGACCACTGCTGACGCTTTAGTTACCAAATGCAAGGAAAGGAATGCTGAACTCCTTTATTGTACTCAATTCTTCCCAGATGCAGTGTTAACCGTGCGGTCCTGTAAAGCTCTGGGATATAATCCAAAATTTTTCCAACAATCGATAGTGGCAACCGCTCCCGCCTGGGTGAAAACGCTTGGTCCTGATGCCAATTATGTGTTTCAAGGGGTCATCATGGTGAACAGCCTTCCTTTTCCAGGAATCCAAGAACTTAACAAAGTAGCGAAAGAAAGGTGGGGTGAGCCGGCTGCCCCTGAATACTTTCTCTTCGGTTATAGCTGGGCGGAGACATTACAGCGAGGAGTTGAAGGAGCAAAAAGCCTCAAACAGGATGCAATCCGGGATTATTTGAGAAATAACGAGATCAGTATCATCAGCGGAAAATTTAAATTCGATGAAAAAGGATTGCCTCCTCCATACTCTTACGTTGTACAGGTGATAAATGGAAAGACAGAAGTAGTTTATCCATTTGAAAAGGCGACAGCAAAACCAGTTTATCCAAAGCCACCATGGGGTAAATAAAGAGCTAAGACTAATTTTAGAGGACAAGCGAAACCGGATTTCCATAAGGGCTAGGAATAAATTCTCAAATTAGACCATTGTAAAAGATTTAGTGTTGTAGACTGAATGGGGGCCCATTGGGATCTGGCTATTCAGGATGGAAATAGAGAAGGCAAACACAGGGTAGCCGGTCAGAGATAACATTAATGAAGGTGTAAATCCCGGATAGGAGAACACCATTGCAGGCGATTACAATTAATCAGTTTGTCCAGAGCGTGGTAAGCGGGCTACTACTCGGTGGGGCTTTCACCCTTCTGGCATTAGGCTTTAGTCTGATTCTAGGCATTTCGCATGTGGTGAATTTGAGCCACCCTGTTTTTGCTCTCACAGGTGCCTATATTACATTCTGGCTCCTGGATTTCTACAACCTCAACCCGCTTATTTCTTTGATCCTGGTGGTCCCTGTATTCTTCTTCTTTGGAATTTTTCTGGAGCGAACAGTGATTCGAGAGACTGCGCGGAGATCCCAGGATCTCACCTCTGCTTCACTCGTTCTGACTTTTGGCATCATGATTATTGTAGAAAATGTGCTTCTTTATCTTTGTAAGGCAACTCCGAGGCTTGTGACCACCGAGTATACAGGCAAGTCTCTCTTTGTAGGAAATATAGCAATCCCGATAAGTCATCTTATCAGTTTTGGCCTGGCAGCACTTACCACTGGGCTTATTTACCTCTTTCTCTACCACACATACCCCGGAAAGGCATCACGGGCCGTGTGGCAAGACAGGGAGGGAGCCATTCTATCGGGCATCAGCATCAGCAGGATAAATGCGGTAACCTTTGGCCTTTCAATGGTATCTGCAGGAGTGGCCGGTACATGTATGAGTTTGATGTATGCAATTGAACCTGCAACACATTATGGTTGGATCATTTTTGTATTTGCGGTAGTTATCCTCGGAGGGGTAGGTAGCATCCTCGGAACAGCCATTGCAGGTCTCATCATAGGATTGGTAATAGGGATCGGTTCTGCTTTGATTCCTTTAACATGGATCAACTTGGTGCTCTTTGGAATCATCATATTGCTTTTGCTAGTGAAGCCCACAGGGCTTTTCAAACAATAGGCTCCAGGAAATTAATTTGTTTTCAATGCGGTAGTAATTGGGGGTCGGAGACATCGATGGAAAAAATTGTAAGAACGGTATGTCAGGGCTGTCATTCGGAATGTGGGGTTCTGGTCCATGTGAACAGAGGTAAGGTCACCAAGATAAAACCCGATCCGAACCATCCATCGAGTAGAGGATTCATCTGCGTCAAGGGAATTCATTATGCCGACTTCATCTACCATCCTGACCGCTTGAAATATCCCCTTAGGCGGGTAGGTAGAAAAGGAGGGAGAAAATGGGAGAGGATCTCATGGGATAAGGCCCTTGATGAGATTGCGGCAAGGCTCTCTGAAGTTAAAGAAAAATATGGAGTGAGATCCATAGGTACTTTTCACGGTACAGCACCCAGGCAATCCTTACTCTCCTCTCGACTTCTAGCCAGCGCTCTTGGAACTCCAAATGTGATCAGTACGGATCTCCATATCTGTTTTGCCCCCTCGATGGTCGCTGAAATAGCCACGGTTGGACATACTGTCATGCAGGAAGTAGGTCCTGACTATCTCTCGTCAAAATGTATTTTGGTCTGTGGTGGGAACCCTCTCGTTTCCCATCCTCCCAGGGGGAGGGACTTGCTTGAAGGCGTGAAAAAGAATAAAGCAAAACTGATTGTGATCGATCCGCGTTGCACCCCGTTGGCAGCCAAGGCGGATATGTGGCTCCGCATTAGACCCGGAACCGACGCAGCCCTGGTTCTGGGAATGCTTCATACTGTCATTTCAGAGGAAGTTTATGATAAGGGTTTTGTGGAGAAATACTGCCATGGTTTTGATGATCTCAAGAAACACATAGAAGCCTATCCTCCCGCAAAAGCCGCGGAGGTCACCTGGCTGTCTGCGACGCAGATTAAGGAAGCAGCACGATTGTTTGCACAAACCAAACCGGCAACTGTTCACCATCGAGTGGCTGTCGAACAGAATCTCAGTTCAACCCAGGTGGCCCGTGCACTTGTGATCCTGACCGCCATTACTGGGAATCTGGGGGTCAAAGGCGGCAACCTCTTTCCTTCCCATATTCCAGGCTTTGTCGGCACAGGCCAGGTGCTTGAGAGTTTGAAACTCCCTTTGGAAACCACAAAAGAACGATTAGGAGGCAACGAGTATCCTCTGATTTCGGGGCCGAAGCCTTTGTTCCTGTTTGTGCACGCGGCTGTGGCTGCAAAAGCTATGCTTTATGAAGAGCCTTATCCGCTCAAAGCGTTATTTCTCGCAGGAGGAAACCCGGTCGTCAATATGCAAAACACGAGGAGGACTTGGGAGGCTTTTAAGAGTCTCGATCTACTTGCCGTTTCAGATTTTTTCATGACCCCTACGGCTGAACTGGCTGATTACGTGTTGCCAGGAACCACTTGGTTAGAGAGAGATGAATGCTGCGACATACAGTACATGAACTGTGTCGCCGCGAGACAGAAGGCAGTGGAACCGTTTTTCGAGTGCCGGGACGATGTCCAGATGGTCATTGATCTCGTCAAAAGAATCCCTTGGGCAAATCGAAAATATATCCCATGGGAAAGCGTTGAGGAGTTCAATGATTTCAGAGTCAAGGGAATGGGCATGACGTTTGAGGAGTTTAAGGGAAAAGGATATGTAACCATTGATCAACAGTATAAGCAGTATGAGAACAAAGGGTTCGACACACCTTCGGGAAAGGTTGAAATCTACTCCACGATCTTTGAGCAACATGGCTATGATCCGCTGCCTACTTACACAGAACCCCGGGAAAGCCCGGAGAGCACCCCGGAGCTTTTGAAAGACTATCCCTACATCCTGATTACAGGGGCAAGGACCATCGAGTATTACCACTCATCCGGCAGGCAGATAAAGCCGCTCAGGAAGCGTCTGCCTGATCCGGAAATCGAGGTCCATCCAGAAGTTGGTAAAAGAGAGAACATCGAAGAGGGAGATTGGGTCTGGGTTGAGACACCACAGGTCAAAGGAGAACGGATCAAAATGAAAGTGAAGTTTAGCGACTCCCTTGACCCAAGGGTCGTTCATGCCCACCATGGTTGGTGGTTTCCCGAGAACCCGGCTCCCGACCATGGGTGTTTTGAATCGAATATTAATGTGGTCCTCTCCGACGATCTGCCCCGGGAGAAGATCTGTGGATCGGTTCCAACAAGGGGAACACTCTGCAAAATCTATAAGTGATAAGGCAGGATCAGGTTTCGGGAAATGATGAAGAAACAGAAACGCGAACTGTTGTTTTTGACACCTATCGTAGTCTTTCTGGCTCTTTTCCCGTTGTTCAAGCCAGACATCTACTATCTATCGGCGTTGTTTGGCATCTTCCTGTATGCTGCTTTGGCCTGTGGCTGGAATATATTCGGCGGTTACACCGGGTATATGAACTTTGGCCATGCTGGTTTCTTTGGTGTAGGGACATATACGAGCGCTCTATTGCTCCTCAAGTTCGGTTTATCCCCTTTTTACACCTCTATACTCGGTGGCATCATTGCTGGTGTTCTGGGTGTGATAATAGGATATCCTTGCTTGAAGCTAAGAGGTCCCTATTTCGTGCTTGTGACCTTTTGCCTGGGGCTGGCCAGCCGCATTGTCGTCATTAATCTGGAATGGACAGGTTCATCCACAGGCCTATGGCTGCCCTTTTTGAAGGTGAGCATTTTTGCGAACCGCGCAATTTTTTATGAAGTCATGCTTGCAATTATGGTTTTGACTATCCTGGTCGCTATGTGGATTGAAAGGTCAAAGTGTGGTCTTGGTCTAAGGGCGATTTTCCAAGACGAAGACAGTGCAGAAACGCAAGGAGTTGATGCTGCGAAGTTAAAGCTAACGGCCTTCATTATTAGTGCCTTTCTGGCAGGGATGGCAGGAGGTATCTACGGATATTACAGGAATTACATCCATCCCGATTTCGTATTCGATGTGAGCATCTCTGTGCTTGTCATTTTAATGGCTCTTCTTGGCGGTCGCCATTCCTGGATAGGCCCAGTGATCGGGGCTAGCATTGTAGTTGTGATTAATGAGATCTTAACGGCTTATATAGGAATAGGAGCCGAATTTTCCCGAATGATCTACGGACTCCTCTTAGTGGTTGTGATTATGTATCTGCCCAATGGACTTATTGGCCTATTTAGGAAAGAAGAGCTTTCAGAGGAAACCTGATGAAATCTTGAAGTCATCTTTTGGAAATAGGGTAGAGGGATGAAAAAGAATATGGGGTAGGAGGGAACACAAATGGCGAAGGCTAAGAAATCTTGGTTGACAGATAAGTATTGGGTGACAGAGTTCAATTATCTGGAAGATGTAAGAAAGGAGTTTACATTGCCTGAAAAGGTTCATATCCATGATCTTACTCTCCGCGAGGGAGAGCAGGCACCACACGTAGTGATGAAGCCTGATGAAAAGTTTCGAATTTATGAGGCATTGGATGACATGGGTGTTTATAGCGTGGAGATCTTACCCATTATCTCCTCTGATGATAGAGAGGTAGCCAAGGAACTCGTGAAGATGCGGCGCAATGGACATAAAACCCATATCGTTTTTCTTTGCAGGTGGGATGAAAGGGAGATCGATTTTGCAGCTGAGGTTGGGGCTGATGGTATTGTGATTGAGTGTCCCGGGTCGCCATGGTTTGGTCAGGTTGTATGGGGGCTTGATGAAAATCAGATGGTCGAAAGGCTTGTAAGGGTAGCCACCCATGCAAAGAAGAATGGTCTGTATACATCTGTTGAGCCTTGGGAAGCCTCTAAGACACCCATTGAATTCTTAGAAAGATTATATAAAAGCGTTGGAAATGAGGCAGGAGTCGACGAAATTACATATACGGATACCATGGGCTTTGGCCTCCCTTGGGCGACGACCTATATGGTGAGAAAAATCCGAGAATGGGTGCCACATGTTACAGTGGCTATGCATGCCCATAATGATTACGGACTGGCCACCTCCATAATGCTCTCAGCAGTTGTAGGAGGTGCATCGACCGTTCACACCTCCATGAATGCCTTGGGTGAAAGAGCAGGAAATGCAGCTACAGAAGAGGTTGTGATAGGTTTGGAACTACTTCTTGGAGTGGATACAGGAGTAAAACTCGACCGCATTTATCCGGTATCCCGACTGGTATCTGAAATTGCGAAGATCCCAATTCCTTTCAATAAACCCATTACGGGCGACAATGAATTCACCTTCGAATCAGGAATGGTGGTGGACATGACCTTGCGGATGAGTAAAACAGATAAGCCATTTTCAACAATGCCATTTTTACCTGAGTTAATTGGACGGAGGGGCTATCACATCATTCTCGGGAAAATGAGTGGAGGGACTGTAATTAGAAATAAACTGGAGAAACTGGGCATCTCTGCTACAAAGGAACAAATAGCTGAAATTGTGGAGCGGGTCAAGCGTGAAGCAATCATAAGGAAATGGTCCATTTCAGAGGAAGTGTTTGAAAAAATTGTTAGGCAGGTCCTTGAAGGTAGTTAAATGAGAATCCTCATGTAGGAGTTAAGTCCCCTTATGATGAGTACGCCACTTCAACCAGAGACCAAACCTTTTCTCGTTGGAGAAAAAATTACAAAAAGATTTGGAGGACTTACTGCCCTATCTGAAGTTGATTTTGAAATTAGGAAGGGCGAGATTTTAGGGCTCATCGGACCAAATGGTTCTGGGAAGACAACGCTCATCAACACGATATCTGGTTTTTATTCTCCGGATAGGGGTAGGATTACCTTCAATGGAGTGGTGATTAATGGGAAGAGGCCTTGTCAAATTGCCAGATTGGGAATTGGCAGGACTTTTCAGTTCGTAAGGCCATTTGAGGATCTCAGTGCCATTGAGAATGTTGTTATTGGAGTCCTCTATGGGACTGGCGAAAAAAGTATCATGAGGGCAAAGCAAAAAGCTTTAGATATTTTAGAGTTTGTTGGATTATTTGATAAAAAGTACATTGCTGCCAAGGACCTCATGATGGCTGATCGGAAGAGACTAGAGGTAGGTAGAGCTTTGTCCATCAATCCCAAAATTGTTCTTCTCGATGAGGTATTCGCTGGCTTGAATGAGACTGAAGTCAAAGAGGGCATTCGTCTTGTCTTCAGGATCTCCCAGGAACTTGGAATTACTATTTTAATGATTGAACATGTTTTGAGTGCCATTATGGAAACATGTGAAAGGATTTTAGTCCTAAATTATGGCCGGAAAATTGCTGATGGCAAAGTTGAAGAGATCGTCAAAAATCCTCTGGTGATCGAAGCCTATTTGGGAACAGAATATGCTAAAGGTAAATAGCATTAGCGTTTCATATGGGAGATTACAGGCCCTTCGAGACATAAGGATCGAAATTGCCGAGAATGATTTTGTTTCTATAATAGGCTCGAATGGAGCAGGAAAGACAAGTTTACTCAGAGCCATTTCCGGACTTACTCTAATTTCCTCTGGGGCGATTGAATTCAAGGGAGAGAGGCTGAATGGTTTATCGCCAACAAAAATCTGTGAGATGGGAATCGTCCACGTCCCTGAAGGCAGAAAAATTTTCCCTTCTATGAAGGTTAAGGAAAACTTGCAATTGGGGGCTTATCTTCCTCGACCTCGAAAGTTTATTCAAGATTCTTTTCACCAAGTTTATCAATTGTTTCCGGTGCTGAAAGAACGGCAAAATCAAATAGCAAAGACTCTCTCCGGTGGAGAACAACAGATGTTGGCAATAGGCCGTGGGTTAATGTCTCGACCTTTGCTGTTGATGCTGGATGAACCCACCCTTGGCTTGTCCCCCAAGTTGGCTGCCGTGATTCTCGTTAGTTTAAAACAACTCAATGACCAAGGAATTACAATGATGCTTGTATCTCAAGAGGTGATTCAATCTTTGCGCCTCTCTCACCGAGCCTACGTTCTCGAAAATGGCCAAATTGTTTTACAAGGAACTGGGGAGGAACTATCAAGGAATGAACACGTCAGGAAGGCCTACCTTGGGATGTAAATCATCGATTGAAGGAGATCAAAGGGTGGGAGAAAGATAAGGTGATGCCTATGAAGTATAAACGTTTAGTGGATTTAAGTGTTAGCATTGAATCGGGTCTTCCGAGCGATCCACCCATTATGGTTCCGAAAATAGATTACGTAGACCACAACCAGGGGAGAGAACAAATGAAGGATTTCTTCCCCGGGATTACCAGTGACGATTTGCCTGGGGGTCTGGGATGGGCAGTTGAGATTTTGAACCTGACTACCCATTCAGGGACGCATCTCGATGCCCCCTATCATTACAGCCCCACTATGGACCGAGGGAAGCCCTCATTAACAATTGATGAGATTCCTCTGGAGTGGTGTTTTAATGATGGTGTAATTTTAGATTTTCGTTATAAGGATGATGGTGATCGGATCAATGTGGAAGACATTGAAAAGGAACTCAAGCGGATAAAATATGAAATTAAACCTATGGATATCATCCTTATTCAAACAGGGGCTGATGCCGCATGGGGTACCCCGGAATATCTCACAAAGGGTGCGGGCATGACTCGGGAGAGCACTCTATATCTTGTAAAAAAGGGAGTCAAGGTGATGGGTATTGATGCCTGGAGCTGGGATCGTCCGTTATATTTTCAGGCCAAAGAATTTAAAGAAACCTTAGATCCCAAAGTTATATGGGAAGCCCATTTTGTAGGAGTAGAAATAGGATATTGCCATATGGAAAAGATGGCAAATCTTTCAGCCATTGGACAACCTTATGGTTTTGTGGTCTGCTGTTTTCCTATTAAGATCAAGCGAGCCAGTGCCGGCTGGGTTAGGCCGGTAGCCATTTTGGTTTAATCGCCTAAGTTTCGTGTGTTCTTCATAGTTGGTGAAAATTCCTCTTCTTACCATAATGCAAAAATAGGCGAACTAAATTATAGGAAAGGTGAACCTAAAGTAAATTTGGAGACCACCCTATCTATTTCGTCATTCCTGTGAAACAGGCATCCAATGGTTTTCTACACTGTTTTTCTCCAGGGTTTCCGCTTATGCAAGATTCATTGCATGGACTCGGATCTACTTAGGCCTCCATTATCCCACGGATGTTCTGGCAGGTGGCCTTCTGGGATATGGGGTAACGAAGTTGTATGGAAAGATTTTTCCTGGAGGAATTGAGGATAGATATTAATGGAGGCTCTTTAAAAAAGAGAAGTTGGTTAACGGGAGAGAAGAGAATTTCTTTCTCGGAAGGTCTTCTCCATTTTTATAAATTTTTCACCGAAGTCAATCGTGTGTTTCTTCATCTCTTCATAAGCCGCTTCAGGATTGCCTGAAATTACTGCCTCCACTAAAGAGCGATGCATGCCGCGTGGATGGACAATATCTGGGTCAGGATTAACCGCAAGCACAACCTCTTTGCTCAATTTCAAAAGAGACCGCATCAGGGCTTCAAATACTCGATTCCCGCACATCTCGGCTAAAATAAGATGAATTTTTTGCTTCCTCTCCACATCCACCAAAAGGGATGGGATGGGAAGATCTTCTATTTCCAGCGCCTCTTGTAATTGTTGGCACGATTTGGAGGTAGTATTCAAAGCGGCTAATCGAGCGACTTCTGGTTCAATCAAGAGCCTCACATGGTAGAGCTCAGGGATTGAAATCTTATTAGCCAAGAAAAGATCCAAAAAGGCATTTGCCAAGGATTCGAAGGTTAATTCAGTGACATAAGTCCCTCCGGCTGCTCCTTGTCTTGTAATGATAAATCCATTATGTTCCAGTTTTCTAATCGCTTCCCTGATGGTCAAACGGCTTACTTGAAACTCTTCTGCAAGTTCCCTCTCTGAGGGTAACCTTTCCCCTCGTTTAAAATGGCCTGTCAGGATGGATTGTTTTAATTGCTGAATGACTGCCTCGGAGACCCTTAATTGTCTAACTGGGCGAAATCTTGGCATTTTTACCCTTAAAAGTGAAATTAAATTTTTTTTAAAAAAATTTAATTAAAAATCCTTGACAAAATTTTTTAATTGGTTTAATGATTAAACCAAATAGTTCTAAATGTCAAGAATTTTTTCATAAATATATCTAAAAATATTTATAAGTGAATGATTGGATTTTATTAAGTTAATGATAATACAGATTAGAAAATAAGTTTGTCAGGATTCTCCTCGAAATTATTTGACAGCCAAAAATTACACTTTTAACCCACGGAAGGAAATTAATTATTCTTTTGCAAAGATCCAATATATTGTCAAGAAATTTCAAGGTAATTCAAAAATTTTATTGATAAAATACCTAACCTTTTCAAATTTTTTCGATGGAGAAACGACTTGCTTTATTCAACCATGTTTTGGCGGACTCAATGTTTATTGTTGGTCTGGACAAACGCGGATGGGGCCATTGAAAGGTCGAATTTGCCATATGGAAATTATCTCAAAAAGTTAGTCTGATATTGTCCCAAGGACTTACCTTCATCCTCGGCCGAGAAAGAAGGGGCAAAGAATCTGGGATACTCTAATACTATTTGTTGATGACCCATTATGGGTCTACTAAGGAAAGGAGGATGGGACCATGGTAAGGATGAAATTGATTTTTTTGGGTTTTGTGATCCTATTAACGTTGATAGTAGGTGGTGGATTAGCACTAAGCGAGCCCAATCAGGAAAGTTGCGAAGCCCTTAAATCATATGTGGAGGGGCTGACAGATGAAATGTTCGGTATGCCGATTACCAATGTCACTGCGACCTGGAGACAAGTTGGAACAACAGAGACATATTTTTGCCAGGTAACAGGATGGATTTGGCCGGAAACCAAATTCCACGTTACCCTTCCCACTATTAACCCTTCTTGGAACGGAAGGTACATGAATACTGGAGGGGGTGGTTGGGATGGATTTCTTATGCCCCCTAGCTCTCCTAATACATTGGGATATGCAACATCCCAGGCCAATGGAGGGTACATGGGTGCAAATTGGCCAGGGACGGGCACATTTGGCTTAAAAGAACCCTACTTTAGCATGTATTACAAAAAGGAAGATTATCCCACAGGAGCTGGTGGTTGGTATGGTGATGTGAATCCGAAGGGTTCAGGTAATCCTTATGCCTGTCAAAAGGTTTATGACTTCGGCATCAGACACCTACGGGAAACCCCTCTTATCGCAAAAAAGATCATCAAACAATACTATGGCGAGGAGCCGGCCTTCTCATATTTTAGCGGGAGCTCTTGCGGTGGCAAAGAGGGTCAGATCAGTGCACAGAAACTTTATGACGTCTATGATGGATTCTTAATTGGATGCCCTCTCGGTGGCCACGTAGCGGTTACCCTCCGGGGAACCTGGGACACCCTCTGGGGTGCAGGACTGGCTAAGTCAGTACCTGGCGGAGGCACTGTATATAGTAGATATAAGGCAAGACTACACTACAAGGCGGTCTATGAAAAATGTGATGCTGTTGATGGCCTTGTGGACGGTATGATAGACGATCCACGTAAATGCAAGTTCGACCCCCTTACTGATCTTCCTGCATGTAACGATGAGGAAGAAGCCGAGGAAGCTAAAGGCAACTACCAGTCAACATGTTTTACCCTCGCCCAACGTATAGCACTCAAAGAGATCTATGCAGGGCCACATGACAGCAAGGGAAATCCGTGGTATGTTGGAACACCGCTCAGTGCTGAATATGTTACTGCATCAGGTATGAGTGGTTTCGGAAGTGCCATAAGTGATGCATGGGCGCCACCAATGTTTGCCAATATTGCCTTGGATCCTCCCCAAGGTCCGTATTTCGACATAACGACCTTTGACTGGGACATTGACCCTATTCGTATTCAAGAAACTACCTGTGAACAGTGCTACGACGATGGCACGTGTGTGAAGTTCAACGTGCACGATGTGCTGGATGGAATCACTCTTAGTCCTAATCCTGAGCCAAACATGGGTGGTTTCGAACCCCTTTATAAAAAAGGAGGTAAGATAGTCCAATTTCACGGCTGGGCAGATGCATTGGTGTCAGCCCTCGGTGGGTCTTCTCAATTCTACGAGTCGGTCATGAAGATAATGGGTGCCGAACGGACAAAAAGTTTTTATAAACTCTACATGATTCCCGGTGCTGGACACTGCAGTCCAGGATTTGGTGCCTACCCGACCATGAGTATTCAATTGGTGGCAGATTGGGTTGAAAAAGGGATAGAGCCCGGTGTACTTATTGGAACACGCAATCCGAATGTCGATGCAAACTATCCTTTGAAACGGACCCGCCCGATTTGCCCATATCCAGAAGTGGCGCGTTATAGCGGCGAGGGAAGCATTGAGGAGGCAGATAACTTCATGTGTGTGCCTCCTATTGAGGTCCGAATTGAGCCTGAAACGCTCAATCTGAAAAGTAAAGGAGAATTTACTGCTTTTATTACGGTGCCTGAGGGTTATGATATCAGGGACTGGAACATCGGCAATATCTCATGTGAGGGTGCCCCTGCGATTAAAGGAATGGTATCAGGTGACGGGCGCACGTATATCGCCAAGTTCAAAAGGGAGGCTCTGAAGGACGTCAAAGTGGGAGAAGAAGTCACGCTGACTGTTAAGGGTACATTTACCCGTAACGGAAAGAAGGCGCTGATTCAGGCCAGCGACACAATAAGGGTTATTAATTAATAAGATAGGGCCACAAGAAACCTTTGTGGGCTCTAATTTAATCAAGGAAGCCTGTTAAAAATTTAATGAATCCAAAAGTTTTTCAAGAATAATAGCTATCTAAATTTGATTTTTAGTTTTATAAATAAAATAAAAACAAAGGAGGTAAAAAATGAAAAGGAAACTCGGATTTATTTTAGTTGCAGTAGTGGTTGTTGCCAGCGTGATTGCGATAGGGATTCGACCAGCCGTCTCCGCAGTAGAACTTACCCTCAGCCATATGGCGCCTGCCGGTTCTGTGCTTGATAAACAGCTTTCAGCGTGGGCAGAAAAAGTTAAAAAGGATAGTGGCGGCAAATTGAGTATTCGCATATTCCCGGGCGCAACCTTGATCAAACCTGTAGAGACTTTTGCAGGGATTGAGAAGGGGATTGCTGATCTGGGCTCAAGTTATCGCTATTCCAGAGCCGGGGCAGAACTGACCGGAATACTCTCCATGTTTTTAGCGGGTGTACCTAATTCTGCAACGGGGTCAAGTATCGTTGCCGAAGTCTGGAAAAACTTTCCTGAGTTTCGAAAGGAATGGGAAACCGTCAAGGTTTTATGGATTAATTCCTCCGGTCCTGCTGTGGTGGCTACGACCAAACCGGTCCGCACCATGGCTGACCTGAAAGGATTGGAGTTGAGGGTTCCTGTGCCTGAGGCAGCGGATGCATTGAAGGCCTTAGGGGGGACCCCTGTAAGCATGACCTCGGCGGACATGGTCATTGGGATACAGAAGGGCACCGTGCATGGCGGTCTGGTTTTCAAAGAGGCGATTGAAGCCTTTAAACTTCCCGTGAAATATGTCACTGAATTTGGCATGTATCAGTCCTCTAATTGGTTCTTGGTGATGAACCTCGATAAGTGGAAAAAACTGCCTCCTGACCTTCAGAAAGTGATTGATAATAGTCTTCAATGGGGCAGGAACGAGTCCATCAAGGCGTTTGATGCTGCGGATGCCTCTGCAGTTGAATATGGGAAGAAGCAGGGGATGGAGTTTATAAAGTTATCACCTGAGGAGGAAGCTCGGTGGTTTGCGGTGGTGGAAGGGGTTTATAAGAAGCATGCGGCGGATTTGGATGCGAAGGGATACCCTGCTACCAAGGTGTTTGAGTTCGTCAAAAAACTGAGAAAACAAAAATAATAAGATAATTTTAACCATGAGTAGGATTGAATCCCCTTAGAAGCAAAAAAGACTCCAGATCTGCTTCTAAGAAATAAAGGGGGGATTGGGGAAAGAGGAGTATCCTTATAAAAAAGACGGTTCTTTTCTTAGAGTTAAGGAGGCAGAACTATGAAGAAGTTATTGAGCATCCCAATCGTATTGTTAGTAGTTACCGTTGTTTCTTTAATTAATTTTGGCTCTTCAATGGAAGCAAGGCGACCGTTGCTGGCCGAGGCAGAGGGGAGTCAGCAAACCATTTCCTTAGGGGTCAACCTTATCTTCCCAGCCACGCATTTTGTGGCTGCGGTCCAATTACCCAGATATTTTAAGATGGTTGAAGCCGCGGCAGGGGGTAAATATAAGTTGGATATAAAATATTACCCTGTGGGGACTTTACTTTCACCAGGAGATGCCTATGATGGGATGACCCAAGGGATTGTGGATATGGTGCAGTCTTGCTTTTCCTATACCCCAGGTCGTTTTCCTGTAATGTGGACACTCTATAAACCAGGCATCGCCCCACCTGAAAATTGCCATGCCGCAGCCCATGCCATCTGGGAGTACTATAATACGATAAAACCCAAGGAACTTGAGGATTCCAAGGTCCTATACCTCTGGGCCGTTGGGCCAGGTTGGCTGCATACCAAAAAGCCCATCAACACCGTGGCAGAAATCAAGGGTTTGAAAATAAGGTCTACAGGAGCATTCGTTGACGCCGTTAAGTTGTTGGGTGCTGAGCCAATTGCCATGCCTATGGGCGATGTTTACATTGCCGCTCAAAAGGGGCTAATCGATTCTCTTATCTCCCCACCCGAAACATTGGAGACATGGAAACACCATGAGATCTTTGATTATTCTGTATTTCTTCCTACCGTCTATTCTCACTTCCAGTATTTGGTGATGAACCTGAATAAATGGAAATCATTGCCTAAGGACCTTCAGGAGGCATTCGATGCAGTCGCCAAGAACGCTGTGAAGGAAGCAGGACAGATTTGGGAATATAATAACCAGAAGGGCATAGACTATGCTAAGGCGCAGCCTGGCGGTCATAAGTTTTCACATTTTTCTAAATCAGAAGTGGCAAAACTATTGGAGACGATAAAGCCTATCCGTGACTCCTATATAAAAGAATTGAATGGGCGGGGTCTTCCTGGAGAAAAAATAGTAAAGACTGCTACCACGATCATGGAGAAATACAACAGACAAACCTTCGAGCCCTGGAAGCCTTAGTAAAGGAATATAGGGTTCAACTCCACGAACAATCCAGAGAGAGGGGGATGCCTTCATTTTCATTGGTAAGGGAAGGCCTCCCCCTTGAGTAAAAAGCCATGGAACTGAGTAGAATCTCCTCTTTTGAAAAGTTTGTGACCCTAATCACTAAGGTGAGTGACAGGATTTCCCAGATGGCAGTCATGGCAATGATGCTGGTGACGATAGGTAATATTTTAGGGCGTGTGGTCTGGCGGCCCATTTATGGGACCTTCGATTATGTAAGTTTTTTTTCGGTGATTGTGGTCGCCTTAGCATTGGCCCACTGTTCTGTTCAAAAAGGCCATATCTCAGTCGACCTTATCACCTCCCGTCTCCCTCGACGGGTTCAGGGAATCCTCGGGTGTTTGGTCGACCTTTTGAGTATGGGCTTTTTTGTCATCGTGATTTGGCAGTGTATCGTATTTGCCGGAAGAATGATAAAAACCAAACAGGTCACGATGACGGCACTCCTCCCCTTTTATCCTTTTATCTATGTGATCGCATTGGGTTGCTTTCTTTTCTGCCTAACCATTTTAGTCGAGTTGATCAAATCTCTCCACAAAACGGTGAAAGGATGACCCCATCCACTGCTGCCCTCCTTAGCGTGGGAGTCCTGATCTTGCTTTTCCTCATGAAGATGCCAGTTGCCATTGCCATGGGTCTGGTGGGTTTCATTGGATTTATGTGGGTGGTTTCTGTGCCTGCAGGTCTGAGCATCGTGGCCAAAGGATTTTGGACGATGTTTTCCTCCTATGATCTGAGCGTGGTTCCGATGTTTGTATTTATGGGGACCATTGCCTTCTATGCAGGAATGGGTGCTCGTCTTTACGATGCTGCCTATAAATTTTTTGGACGATTTCGTGGGGGACTCGCCTTAGCCACGATTTTTGCTTGTGCTGGTTTTGGAGCGATGTGCGGTTCCACTAACGCAGAAGCCGCTGCCATGGGAAAAGTGACCTTGCCTGAGATGAAAAGGTATCGTTACGATGATTCTCTTGCTACGGGTTGTGTAGCTTCTGCTGGTAGTCTCGCGATCCTGATCCCCCCGAGCGCATTGCTCATCATCTATGGGATCCTCACAGAACAATCCATAGGGAGGCTGTTTGCTGCAGGGATTTTGCCGGGATTGTTATTAACCCTTCTCTTCGCCATGACGATTTTCATCGTATGTCGGTTCAGACCTGAACTGGCTCCACCCGGTGCCAAGTCAACCTGGAAGGAGAGATTAACTTCCCTTAGCGGGGTTATCGAAATGTTTCTGCTGTTTTCCCTGGTGATGGGGGGTCTCTTTATAGGCTGGTTTACGCCTACTGAGGCGGGTGCTGCTGGGGCTGCTGGCGCTATTCTCATCGCCCTGATCAGGAGAAAACTTAACTGGAAAGATTTTTTGAACTCTCTTGCAGATACCACCCGGATCACCGCGATGGTTTACCTCATCATCACAGGCGCAATCCTATACAGTTATTTCATGGCAGTCACAAGGTTGCCCTTTGAATTGTCAGCCTGGGTGGGTGGGCTGGGAGTATCGCCAACCCTAATAATGGTGATAATCATCTTTGGATACTTGATTGGGGGCTGTTTTATGGATTCTCTCGCAATGATTACGCTAACCGTCCCTATTCTATTTCCTCTGATCTTAAAACTGGGCTATGATCCGATATGGTTTGGTATCATTACTGTGCTGGTTGCCGAGATGGGTGTGATTACCCCACCGGTTGGGATAAACGTTTATGTGATCAAAGGGGTAGTTCCAGAAGTCCCGTTGGAGACTATCTTCAGAGGGATATTTCCTTTCTTGATGGCAATCCTTGTGTGCGCTGTCATATTGATAATATTCCCTCAAATAGCAACGTATCTACCGAGCTTTATGTCTTATTAGGTAGAAAATAAGTCTTTCCCCTCACCTTTATCCTCTCCCCAGGGTGGGGGTGAGGGAGATTTTCATGGTTTGCGGGTGGCCTTGCGGCCAGGTGGAATTAGTTGTTAGAGAGGCGATTCTGTGAGTTTGGAGAGAATAGGGGGAGCTAGCTTCCATTTCCGACTATAAGGCGGGGTCAGCCGAGCAGACCATAAAAGGTGAAGCCCTATCATAGGCGAAGCCAGAAAAAACGATAAGGATCAGGGGGCAGATTGATAATGAAAGACAATTTTTCTGAGATATCGGCAAAACAGAAGGAGTGGGAGGAAGGCCCTCTCAAAGAGTATTTGAAGGAATTCCCTGAAAGGGAGATCGTTACTGAGCTGCCGATCCAGCGGCTCTATACCCCTCTGGACAGGGCCAACTCGAATTACGTGGAGGACATAGGTTTTCCTGGCCAATATCCCTTTACCAGGGGTATTACGCCGACAATGTACCGCAGCCAAATCTGGCCGATGTCAGACTATGCAGGGTTTGGCACAGCAAATGAAGCAGCCGAGCGGCACAAGTATCTTCTTTCCCAGGGCAACACACAGATAGCGGTCGCTTGCGATCTCCCCACGCAGCTTGGATATGACGCGGATGACCCTTTGGTGGAAGCCGAAGTCGGCCTGGTAGGGGTGTCGCTTTCCTCGTTGAGAGATGTCGAGGATTTCCTGGCTGATATTCCACTGGATAGGGTAACGATACGGGGCTCGACAAGTTCACTGGTATTGGTGCTCTGGGCAATGTATACCGTGGCTGCTGAAAAGAAGGGGTTTCCGATCGACAAGATGATGGGCGATGCCAAAATTGATGTGATGGATGAATACCTTGGAAGGGGGACTTATATCTTTCCTCCAGAACATAGCCTTCGATTAAGCCTTGACCTTGTCGAATATGGTCTGAAGAACATTCCTAATCTGACCTACCAGATCAATTCTTACACGATTCATGAACAGGGGTCTACGGTGGTCCAGGACGGGGCCTACTCCATTGCGACCGCACTCTTTTATTTAGAGGAAGCTCGCAAGAGAGGCACGATAGATGTGGGTGAATTTGCAGCGCGCATCTCACAGCATCCCGCCATTCATCCCCATCTCTTTGAAGAAGCGGCCAAAAGTCGTGCGATGCGGAGGTTGTGGGCCAAATTAATCAAGGAAAGATATCATCCCCAAAATCCGAAAGCATTGCGGTGTGTCATTGATCCGAACACCGGAGGCTCAGTGTTGACGGCCCAGCAAGCGGAGATAAACATCATCCGAATTACCTTGGAAATCCTTGCGGCCGCTTTAGGAGGCTGTACCGTCATCGCACCGTGCTCCTATGACGAAGCCTTAACCATACCGACGAAGAAGGCGGTTACCATGTCTCTGAGGGCTCAGCAGATCGTCGCCTATGAATCCGGGGTTTGTGATACGGTTGACCCGCTTGGTGGCTCCTATTATGTAGAAACACTGACCGACCAAATTGAGAAGGAAATGTTAGATTTTATCAATAAGATTGAATCTCAGGGCGGGATGATGGAAGTGATAAAGTCAGGTTGGTTGAAGAAAGAGATAAGTCGTTCCGCTTACCTTAAACAAAAAGCGATCGAAGAGGGAAGGCAAGTCCGTGTTGGATTGAATAAATTCCGTGTTGAAGAAACAATAACTTATGAGATGCATAAGCCCAATCCACAGCTATTAGAAATTAGGAAAAACGACCTAAAAAGATTGAGGGCAGAGAGGGATAATGCTGCTGTCCGGTCATCCCTGGAGGAGCTAAGGAAGGCCGCACAGGGCAGTGAAAACTTGATGCCATTTTTGCAGAATGCGGTCCGGAGCTACGCCACTATTGGAGAAATAACCAAGGTGTTAAAGAGTGTTTTTGGTGAATACAAACCCAAACCCATAACCATTTAAGCCCCCCATTTTTTTGGCGGTGCCCATCGGAGAAGGTCCGTAGGAGATGGAACTGGAAAAGCGTTTTGTAGATTTTATTATGGACGGCCGGTTTGATGATATCCCACCCGAGACGGTTGACATCATAAAAAATGTGATATTGACCGATTTGGGTGCGATCATTGGGGGAGCAACCGCCGAAGGATGTACAGAATTGCTGAACATGGTGAAGGGGTGGGGAGGCAAAAAGGAAGCCACCGTCCTTATTTACGGGGATCGGATGCCCGCCCATGAGGCCGCACTGGTGAATAGTACGATGGCCCGTGCTCTGGACATTGATGACCACATGCCGCCAGGCATGCATTTAGGGGCCTCTGCCGTCCCCACGGCCTTAGCAGCTGCTGAGTGGGTCGGAGGCTGCAGTGGAAAGGACTTCTTGACTGCCCTCGTTCTCGGGTTCGACATGGCCATCAGAATCAACTACGCCTCGGAGTATAGGGGCTTTGATCCAAGTGGAGTTTGTGGCATCTTTGCTTCTATTGCTGCGGCCGGACGAATACTTCGCTTGAACCGAGAGCAGATGTGGGATGCACTGGCCTTAGGTTTCAACAGACCCATTCAGACGTTCCAGAGTATCGTAGATGGCACATTAGCAGTGAGAGTCGGACAGGGTCTCATTTCCCAAGGAGCCATGATGGCTGTCCAAATGGCACGGAATGGCATTACAGGGCCGAGGAACTTCCTCCAAGGCGTTTATGGATATTTTCATCTTTATGCAGGGGATAAGTGCGAGCCAGCGAAGATCACAAACGGATTGGGAGAGAGGTTCCAACTCGAAAAGGTTTCCTTTAAGGCCTATCCCAGCTGTGGGGGGACGATTGCCAGTACCGACGCGATTCTTGACTTGATGAGCCGACACCCCCTAACTCCGGAAAATGTCCGGGAAATACGGGTAAAGGTGACGCCGTATATTTACGATTTGACAGGCGGTCAATTCAAGATCGGACATAATCCTCGAGTGGATGCGCAGTTTAGTATCCAGTACTGCGTAGCGAATGCTTTGTTAAGAAAGGATTCTTTACTCCCCCATTTCGATGAATCCTTTGTCAGGGACGAAAGGATTATGGAGTTGGTCAAGAAGATCCATGTCGCTCCTGATCCCACGCTTGAAGCCCAGGAACAAGGGTTGAGTTTGCGTGCTGATATGGAGGTGGCAACCACGGCAGGGGAGACATTTCACATCTCCATCCCCATCCCCAGCGGTTTTCCAGGAAATCCGCTATCGAACGAAAGAATCGTGAAACTTTTTCGACAGGCTGTAAGCTATGGGGATAAACGGATCCCAGAGAATCATGTCGAAAAGATTGTTTCTATGGTGGGTCGCCTTGAGCAGGTTGAAAATGTGTGTGACTTGATTCCTTTGATGCTCTCCCAAAATCATTAGATGAATTAAGATGGGCTGCCGGATTGTTGAGCCCTGAATCAGGAGAGTCCATCGGACACGAATGATTTTTTTGTAACAGGGAGGGAGAAGGAGGGGACATACCAAAATGGCAAAACCGATAAAAGTTCTGATTGCAAAACCCGGATTGGATGGCCACGACCGAGGGGCCATCACTTTGGCGATGGGGCTCCGAGATGAAGGGATGGAAGTGATTTATACGGGGTTGAGACAATCAGCGGAGAACATCGTGAGGACTTGTATCCAGGAGGATGTAGATGTGCTCGGTTTGAGTTTACTCTCGGGCGGGCATAATTATTACTTTCCGAGGATATTAGATCTGCTAAAAGAGAAGGGAATGGGACACGTCCTCGTGATAGCCGGCGGGATCATCCCCAATGAGGATAGGAAGCCTCTAAAGGAAATGGGAATAAAAGAGATTTTTGGGCCAGGAACTCCCATATCAGAAATTGCCAATTATATTAGAGAGAACATAAAGGGTGAAGATTGGTGAGACCTCTTCTTATTGATCGACTGATAGCCAGCACCATTTCTGGCGGAGAGAATTCACTGAGTCGTCTATTGACGATCGTAGAAAATCATCCTTCAGATATTCCGGAGATCCTGGAGGCGATATCTCCCCATTTAGGCAACGCTTATTGTATAGGGATTACTGGATCTCCTGGCAGTGGGAAAAGCACCTTAATCGATAAGCTCATTGGCAGGATGAGGAGGAAGGGATTAACCGTAGGAGTAATTTGTATTGATCCGAGTAGCCCGATTACCGGAGGGGCGGTATTAGGGGATAGGATAAGAATGGAGCAGCACTATTCAGATGAAGGGGTATTTATCCGAAGTATGGCCAGCAGAGGTCACTATGGTGGAATATCTAAAGCGGTTGCGGCCTCGGTCGCTTTGTTAGATGCGTTTGGAAAAGACATTATCATCGTTGAGACTGTGGGAATAGGGCAAGAAGGAATAGACATTACTGAAATAGTCCATGTCACCGTCCTGGTTATCGCCCCTGGGTGGGGAGACCGAATGCAATTTATGAAGGCTGGAATATTAGAGGTTACAGATATCCTTGTCGTTAACAAGGCAGACCTTGACCATGGAGGATTAGCTGCTGAAATCAGGGAGGTAATGAGGCTTGGCACCAGAAAAGCAGTCCCCCCTATTGTGGAAACTCAAGCATTGAATAATTTAGGAATTGAAGAGCTCTACGATGAACTGGAAAAATGGCGGAATGACCATAAGCCTAAGCGGTAAGGAAAGCGAATTTGATTTGCTATCCGATTCCTGCTTTCACCTTTATCCTGATGGCCTTTATCAGGCTTGCTCTCTTTGTGCCCAATCTTTTATTTTTATTAAAGGAGGAGGTCATGGTTGAGATGAAACAAGATCTATCCATATTCCATAGATTCAATTTTGAAATAAAGCCTGTGGGTGTAAAGTTTTCGCCTTTAAAACCCGAAGGATTGGAGAGGTTGAACAAGGTATTGGATTTTTGCGAGATGCTTCAAGAGGCTCAAGAAGGAGATGCCTTTTATGTAACCCAGGAGGAGTTTACGTGCATAGGACCGATTATCCTCGGAATGGTTGATCATGATCCGATTTTTGAGAGCGGTATGGTGGGACCCAAACTTGGAGTGTTCCAGAATTCTCGTGCCAATAGGAGGCTCTATGATGTCATGCCAAAACTATCGAGAGGGACTGTGAATTATGTTTCCTTTTCTCCTTTAGATAAACTCACCTTCGATCCCGATCTCTTGATTGTCACTGCCAACATAAGCCAGGCAGAAATTTTACTCAGGGCGCATAGCTATCGGACCGGAAGGATGTGGTCCACGAAAGGAACACCCGTAGCAGGATGTGTTTGGCTTTATATTTACCCTTATGTGAGTGGGAAGTTGAATTTTACGGTGACGGGTCTTAACTTTGGCATGAAATCAAGGCAGTTATTTCCAGAGGGCATGATCCTGATGAGCATCCCTTGGGACTTGCTTCCGGAAATGGTCCAGAATTTGCGAGAGATGGACTGGGTTCCTCATTCTTACACCATTGGAAGAGAAGGGCATAAGAAGAAAGTGAGGGGAATCGTAAACGAATTAAAACAGGAATTTCCACACCCCTAAGACAGGGGGGAGGTTCTAATCCGTTACCTTAACGTTTCATAAAAAGGGGGGTCCGTCGTGTATTCCTGGTTAAAATTTATAGGAAAAAGATTGCCTCTTATCATTTCATCCGTTTCCTTAGTGGTCATGATGCTGGTGGTTGTCGTGCACGTGGTCGGGCGAAATTTTTTCAATTCCCCGCTCTATGGTGGGGTAGAATTAATCAGTTTATCAGGCGTTTTTCTTATCTCCTTTGCTTTGGGTTATGCCCAAATGGAAAAGGCCCATATTGTCATCGAGGTATTGACTTCCCGATTGCCTAAGTTCCTTCGGACTCCTCTTGCCATTTTTGTGATGATACTCAATTTGGTTACGGTCGTTCTCCTCATTTGGGGAGGGATTGATTTTTTCTGGGAAGCCCTCACAAAAAGAGGATCGTATACTCTTGTATTGCATTTGCCTTTGGCTCCGTTTCGATTCATCTGGGTGTTAGGCTGTGCTGCTCTCTGGGGATATTTTTTATATGATTTCATCCAAATCCTAAGAAGGGAGAGATTGAGGTGAGTCCATTTGCTACAGGGATTATTGGTGTTGCTTTAACCCTCGTGTTGCTTATTTTAGGAATCCCCATTGGAATTTCCATGGCATTGGTCGGGTTTGTAGGGTTTGCATCCATTGTCAATATGAATGCAGCCTTTAGTGTGGTTTCCACAGTTCCCTATGAACTTATCTCCAATTATGACTGGCTTGTCCTTCCGCTTTTTCTCTTGATGGGCACGGTCCTCTTTCACGCAGGACTCGGTTCGGCCCTGTTTAAAATGGCTTATAGAATTTTTGGAAAATTGCCGGGAGGGCTGGCGATTGCAGCATTGGGATCCTGTGCCATTTTCGCTGCAGTCAGCGCATCGAGCATTGCCACAGCCGCCACCATAGGAACCCCTGCCATTCCTGAGATGAGAAAATATAAATATGATAACGCCTTAGCCACAGGTTGCATTGCGGCCGGTGGCACGCTTGGGTTTTTAATCCCACCCAGTACAATTCTCATCATTTATGGAATTCTTACCGAGACCTCGATTGTGAAGCTTTTTGTCGCAGGCATTGTGCCTGGAATCATCCTGGCCTCGATGTTTATGGCCACGGTCTACCTCCACGTAAAACTAAAACCCTCGATTGCTCCACCCGGGAAAGGCTCCACTTTTAAGGAAAAATTGGTTGCTACCGGTGAATGCGCAGAAGTCCTGATTTTAATCCTTTTGGTCTTGGGTGGGCTCGTCATTGGTTGGTTCACCCCCACCGAGGCTGGAGGAGTTGCTGCAGGAGGCGCTATTTTAGTCTCGTCGATCAGAAGACGATTAAACTGGAAATCACTCACAAACAGCATTGTCGATGCAGTCAAATCCACGGGGATGATCTTTCTCTGTGCGATTGGTGCCTTCATCATGGTGCCTTTCATCGCTGTCAGCACCATTCCCATGGAACTGGCCAACTCCATCATTTCTCTCGGGGTCAGTCCTACCATGGCGATCATTTTTATTGTCATCCTCTACTTCATTCTGGGTTGCTTCATCGATACCATGGCCATGGTGTTGCTTACCGTTCCCATCTTCTTCCCCTTGATCAAAATGCTGGGGTTTGACCCCATCTGGTTTGGGATACTGATTGCATTGTTAGTTGAAATGGCCATGATCTCCCCTCCCATCGGGATGAATGTTTATGTGATTGCAGGCGTTGCGAAAGATGTCCCCATGGAGACCATATTCAAGGGCATATTACCCTTCGTCCTGACGATGGCGATTTTCATCATGCTGGTCATTTTCTTTCCACAAATTGTGCTCTTTTTGCCAAGGCTAATATCTTAATGGTCTACCCAAATTTTGAAAAAAATTTTGTTTCAAGGAGAGAGAGATGAATTTAGCGGAGAACTTAGAAAGGTCAGCCTTCTATTTTCCAGACCATTTGGCGGTCATCCATGAAGATAGGAAGTTTACCTACCTTGAGCTCAACCAGGAGGCCAATCGGGTGGCCACTGCCTTAATCCAGTTAGGAATTCAAGGTGGAGATCATGTCGCTCTTTGTGCTCCCAATTCTTATGAGTGGCTCGCCTTCTATTTTGGGATTCTCAAGGTGGGGGCAGTGGCCGTGACCCTGCCCAACACGCTGACCCAGAGCGAATTAACCCTGTTATTGGATGATGCGTGTCCAAGGATTCTTTTTACCGTGGATGAGAAACTGGGTGATTTAGGCGATTGGAAAAAGCGGTCCTATCTGGAGAAGGTGATCAGTACAGGAGGGGACCTCTCATACTCTAAGTTTCTTGAGATGGGGTCTTCTTCTTTTAAGGCGGTTTATCGAGATCGGAGGGATACGGCAGCGATCCTCTACACTGGAGGGACGACGGGGACCCCCAAGGGAGTGATGTTGACCCATGAGAATATCAAATCTTCTGTGCACAATGTATTTCATCATGAAAGGTCCAATCAGGAGGATTGTGCCTTATGTTTTCTCCCTCCCAATCATATCTTTGCCCAGATTCACATTATGGGCTCCATGATTTATGCGGGTGGGGCGATTGTGATTCAACCTTCTTTTGACTTGGAGAGGGTATTGGATGCAATCAAACGGTATAGAGTGACCAAGTTTTATGGGGTGCCTACTATCTATTATCGTTTCCTCCAGTTGGACCATTTAAAGGAGAGGTTGGGGTCAGTGAATTATTGTTTTTCGGCTGCAGCGAGTCTTCCTGGAGAGATTGTGCGGGAGTGGAAGGCACAGACTGGCCTCAATATTTATGAGTCCTATGGGATGACCGAGACCGCGACGATGGTGACTTATAACCATTATATTCGTCACGTGGTGGGTTCAGTTGGGACACCGGTCAATATTGTGGAGGTCCAGATCAGAGACCCCCAGGGGAATGTGTTAGGGCCGAAAGAGGAGGGCGAGATTTGTATTCGTGGTCCTAATGTGATGAAGGGTTATTTGAACAATCCAGAGGAGACCAAGGCGGTTTTCTGGGGAGAATGGTTGCGAAGCGGAGATGTAGGGTTATTTGATGAGGATGGTTATCTTTATATCATTGATCGAATTAAGGACATGATTATTACAGGGGGTGAGAATGTTTATCCGAGGGAGATCGAGGAATTGCTTTACAAAAGGCAAGAGGTGGGAGAGTGTAGTGTGATTGGAATTCCAGATAAGGAGTATGGAGAGAGGGTAACAGCCTGCATTGTCTTAAAACAGAAGAACGTTCAAATTGATCCAGCGGAACTGAAATCCTTTCTCAAGTCTCAACTTGCCCCCTATAAGGTACCCAAAGAGTATATCGTTTTGGACGAATTACCGAAGGGAAGTACAGGAAAGATACTGAAACGGGAGTTAAGAAAACAGGTCATGGAAAGACTCAAGAAGTAGCCCCTTGAGCGGTCATGGCCTTCCCCTATCTTTATAAATTTATTGACAAAATATTCTGGTAGGAATAAATATTAGATCAAATAATAATGAAATAGGTCCTCCCTCATTATAACCTGAAGAGTAAATTGAGACTGAGATTATGGTTTTAGTATCTCCTTCTCAAAGGTCCCCTTCTTGGGGGAGAGATAGATTTTGGGTTTCTCTTTAGGGTGTTCCTGGTATTAAATAAATGACAAGATTCCTACCCATCAAAGAATTGAGGATTTCAAGAAAGGTTTCTGAACACCCGAAACAACCCATCCTTTCAGGCCATATCCAGCCCAGTGATCAGCGACCATCAGAGCGAAAATTAGCGGAAGAATTTCAGATCAACCGGGAGGCTCTCTGGAAGGCTATTCTGGCTTAGACCAAGAGGTATCCACATTATCCAATCCATGGAGGGTAGGGAGGAGGTGCCATCATCCCATTCAAGAAAGGAGGTGACAGGGAAGAAGGGTTTAGTCCATATTGATCAGGGATAAAGGCTGGGTGAGGTAAGATTAGAAAGGGCAAGAGATCTTTATCAATGAATCGTCGAAGGAGGGATAAAAATGAAATATTTAAAATTTATATTTTTCGTATTGCTGTTTGCTTGGTTTGTGGTTTTTCCAGGGACTATTCACTCGAAGGACAAAATTGTTATTGGCCAGGCCATCTCTCTTTCCGGCCCATTAGCAGGGGCTGTTCAGATAGCAGGCGGCCCCATCTACGAATTATGGGTTGAAGAGGTCAATAAGGCTGGAGGAATCTATGTAAAGGAGTTTGGCAAAAAATTGCCTGTGGAGCTCAAACGTTATGATGATAAAAGCGATATTGGTACGATGACAAACCTTCTGGAAAAATTGATCTTGGAAGACAAGGTGGACTTTGTCTTTCCTCCTTGGGGGACCGCTTGGCTCTTCGCCGCTGCTCCGGTTGCCAATAAATATGGGTATATTCTCATTGGTGGCCCGGGTGGCGCATTGAAGCTGAAGGAACTTGATTTGCCCTACTTCTTCCAGGTTTTGAATTTTTCCGATACTCAGGCCCCTGCTCTTGCGAGTATCTTTTCAGAAGTTGGAGTAAAGTCGGTCGCGATGATTTACCGTGGCGACCTTCATGGCGTGGAATATGGGAACGCAATGGTTCCCTATTTCAAGCAGAAGAAGATTGACGTTAAAATCAATAAGAGTTTTCCTGGGGAGATTAAGGATATGTCCCCCCTGTTGAAGGAGGCTAAGGCAGCGAAGGTTGATGCTTTTTGTGCTGCAGCCTATCCCGAGGAGGGCATGCTTTTAACTTCTCAGTCCATTGAGCTCGGGATTAACTTCAATGCCTTCTTCATTACAGTCTTGCCCTTTTCGCCCAACCTCTATAGGGATAACTTTGGGGTGAAGGTAGTGGAAGGGGTCATGGGTGGCGGTGCCTGGAATGCTAAGAGTTCTCCAGGGGCCAAGGCACTCGTGGACAAATTTGTGGCCCGCTTTAAGGTAGAACCTGATTACTGGGGAGGACTCTACTACTGGTCCTCTTTACAACATTTTCAACAGGCTATTGAGAAAGCAGGGACCCTCAATCAGAAAAAGATAAGGGATATCATGGCCAAGGAGAGATTCGAAACCGCGTTGGGACCGTTCTGGTATAATGAGAAACGGTACTTTGTAAACCATCCGGGTGAAATAGGACAGTGGCAAAAGGGTGTATTTGAGGTGATCGATCCCGGACCAAAGCGTACGGCAAAACCATTGTACCCAAAGCCACCATGGCCGAAGCCAGAGCTAAAGAAGAAGT
>FWPV01003731.1_pt1 | contig 33944 bp, 26 predicted proteins | sample 2228371 | NCBI WGS metagenome assembly FWPV01 (sample SAMEA103939776, study PRJEB20133) | metagenome
TTTTCTATTTTATCAATCAAAGATAATAAACAAAATAAACAATTAAAATCCTATTTCTAATTTATTGATATCATACCCTGAAAAATTTTAGAAAAGAATTTAAATTTTGTTAATAATTTTTATTTATGAAAATTTTAAACTTAAAATATTTAATTTATATAATTTTTCCCTGATTATTACGATATCAATAATATAATATTCAACTTACACAAATCGGGTTTTCATAATTAAAAAAGGCTTTGCATTGCAAAGCCTTTTTATATTCTGAATTATTTTATCGTTATTTATATATCAAATCGAAACGGTCAAGATTCATTACTTTATTCCAGGCAGAAATGAAATCAGTAATAAATTTTTCTTTTGCATCTGAACCCGCATATACTTCTGCTACTGCTCTTAATTCTGAATCTGAGCCAAATACAAGGTCAACACGGGTAGCAGTCCATTTCTTTTTTCCTGTCTTCCTGTCTTTACCTTCAAATGTAACTTTATCATCGGATATTGGCTGCCATTCTGTATTTAAATCAAGCAGGTTTACAAAAAAGTCATTTGTTAGCACTTCAGGTTCATCTGTAAATACACCGTGTTTTGAATTGTCCCAATTCGCATTTAATACTCGCATACCACCTATAAGAACAGTCAATTCCGGTATTGTTAATGTCAACAATTGCGCTTTATCAATTAAAATATGTTCTGCACATACTCCCGCTTTTCCTTTTGCATAGTTCCGGAATCCATCAGCAACCGGTTCAAGTACTTTGAAGGATTCTATATCCGTCTGTTCCTGCGAAGCATCCATTCTGCCGGGAGTAAATGGCACTTTAACATCATAACCTGCAGCTTTCGCTGCTTTCTCTATCGCTGCACATCCTGCCAGCACTATTAAATCTGCAAGTGATATTTTCTTACCATCATTATCAGAGTTATTGAATTCTTTCTGAATACCTTCTAAAACATTCAGGACTTTTTTCAAGCGTTCAGGATTATTTACTTCCCAGTCCTTTTGCGGTGCAAGTCTTATTCGTGCACCGTTAGCACCTCCTCTTTTATCTGAATTCCTGAATGTTGATGCTGATGCCCATGCAGTTAATACTAACTCTTTTACTGACAAACCTGATTTCAACACTTTGTCTTTTAGCTCAGAAATATCTTTCTCATCAACTAATTTGTGATTAACCGCAGGAATTGGATCCTGCCAGATTAAGTCTTCTTCTGGTACTTCCGGTCCTAAATATCTTACCTTCGGTCCCATATCTCTATGTGTCAGTTTAAACCATGCTCTTGCAAAAGCATCTGCAAATTCATCCGGATGTTCAAGAAAGCGCCTTGAGATTTTCTCATATATTGGGTCAAATCTTAATGACAAATCAGTCGTTAGCATTGTCGGTTTATGTTTTTTAGTCGGGTCGTGCGCATCAGGAATTATTTCAGGTGCATCCTTCGCTACCCATTGGTATGCTCCTGCCGGACTTTTAGTCAACTCCCATTCATACTTAAATAAATTTTCAAGAAAATAATTACTCCATTTTATTGGCGTTTGAGTCCATGTAACTTCCAGTCCGCTGGTTATTGTATCTTTTCCTTTGCCTGTACCAAAACTGCTTTTCCAACCCATTCCCTGCTGTTCTATATCAGCCGCTTCCGGTTCCGGACCAAGATGTGAAGCTAACCCGGCGCCATGTGCTTTTCCAAAAGTATGTCCTCCGGCGATTAAGGCAACAGTTTCTTCATCATTCATCGCCATACGGGAAAATGTCTCTCTGATATCTTTAGCTGCAGCCAGTGGGTCTGGATTACCATCGGGACCTTCCGGGTTCACATATATTAGTCCCATCTGCACAGCAGCAAGCGGATTTTCCAATTCTCTTTCACCTGAATATCTTTTATTCCCGAGCCATTCAGTTTCCGATCCCCAGTATATAGATTCATCTGGTTCCCATGCATCTTCCCTTCCCCCGCCAAATCCAAAAGTTTTTAATCCCATATATTCTAAAGCAACATTTCCTGCAAGAATCATAAGATCTGCCCAAGAAATTTTCCTACCATATTTCAGCTTAATAGGTAATAGCAATCTGCGTGCTTTATCTAAATTCACATTATCAGGCCAACTGTTTAACGGAGCAAATCTCTGCAATCCACCATTTGCTCCACCTCTGCCATCACCAACTCTGTAAGTACCTGCACTGTGCCAAGCCATACGAATAAAAAGCGGACCATAATGACCAAAATCCGCGGGCCACCAATCCTGAGAATTTGTCATTAATTCAAATAAATCTTTTTTCAATGCTTCAAAATCAAGACTTTTAAATTCTTCCGCATAATTAAAATCTTCACCCATCGGATTTGATTTTGGACAATTCTGCCTGAGTATATTTAGTTTCAATTTATTTGGCCACCAGTCGGGATTTTTCCTGCCGACTGAAGAATTATTTCCTGCACCTGTTACCGGGCATTTACTTTCTTTATATGCGTTATTTTCCATTTTATATTATTTAGTTTAATTACTTAATTATATAATAATACAAAATTTTAATTTAAATAGTTCATTAATAAATAATAATAATTTTTTCAAATAATACCTATATTTTGTATAACAATACTAAAATTTCAGAAAAATCCTTGCAGAAAAAGTATAACCTGTGAATCACAAAATAATTAAATAGAAATAAATAAATTTTTTTCTGTAATTTTACTTCAACTTATAATCTATTCTTTTTAATGATTTATTATTTGGTAATGAATAATTTTCTTCTGAAACTTTCGTAAAATTATTTTCTTCTAAAATATTTTGCAGATAATTTTCTTTTACTGTATGATGAATATTATCCAAACAGGCTAACTTATCGGAATATTTAGTTTTACTTACAAATGAATTGTTATTATCAATCTGGAATACTATTGAAAGAATTCCACCGCTTTTCAATATTTTTGATATTTTGGGAATTACAATTTCTTCATTCAGATATTCGAAGACTAAATTTGCAACTACTAAATCTATATTTTTCAGATTGAGTTCATCCGTATTCAGGTCTTTATGTATGTACTCAATATTAGTATATGGAAATCTCTTAATACAAGTGTCTAAAAAGTTTTTATTAATATCAATTGCAAATACCTGCCCGATATCTTTGCAATATTCAAGTCCATTTCCGCCTGCAACTCCGAGAAATACCAGACTTAATGGATTATAATCAATAATCTGTTTTTGTGTAATCCAGTTTAATGTTTGTAATTGAAGCACATTCGGTTCAGACATATGATTTTCATAATCGCTTAGTTTTATTTTATTCCATTCATTGGTCATAATTCATTATTTAAATTAATCCATATCAAGTTATCTTTATAAAATGTCTATTTAATTTTTATTCCATTTCTAATTAAGCAGAAAAGAATATTGACAATTATACATTTTGTAATTAAATTATTATTTATTTTATTTGATTTCAAGTTGAATAATTACTAAATATAATAGCTAATTTTAAGAGAGTAATTATTAAGTTTAACTGCTGATAGTAAACATTAAAAAAATTATTTATATTGTAAAGATTGTACGAAAAAAGTCTTGGTTATATACAACAAAAAACATTTGATTATGATTTGTTTCTGTAATAAATTATTTATTAATAATAATTATCTCTTCTACTGAGAAGAAATCTATTTTTATATCTACGAAAAATTTATTTTTTTAAAAAAATTTTTATTATATTTATAATGAATTATTGATTTAGTCTATGTTCGTAAATAAATAAAATTGAAAAGTTGTTACCAGGGCGTTTTATAATATATTTTAAATAATTTTCTTTAATATAAGATATCAAGATGAAAGACTTAAAATCAAAAAAAATATCTTCTTTCAAAATTCGTAAAGTCCCTACATATATTCAGGGACTGGACGAAATTCTTGAAGGTGGACTGCCTTATAACCGCACTACAGTTATTAATGGCCAGACTGGTTCGGGAAAAACAATTTTCGGGCTCGAATTCTTATACTATGGAGCTTTGCATGGAGAACCAGGCATTTTTGTTGGCTTTGAAGAAACTACCCAGCAAACCCGTGAAAATGCTGCTACTCTCGGTTTGAATTTCGAAGAACTCGAGAAACAAAATAAACTCTGCATAATTGAAGGATTTATAAATACCGATGTTTTTATCAGCGGGGAATTTTCTTTAAAAGGTTTGTTAGCAATGGTTTCAGGCAAAGTTAAAGAGATGGGTGCCAAGCGAATTGTACTTGATGCTCTCGATGTTATACTTCGACTTTTCGATAATCCACGAGATATAAGAAAAGAAATGCATTTGCTCGATGAATGGATGAAAAATTCTGGTCTTACTATTGTAATGACTGTACGACCTACAAAAACAGCTGTGTCACCTTTTGAAGACTTTTTCGAATCTCTCAGCGATTGCCTGATTTATTTAGATGCAAGAATAATAAATCAAATTTCAACCCGAAGATTAAGAATTGCAAAATACCGTGGCTCTGAATTTGGAAGAAATGAATATCCTTGTGTAATTACTTCGAAGGGAATTCATCTAACACCCATTACAACTTTCGGTTTACGGCATAAAGAGTTGGGTGAGTACATTACCTCTGGTAATAAAGATTTGGATAAACATTTGGGCGGAGGATACCGCAGAGCGTCCTGCGTTTTAATAGCTGGGATTCCCGGGGTTGGGAAAACTATCTTAGCCTCAACTTTTACCAATGCCACTTGTAAACGAGGTGAAAAAGTTTTATATGTAAGCTTTGAGGAATCGGAAAGAGCAATTATAGGAAATGTTAAAAGCGCAGGGTTGTTCATTGATGAATTTACAAAAAACAATACCTTATCATTCCTCTGTCAGTTCCCCGAAGAAATGGGAGCCGAAGAGCATTTTATTGTACTAAAAAATAAAATAGATGAATTTAAACCACAACATATAGTAATTGATGCTATTTCATCTACTTTACGTATGGGTGGTAAACAGGCATCCTTTGAATACCTGATGCGTACTTTAAATTTAGCCAAAACCAAAGGCATTACAACTCTGTTCATAAACCAGCTAACCGGAACAAAAGAGTACGTTGAAATATCCGGAATTGACATTTCCTCCATGGTTGATATAGCTATATTTTTATATTATGTAGAATTAGCTGGTGAAACTAACAGAATAATTCAGGTTTTGAAATCACGTGGTAGCCATCATTCCAATCAAAAACGCGAATATATAATTACCGACAACGGCATACAGTTAAAAAATATCTATATTGGAGAAGGAGAAGTTCTTACTGGCTCAGCACGATTAATACAGGAAGCAAAGGATAAAGAAACTCTACTACTTTTAGAATATCAGATACGAGAAAAAGAACTTGAATTAGAGAGATTAAAACTACTTAAAAACCAGAATGAAATTAATTTACGACAACGTGCAGGAGAACGCGGTGCTTCTTCTCCAAATGATGAAAATTCATTAAACAATAAGGGATAGATATAGTAATGGGAAAAGAAAATTCAAATAGCAAGAAAGAAATAAAACAAAAATATTGTTTTAAACTGTTTGTTGCAGGGAAGGACCCTAATTCACAAAAGGCAAGTGAAGTATTAAAAAGTTTTTGTCATTTTTATATAACTGACCAGTACAAACTCGAAATCATTGATGTTTATGAGAACTACCAGACAGCAATCGAAAATAAAATTACTGCAGTACCGACATTAATTGTACAATCTTCAAATATAAATACAACAATTATTGGTTCATTGGATAGTCCCGAATCGCTTGCTAAAACACTCAGCTTGATTTAATAAGGGCTTTTATGAAAAATAAAAAACCAACATACGAAGAGTTAGAAGCAAAGCTTAAAGAAACTGAAGCACTTTTAAATGCAATTAAAAGTGGAAAAGTAGATGTTTTGCTTGGCGAACAAGAGCCACTGGTCATTCAATTAAAATCAGCAATTGAAGAAAAAGAACGGCTTGGTCTGGAAATTAAGCTTTTGCTTAAACAATGGGAAAAAACATTTCATGCCATAAACAGCTGTATATGGATACTTGATAAAGAACAAAGAGTAATACAATCGAATAATTTTGTTATTGAAGGATTGGAATGTACAGAAAGTGATGTTATTGGAAAGAATTGCTTTAAACTGGTGCATAAGACCAGTTCATCAATACCCGAGTGCCCACTTATTCGTGCAAAGCAAAGTTTAAAACGCGAAAGTATGGAAATGCAGGAAAACGGGAAGTGGTTTGAAATTACTGTTGACCCAATCCTTGATGAAAATGGGAAATATAATGGAGCTGTGCATATTCTTACAGATATTTCCGGGCGTAAGAAGATGGAGAGCGATCTTCAAGAGAGTCGTGTAATGTACCAGGCAATATTCGAAGCTACCGGGACAGCAACAATGGTAGTTGAAGAAGATGGTACTATTATAGCGGCAAACAATCAATGTCTGTTAGATACTGGATACAGTCCAGAAGAACTCGTGGGTACAAAATGGACAAACTATGTTGCACCTGAGAGCCTGGAACTAATGCTTAAATATCACAAGTTGCGGCGTGAAGATCCGGAAAAAGCACCGAAGAAATATGAAGTGAGGTTAATTAATAAGAAAAAAGAAATACGCGATGTTCTACTTGATGTCGGAATGATTCCTGGTACAAAGCAGAGTGTTGTTTCCATGCTGGATATCACCGAGCGCAAGAGAGCAGAGGAAAACCTACGGAGGAGCGAGGAATTATTAAAAGAATCACAAGTAATTGCTCATGTTGGTAGCTGGGTATTGGATATAATTAATGATGTTCTTGTCTGGTCAGATGAAGTTTATAGAATTTTTGGTTTGCTACCACAAGAGTTCAAGGCAACTTATGAAGCATTTCTTGAATCTGTTCATCCTGATGACCGTAAAGCCGTTAATGATGCTTATATGGGTTCAATTAAGCAGAACCTTGATTCTTATGAGATAGAACATAGAATAGTTCGTAAAGATAACGGTGAAATACGCTTTGTCCACGAAAAATGCAGACATATCATGGATAGCACGGGTAAAATAATACGTTCAATTGGTATAGTACAGGACATTACCGAACGCAAACAGGCAGAGAAAGCATTACAGGAAAGTGAGAAAAGATTCTCTGCAATATTTCATACAAGCCCGGTTGCGATTGCACTGACACGAATGGAAGATAATACCCTATTAGATGTTAATGAAGCCTGGGAAAGAATAACAGGGTATTCTAAAAGTGATGCAATTGGTCATAAAACTCAGGAACTTAACCTTTGGGTAAAACCTGATGAACGTAAGAAAATGATAGAATCCCTGAAAAATCAAAATATAGCATCAGGTGAAGTTGATATTCGACGTAAAAATGGCGATATTTACAATGTGCTAATGCTGGCAGTTATCATAAATATTGACGGAGAAAATTACCTGTTAACAATGGCTCAGGATATAACCGAACGCAAGCGTGCAGAGGAAAAAATACTTGAGCAATTTGATGAACTAAAACGCTGGCAAAATGTAATATTAGGTCGTGAAGAACGAATTATAGAATTGAAAAAAGAAGTAAATGAATTACTTGAACTACTTGGAAAAGAAAAGAAATACCACTTAGACACTAAGAACACTTAGAAACACTAAGTGGTACTGAGTGAACTTAGTGCCTTAGTGGTAAGAAAAGAAAAACACTTAGACACTAAGAGCACTTAGAAACACTAAGTGGTACTCTGTGAACTTAGTGTCTTAGTGGTAAGAAAAGAAAAACACTTAGACACTAAGAGCACTTAGAAACACTAAGTGGTACTCTGTGAACTTAGTGTCTTAGTGGTAAGAAAAGAAAAACACTTAGACACTAAGAGCACTTAGAAACACTAAGTGGTACTCTGTGAACTTAGTGCCTTAGTGGTGAATTAAAAGAAGAAAAAATACCACTTAGACACTAAGAACACTTAGCGACACTTAGTGCCCTCAGTGTCTTAGTGGTAAAAAAATTATGCTCACACAAAAATACATAAACGACATTGCTTACAGAATTGTTGGTTGTGCTATCGAAGTACACAAAAATCTTGGACCTGGACTACTTGAATCAGTTTACGAAACATGTATGATTGATGAATTGAAAGCACACGGATTAAAAGTCGAATCACAGATTTATGTTCCAATAAATTATAAAGGTAAAGATTTAGGTAATTCACTAAAACTTGATTTACTGGTCGAAGATCTAATAATAGTAGAACTTAAATCAGTTGAGCTAATGATACCGTTATATACTGCACAATTACTAACATATTTAAAATTAACGGGTAAACCAAAAGGATTGTTGATTAATTTTAATTGCGAAAATATTACGAATCATGTTGTTTCATTAGTAACGGAAGAATTTGCTAAGTTACCAAAAGAGTAAAGAAAAACACTAAGACACGAAGAACACTTAGTGACACTTAGTGGTAAGAAAAGAAAAAACACTTAGACACTAAGAGCACTTAGAAACACTAAGTGGTACTGAGTGAACTTAGTGCCTTAGTGGTAAGAAAAGAAAAAACACTTAGACACTAAGAGCACTTAGAAACACTAAGTGGTACTGAGTGAACTTAGTGCCTTAGTGGTAAGAAAAGAAAAAACACTTAGACACGAAGAACACTTAGAGACACTTAGTGGTACTGAGTGAACTTAGTGCCTTAGTGGTAAGAAAAGAAAAAACACTTAGACACGAAGAGCACTTAGTGTCACTAAGTGAACTAAGTGTCTTAGTGGTGAAAAAATAAAAAATATGAATACATCACAAAAAAATTCAGACCTTGCACGAAAAGCACTTCTAAGTATCTTAGAAGATGAGAAGATTGCAAAAGAGAAACTTCGTGAAAGCGAGGGAACCTATCGTAATCTTTTCCAGAATGCACAAGTCGGCTTATTCCGAACCAGAATATCTGACGGTAAAATATTAGAGAGTAATGAACAACTTGCCAGAATGTTTGGTTATGATAGCAGAGAAGAATTCATCAAAGAATATGTTACATCCCAAAATTATGTTGATCCAGGTACTCGTGAAAAAATGATAGAAATTATAAATAGAGATGGTGTTGTAAAAAATTTCGAAGCACGTTTTTACAGAAAAGACAAATCAATTTTCTGGGCAAGGTTTTCTGCAAAAATTTACCCGGATAAAGGCTGGATAGAAGGAGTTGCTGAAGATATTACCGAACTCAGATTGATGGAAGCTAAAATCAAATATGAACACGAATTTCGAAAATTACTTGTGGAGATATCTTCCCGATTTATAAATATTTCTTTTGAGAAAGTAAATTCTGAAATTCAGAATGCTTTAGCAGAAATTGGAAAGTTTGTTAATGCAGACCGTGCTTACATTTTTGATTATGATTACAATAAAAACATCTGTATTAATACTTTTGAGTGGTGCGCTGAAGGAATATCGCCACAAATTGATAATTTGCAAAACGTACCACTTGATATGATTCCCTGGTGGGTAGAAAAACACAAGAAAGGAGAAATACTATCAGTAACTGATGTTTTCGCTCTTAATGAATCTGATGGAGTAAGACAAATACTTGAACCGCAGGAAATCAAAAGTCTGATTACCGTTCCAATGATGAATGAAAATATCTGTATCGGATTTATTGGGTTTGATGCTGTAAAAAAACATCGTGTATTCACAGATGAAGAGATTCAATTGTTAAAAGTCTTTGCTCAATTATTGGTTAATGTAAAATTAAGACAGGAAATGGTAGAACAATTAATCTTAGCAAAGGAAAAAGCAGAAGAAATGAATAAAGTAAAATCATACTTCTTTGCAAATATGAGTCACGAACTTCGTACTCCTTTTGTCGGAATTATTGGCTTTTCTGAGATTTTGTCTGAATTGATAACAGACCCTGAACAAAAAGAGTTTGTCAATAGAATCCATAATTCATCTAAAAGATTAATTGAAACATTAAATAAAGTTTTAAGTCTAACAAGACTTGAATTTGAAAAACCTAAATTAATAATTAAAGAAATTAATATAGAAGAGCTTTTAGATGAATCATTTAAATTATTTAGTAAAGCAGCTGAAAAGAAAAATCTTAAATACATAAAGAATATATTTACTGACAGAAAATATAAAAAAGATGAACTGATTATTAAAACAGAAGATAGTTTATTAAGAGATATATTCAATAATCTGATTAGCAATGCAATAAAATACACAAACGAAGGAAGTATTGAGCTTAAATCAGAAATTGAAAAAAGAAAGGATGGTGAATATTTGATAATAAAAGTTGCTGATACCGGAATAGGTATTCCCGAAGATAAAAAAGAAATTATCTGGCGAGAATTCAGACAAGTCAGTGAAGGCAGAAGCCGAGCTTTTGAAGGAACCGGCTTAGGACTTACTATAACAAAGAAATACGTTGAGTTATTAGGAGGTAAAATAACTGTGGAAAGTGAATTAGAAAAAGGTTCTACATTTACAATAGAATTACCAATTCAACGGGTTGCTCAGGAGGATACATCAATTACAATAACTGAAACTGACAACACTACTGAAAAAGATTCACTCATCAATGTACAACCGACAAAAAGAATTCTCTATGTGGAAGATGAAAATATAGCGCAGGATTTAGTTTCAAGAGTACTTCCTAAACATTATAAAATAGAAATGGTAAAAAAAGCAGACGAAGCATTAGAAAAAGTAAAGAAAAATAAATACGATGCATTAATGATAGATATAAACCTTGGGCGTGGTATAGACGGCGCACAACTGATGGAAATGATAAGAAAAATTCCTGAATATAAAGATACACCAATATTGGCAATAACTGCTTTTGCAGCCGAAAAAGATGAGAAAGAATTTCTATTAAGAGGATTTACTCACTACATATCAAAACCATTTTCAATTGACGATTTAATAAAAGTAGTTAGAAAAATGTTTAAAGATACATAGTATCTAAGTTATATATTAGAAATTCAATATCCCCTTTTAATCTTTACCTTAATGAAAGTAACTATCTCACTTTCATATTTTCAATTTAACATTTCAAATTACAATTCATGTTTATATCACTTCCTGATTTAATGAATTCATCTAATATTTAATCAGAAATGTCTTCAATAAAACAAGATAAATAAATCACACCCGAAGTTTTTTTATTTTTTCCAGGATAAATTCTTTTGGAAGAACACCTGTTCTTATACCATTTATAGTATATACCCTGCAACTATAATTGAATGATGTGGGTTTTTCTTCTGTATATATATCTATCCCATCTACCAATATAGTTGGTGAGCCCTGAAAATTTAATTCCCTTGCAGAATCAATATCAGGGACTTCAGTTATTTTAATTTCATCCTCACGAATTAATCCCCAAAGATAAGCTCTTTTAAATTACTCGATGTTTTCTCCGCATTTGGACACCCATTAAAATATTGAAACTCTATCATATTTTCTTTTAATTTAAATAAAATTTTGTCTAAAAATACAATAGTTTCATTATAAAAAAATTTTATTGAATTCTTTTTTAAAATCAAAAAGAAATCTCAGATTTATTTTATGAAATTATAAACAAAAAAAAGTTTTTAAAAATTTATTAAACTGAGAAAACAATTTTAACTGGTGATATTAAAAGTATGTAAATAGTTTCTATATAATTTCACAACAATATTTAAAAACTTAAAATCAAAAAATTAAACCCGTTAGTATAATGAAATAATTGATTGATACTTTTATATTCACAACTTTGCGGTATTTATAATTTATTCATAATAAATCTTTACATTATCGTTTTTTAATCTTTGTCTCAGCCAATTATTAATCTTAATTTTATCATCATTCTGAATTTTTCTATCCGTTGATAAAATTACAACTGGTATGCTCTGAGGTGCTTCTAATGAATCAATGTAGTTTAAAGACTCAGAATACAAGCATCCATTAATTTGAGGAAAAATAGTTCTAACCTCATTTAAAATTTCAAGCCCCATTTTCTGTTTATTTAATAAACTATCTATTTCCGAATCCTTTTTAGCTAATAAAGTATTCAGATTATAAATTTGCTCCCTAAGCTTAAATAATTCAGTGTTTCTGTCATCTTTGCTGGTAAAAGTTAATCCCTGTTCTATTATTACAGATGCATCTTCAATGTTGAAATCTAATAATTTTTTAATTATAATATTTTTTTGATTTTCTGAAAGTGTTGTTCCACCATACACTAAAATAATTTTACTTGATTTTGCATCAATTTCACTTTTTAAAAGATAATTCCCCTCTATAATTGATACATTCGAAACGTAATTATTTGCTTTTTGTAAAAAATCTTCTTGTTTCACAAGTTCATATCCAAAATATATACTTGGTATAAGTACAATTGTAATTAATAAAGTAATTAGTCTATTAATTCTCCTCTTTTTCCGTTCATCAATAATTGATCTTATAGGAAACTTTAATATACGAGAAATCCACACGGAAGCAATTGCGATAAATATGGTATTGATTGTAAATAAATACAAGGCACCGAAGAAAAAATTCAATTTACCCGTTGCTAATCCATAACCAGCAGTACATAATGGTGGCATAAGAGCAGTCGCTATAGCAACACCTGGAATAACATTTCCTTTATGTTTGCTGCTGATTGCCACGATACCTGCTAAGCCACCAAATAATGCAATCAATACATCATATATTGTAGGGCTTGTTCTTGCTAATAATTCTGAATGTGCTGTAGAAATTGGGCTTATTGCAAAATATGCTGTTGAACCTATAAGTCCTACTAATATTGCAAATATAAAATTTTTTATAGATTTCCTGAACAGCTCTGTGTCATAAGTCGCAATGCTATATCCCAATCCGTTTATTGGTCCTAATAACGGTGATATAAGCATCGCGCCAATTACCACAGCAGTTGAGTTCATATTCAAACCAACAGAAGCCACAATAATTGAAAAGAATAAAATCCAGAGATTAGTTCCTTTGAAAATTGCCCCCTTAGAAATTTCATCATAAACCTTGTCTTGATTCTCAAGTTCGGAATCTAAACTAAAAAAATGTAAAATTTTTCTGATTATTTTAACAATCATATTAGTTTATTTTTATTCTAGTTTATTAATTTTATAATATATATATACATTTATTCTTTTGCAATATAATCCTTGTGTATTATATTAAATCGAAAAGATGAATTTTGTATATCAAACTATAAGTCAATAAACAATTTTTCTTTGTATAACCAATTACTAAAATCATACTACACAGAGATATTATCAGGAGAATTGCTACTATTCAAATAAATCATAGAAAAATTTTTATAAATCAGAACACAACAAATTCTAATTCAGATAAATTATTTTTGCTAATAACCAGTTATTAGGATCAAGTGTAATCTTAATTGGTTTTTCATTCGATTTAAAAGTAATTATTGTTTCTTTTTCTTTGATATTTATCTTGTGTAATTCAGTTCCTTTTTCAGTATCAATTTCTATTTCAATTGGTAAGTCATAAATGTTCCCTGTTTGTGAAAAAATACATTTAATAATATAAGAATCGGTATTATACTGAATATCAGATTTAAATGTTATCACAGGAACTCCTTTTCTTTCCAGCCACTGCTCTCGCCACCATTGCATACTTTGCCCGGAACCTTCTTCAAGTACAGATATAAATTCATCGATACTAAATGTTCTGAATCTAAATTTTTCGAATATTAGTTTCATCGTTTTTGTAAATTTTTCATCACCTATTTTATAACGGATAATATGCATAAGCCATGGGTATTTTCCATGCACAATCTTCTGTGGTGTGCTTCCATTTAGTTCATAGTACATAACATCTTCTTCTAAAGGTATTTTAAGGTATTCATTACGAAAATATTGAAAAATCTCAGGGATTGGTTTTTGATATTTTTCATCATAAAGGAACTCTGCATAATCACCAAAACCTTCTGTCCACTGGAAACTACCCGGCCCATCTCCTCTTATTGTATAAAACCACCAAAGCAATGCTGTTTCATGTGCATCAAAACCAGTTTTAGTAAATTCTTTAACCAGATAAGCAGGGCTGTATCCCACAAAGCCAGGAAACGCTCGCCTTGCGTATATCCCGTCAAGGTTAATAAAACTAAACTGGTCAAAAGGATATTCGCAAAAAGTTTCTGAATAAAAATTTAAAATTTCGCTACTCGTTTGAAAAATCTGTTCTGAAAATTTTTGATTTTTGGGGTAAAGAAGTGTCTGCATTTCTATTCCGTTAATTGTTTTTCTCGTTTCTATCCATCTTGAATCTGCGAAAACTGAAAAACATACAACAGGATTAGTCGTAATGAATGTATGCTCAATTAAATTTTCATATTTTTTAATATTTATTAGTTTACCCGGAGCAATTACTTTAAAATTATCTGGCAATAAAATTGTGGTTTTAACTTTTGCCCAATGATTAAAATCAATTGGATAAAAACAATCCGACCATATTAAAAAAAGACTGGAATCGGTAATAACATCCCTATTTTCACTATCACTTTTACCCAGCTTACCTTTTGTCTCAAAAAGAAATTTTTCTCTTTTAATTGGGTTCTGTAAAACGATAACAATCCATCCATCCTCTCTTTGTAATGAAACCGGTGATGATTCAGATTTGACAATCAATGAATCAAATCTTTCATTAAGTCCGAAATAAAATGTATCCTGTAAATCCGGATTGTTCAAAGTAATTTTTGTTGATATTAATAGTTCTTTAGTTGAAAAGTCAGGCTGTATATATAAATCATACTCTTCAATATCGTAATTTGCATCCTGTGCGAAAACAATAGTGCTTATGTTTATGAAAAGAAGAATAAATAATTTCTTAAAAACCTTACCTGACAGACTATCAAAATTCATTATGGAAAACATTATAGACCCTCCATTAAATATTTTATAAAAAATTCTTCAATAATAAAAAATTTGAAAAAATTACTAAATAAAACATAAAATAATTCTTTATATAAATATTTTTCATATTCTAAACCATAATTTGTATAATACTTTCATCAACAATTCTTCTTTTTCAAAACTTACTTCAAAATTCCACCTTTGCGATAGATGAGTTCTATTATATCTGCAACGCACTCATCAGTTTTTTTAAGTTGTGATGTATTATATCTTAAAATGCTCCAGCCTTTTTTTGAAAGATAGTTATCTCGTTTGTTATCAAGTTCAGCTTTTTTTTTCCTGTGTTGGTAAGTATCACCATCACATTCAATATCAACATTCCCTTTCCTGCAGAAAGCAGCAAAGTCAAGTGAATATGCATTTTTTCCCGAGTATATGTAATATTGTCGCTCGGCTACAATATTGTTTTTCTTCAGATGATACCATAGTGTATCTTCAAGAGGACTATTGTGGAACAGGTCATTAACATCATTTGCGTTTAGAAGTTTATTTAAAGTACTATTTATGAAAACAATTTTTCGCGGACGCTTTGCTACTATCGGATTTTCAAGTATATTCATATCTTTCATTGATATCTTCAGATAATCTAATGCGGATTTTACATTTGTTTTTTCTTTGGGAAATAACTCATACCGTTTTAAGGACTGAATTTTATCAATAGTACCGTAATGTTTAATAATGTAAGCATTTTTCCCAAATACATACGATTGGTAAAAAGCGAGGTATTTTACATTAAAAATATTTTTAGGCGCTTTTTCCAGAGGAATTCTATACCACCCGTCATTTAATAAAATAGATAAATCATTTTTATATTTAAGCCAGCAAACAATTAAATCAGCTGGAGGATATTTAGAAAATTTTCTTTTCAATTTTTTGAAAAACTTTCTATATTGTTAAATTAAAATAGAAAGAAAAGATTAACAATACAATTGATAAATATTTTTAGCTGAATTGCGTGCAATACAAATTAAATAATAACCATTTTTCTACTTCAAATTCAATAATTAAAAAAATTAAAGATACTTTCCTATAATGATTACAATCATAAGATATTTATAATAGTTCTCAACTAACTAATCCAAATTTTCTATCAGTTCTTTTTATGATAACTTAAAATAGCCCACCCATTAAAAAATATTGCAAACCCTATTAATGAAAAAAATGGTATAATTAAATCAGGGATTGTGCTTCCTTTAAGATATACTAAGCGAAATACCATAATTATATATTTTAAGGGGCTAAAATTACTTAAAAACTGAGCCCATTCAGGCATACTTGCAACAGGAGTATATAAGCCACTCAGGAAAATAAATGTTATAACAAAAAAGAAAATCATAAAAACTGCCTGCTGTAATGTATTTGCATAGTTGGAAATTACCAATCCAAAACCGGAAATTGCCAATACAAACAAACTTGTAAATACATACAGCGTAATAAAACTGCCGACAGGTAAAAACCCATAGAATACCCACGCTGAAAAAAAACAAATAGTAAGTACTACAAAACCTACAACCCAGTAAGGAATAAGTTTCGCTAATATAAAATGTATCTTACGAACAGGTGTAACATTCATCTGTTCAAATGTACCACTTTCCTTTTCAGCAACAATATTTAAAGCAGGTAAATACCCACAAATTAAAGCCAATACCATAACCATTATTGCCGGAATCATAAATACCCTGTAAATAAGCCGTGGGTTGAACTTAAACATAGGAACAATTTCAAGTGAAGGAACTTGTTTGCCTTTTATTATTTGCATCAGTTCGCTGCGAATATTTGAATTAAAATCAGAAACTATAGAATTCAGATAAGCACTTCCCAAACCACCTCTCATTCCGTTTACAGTATTACTCGAAATTAAAACTTTAGTTTCCCCTTCCTTAACTATATCTGTTTCAAAATGGTTCGGTATTTCGAGAATAATATCGGAATTATTTTCTTCTATACTTTTTAATGCTGAACTATAGTTAGAAGATACATCTGTAATCTGGAAATAACCAGAAGACTCAATTTTTCGTATCAACTGACTTGAGTATGAACTCTTATCATTATCAACAATGCTTAAATTAATATTTTTTATATCATAATTTGCAACTAATGGAAAAATAAGAGTTGCAAACAATGGCAACGCTATTACTACTTTAGGTAAAAATGTATTTCTGAAAAACTGTTTAAATTCTTTTTCAATTAAATATTTGAGCATAATTATTCCAATCTGTATTTAAATCGTTTAACACTTGCGAAAATAAGTATTATTGCCATAAAACTTAAAACTATGAATTCTTTTAATACAGAAGAAAATCCAAGTCCTTGTATCATTATTTTCTTTACTGCATTCATATACCATTTAGCAGGAATAATTTCCGATAACCATCGAAGTATAAATGGCATATTCTCTACTGGAAACATCATTCCGGAAAGCATTATTACAGGCAACATTAATACCATACCAGAAATTAAAATTGCAACCATCTGCTTATCCACAACTGATGAAATAAGTAATCCAATAGATAGCGAGACAAAAATAAAAATTAAAGAAATAAGAATTAGTAGTAATAAGTTTCCTTGAATTGACATATCAAGTACAAAAACTGTGATTAGAAGAATTGTTGTTAGATTTACAATAGATATAAAGAAATATGGTACAACTTTAGATATTATAATTTGTATTGGTTTTAAAGGTGAAACAAGTAAAACCTCCATAGTTCCTGACTCTTTTTCACGGGCAATAGAAACCGAAGTCATCATTGCACAAATCAACATTAACACCATACCCATAACACCAGGAACAAAATTATATGAACCTTTAAGAGTAGGATTATATAGAAATTTAATTTCAGGTTTAATTTGATATGGAATTTTCATTTCGCCCATTAATTCCTGTTGGTATAATATTATAAGATTTGAAGCATACACTGTCACCATAGAAGCAGTATTTGGATCTGAACCATCTGTAATTAACTGTACCTGTGCATCTCCTGTATGCATTATATTTTCATAAAATCTCCCACTAAAAACTATTACAAGTTTTATATTACCGCTTCTGAAAACTTTTTCTATCTGTTTAGGGCTATCAAGATATCCGGAAAAAATGAAATACTCGTTCATAGAAATTTTATTTACAATACCCTGAGTAGCAATATCCCTGGATGGGTCATAAACAGCAAAGGAAATGTTTTTTACTTCATAAGACATAATAAAACCGAACAAAACAAGTAACACAATGGGCAATAAAAGAAGAATTATCATCGTCCATCTGTCCCTGAAAATATGATAAAACTCCTTTTTTACAAATGTTAAAAATTGTTGCATATTAATCTGAATTACGAGTTGAATTTTTTGCTAATTTATGAAATACTTCATCAATACTGTCTGAATTAAATTTTATTTTCAAATTTTTCGGACTGTCAAGCGCTTCTATCTTACCATCTACTAAAATTGCAATTCGGTTACAATACTCTGCTTCATCCATATAATGAGTTGTTACAAAAACTGTAATACCACGGTCAGCAGCCTGATAAATTAACTCCCAAAAATTCCGCCTCGCTGCGGGGTCAACTCCTCCTGTTGGCTCATCTAAAAACACAATAGCAGGATCGTGAAAAATTGCAACTGAAAATGCTAATTTTTGTTTCCATCCTAAAGGAAGAGATTTTACAAGTGTGTTACCTTCCTTTTCCAAACCAAGCTGCTCTAATAATTCATGTGTGCGGCGTTTAATATCTTTCTCTGGAACGCCATAAATCCCGGCAAAAAGTCTTATGTTTTCCCATACCTTTAAATCATTATATAAAGCAAATTTCTGGCTCATATATCCTATGGTTTTCTTAATTTGTTCTGATTGTGTATTGATATTATATCCGGCAACGAAAGCTTCACCCGAAGTAGAATGAATCAATCCTGTCAGCATTCTCATCGCGGTTGTTTTTCCGGCACCATTTGCACCAAGAAATCCAAAAATTTCTCCTTTAAAGACCTCAAACGAAATATTATTTACAGCAATAAAAGACCCGAATTTTTTTGTAAGGTTTTTTACTGAAATTACAACTTCTGGTTTTAATTCTTTCAATGCTGTATTTGAATTATCCATTAAATAATATTTCTACTTAATATTTAAAACTAAATCCATAAAACAATCTTCTATCGATGCTTTTATTTTTTTTATTTCAACTGATGTATGTCCGTTCTTTTCCAATTCAGCTTTTAGTTCATTTAAGTTCCTTCTATAATTTTTTAGAGTAATGTGGTGTGAATCTCCAAATGGAAAACATGTCCTTATATATGAAATTTTCCTCAGGTCATTTAATAGTTTAGACATATCATCACTGCTTACTGACCATAGTTTATGTTTAAATTGGTTTATAATATTTTCCGGAGAATCAATTTTCAGGAAACTTCCATTTTGTATTAATGCTATTCGTTCGCACAATTTTGCTTCATCCATATAAGAAGTAGATAATATGATCGTGATATTTTGTTCTTTAAGCTTTTTTAATATATCCCAAAATTCTTTTCGGGAAACTGGGTCAACGCCTCTTGTTGGTTCATCGAGTAATAATACTTTGGGTTTATGTATCAGCGCGCAACACAACGCAAGCTTTTGCTTCATTCCGCCGGATAACTTGCCTGCCCTTCGGTTTTTGAAAGGTTCGATTTGCATATAAATATTTTCAATCAAGTAATAATTTTCTTCAATTGTTGTTTTAAATAATTTAGCAAAAACATTTAAGTTCTCTTCCACAGTTAAATCCTGATAAAGTGAAAACCGTTCAGGCATATATCCGATTTCCTGCCGGATAGTTTTGAAATCTTTAATTAAATCTTTACCTTCTATAAAAACCGTTCCCGAATCAGGAAGAATTAACGTTGCAAGGACACGGAATAGTGTTGTCTTTCCCGCTCCATCAGGTCCGATAATTCCAAATAATTCTCCGCTTCTTACATCAAAGCTAATATTTTCAAGTGCTTTTACATTAACCTTTTCGAAAGGAGTGTTTTTTACATATCGTTTTGAAACCGACTGGCAAGTTATAGCAAAATTATTATCCATTTGTTTTAAAATCTTTGCAATTTATTTTTCAATTTGTAGGTCAACTTCTCCATACATCCCAATTTTAAGAAAACCATCGTTTTTTACTGAAATCTTCACAGCATAAACCAAATTATCACGCTCATCTTTTGTCTGTATTGTTTTCGGTGTAAATTCAGATTTATTTGATATCCATATAACCTTTCCTTCATATTCCCGGGTCTCTTCTCCAAAATCCGCAAACACCCTCACATTCTGACCAATCTTCAACTTTGTTAGTTGACTGGATGTTATATATGCTTTGAAAATCATGTTCTCTAAATCTGCTATTTTATATAATGCTTTTCCGGGCATAGCTAACTCATTTACTTCAGTATATTTTACAAGTACAGTTCCGTCAATCTGATTAACAATCTTACATTTTTTCAATTGGTCTTCTATTTGTTCAATCTGAACTTCTAGTGTTGAAACATCTCCTGCAATCCCTTTGCTTGTAACATTTAAAGTTGATTTTTGAGCTTCAAGTTGTTTTTCAAGTAAGGCAATTTGAGCATTTATATCATCTAATTGTTTTTGTGTAGCAGCATCAGCCAATAATAAACTTTCTATCCGTTGTTTTTCTTTTTTCTGCGTAAGTATCTGTTGTTCAATTACTGCAATTTGTTTGTGAGTTTCAGGTTGGCGACTTCTAACTGCCCGTATATTCTTTTGTAATTGCTTTTTGCGTAAATACAATTGCATACTATCAATATATCCGACTATCTGGTCCTTATGCAAATTCATTCCTTCCTCAACATTAAATTCAAGTATTTTTCCTGTAACTTCAGATGAAACTATAATTTCATCAGCTTCAAATATTCCTGAAGCATCATGATTACTCGGTTTCTCTCCGCACGATGCTAATAAAATAGAAACAACTCCGGTAATAATATATTTTACTATTCTCATAGTCTTAACTTTTTAATTTCTAATTATTAGTTAGGTTTTTAAGATTGTACATAGCCATTAATAAGTGAATTTCACGCAGTGCTTTCTCCTGAATAGCAGAATTTTCAGCATTGATTTCTCTTATTAAGTCTGTTACAGTCAGAGTTCCATTTTCTACTTTTGCTTCAATAACCTTTTTTATGTTTTTACGAAGTTCAATAATTTCATCATCAATTTTTATTTGTTCCTTTATTTTTTTAATTTCATTTTTAATTTGAATAATCTGTAAATTTATGTTGTATAAAAATGTTTCTTTTTGTGATTCAACAATCTGTTTATTCAGAGTAATTTTATTGAGATTATTTTTTTGCGTATAGAAACCTGAAAAATTCCATGTCAATCTGGCTCCAAGAACGTAATAAAAAGTAAAACCAGATTCAAAAATGTTCAACCCCGGATTTGCATAACCTCCCTGTATAAAAAGCCCTATTTTAGGAAGGTTTCCTGATTTAATTATACTTTCCTGACTTAAATAAAATTTAGATTGAGTATCAAAAAGTTTTAGTTCAGGTCGATTTATTTGAATCTCACTATCTATATTTACCTGAAAATCAGGTTTTACTAATGAATCTGATAAAGCCATAGAATCACCAATCATAACAGCCAGCATTTCTCTATATGATTTTTGAATTGCAGTTAATTCTGCTTTTTTTTGAGTTGTTTTCAACTGCTCAACTCTGATAATATCAAGGTCGGATTGATTTGCGATACCATTTTGAATATATGCATTAACTTTATCATAATTTATTTCTAATTCCCTTTGTAATAATCCAAGCTGAATTATCTGTTCGTTTATTACAAGAATTCCAAAAAACAAATTACTTACCCGATCTTTTATTTTATATAAATCTACTTCTAATTTCTGTCGCTCTAATTCTGTCGTTACATTTATATTTTCTTTCTGTGAAGAAATGACACCACCATCCCATATCAACTGGTTTAATTCAACTACCATTCTATGTTGGTCTTTATTTACCGACGGAATTTTGACTTTCTGTCCTGTCATTTGATTGATTACCTGAACCAAATTTGAAGGAAATTCTGTAACATCTGACTGATAAGTTGTCTGAGCTGAAAATGATATTTGTGGTAAATAACCCTTATTAGCATTCGATATATTATACACTTCTGATTTATCAATTAAACTATATTGCTTTATCAATGGGTAATTTTTTCTCGCTTTCTCCTGACATTCTTCTATAGTTAGCTGAGCTAATACAATGCAGTTTTGAAAACTAAATAAAAGTATAAATAATATTATATATTTCTTCATATTAAAACTTTTTTTATTTAATTTCATAATCATATCTTTAATAATTAATTATCATATTTAATAATTCTATTAATATTAATAAAAAAAATTTAAGGTTTTAAGCTCCTCAAAATCATAAGTACGTTCTCATTTTTTCTATTTTCAATTATATAGTTTAACTCCTCATCAGAAAGATTTATGATATTTTTTAATACAGGAGATATTAAAAATATAGTAATATTCAATGATAATATTGAAATAAATAAATCTATCGTATTCATTGGACGAATTGTTCCTTTTTTAATTTCTGATTTTAAGTCCTTCTCAATTTTTGTAAGCAACATTTTAGGTAAATCACCTATTTTCTTTCTTACTGATTCCAATCTTACAGGATTTGTTAAGAGCTCATTAAAAAAAAGAAAAGGGACCTTTGGATTTGCCTTTAGTAAATCATAATGATTTTCAATAAAATTTTTCAAGCGTTCTTCAAAAGGTTTGTCATCATCTTTTGATTCTAAAAATGGTTTTACAAACATTTTTATCTTTTTCTCAAATATTGCTTCAAATAATTTTTCCTTTGTACGAAAATAATAATGTACTAATGCCTGATTACATCCTACTTCCCTTGCTATTTCTGTCGTTGAAGTCATAGCAAACCCCTTTTCAAGGAACAATCTCTCAGCAGCATCTATTATTTTTTGCTCCGTATTTTCATCTTTTTTATTTTTCATATTAATAATGTTATTTAATAGTTCTATTAATTATTAACAAATCTAAATAATGTTTTTTTAAAAATCAAGAAATAAAATAAATATTTTTAATATAATCTTACATCAGAAAAATTTTTATCAGAAAAAATTTTACGATATTTATATTTCTAATTAAACATATAATTAAGTGAATAAATACCGCAATATTTTGTCAATATTTTAATTAAAATAGAGAAAATTTAATTTAATATTAATTTGAATTTTTACTCTACCTAACCTAATTTTTTTTTTTAGATGTGTAGAATACATATTTAAATCACCCCAAAAACTCTGAGCGTTATTTTCTATTAAAATTTTTATTTGCCTGATATATTCCGGGAAATTATATAACTGATTTTTTCTAAAATCTTAAATTTAATTATTAATTTATTTAAATCAAATATTTTAGTTGAAAGACCTTTTTTAGAAATGATATGATTTATTATTTAATTATTACTACATCTACATTTCTTCTGTTAGAATATGGCATTATTTTATCTGCATAACCATATCTTATAAGTAATAAAGGGTGCTTGTTTTCAACACCTAATTCTTTTGCTAACTTTTTTCTTACTTCTAATTCTTCACATGGCATATTGAGATGTGAATGACTTATACCAAGCATTGTTGCAGTAAGGCTAAATCGATGAAAAGCCTGCCCTGTTTTAACCCATGTTGCTACATCATTTTTATCTGCTATAAAAATTGCAATACCTTGAGTGTTTTCAAGTAAATCAGCCAGTCTTTTTGCCTCACTTTTTGCTGATACAAAATTTTTCATTACAAAATTGCCAATAAGTTTTCCCATATTTGGTAATCCCATCGCTGCAGTCCATAAACCATCTCTGGTTTTCTCCGCTTCAGACTTTGAATAACGAAACCAGCTGGTCAGTTCTTTTATAAACTCTTTGTTTTGAAACTGTAAATTATTTCCTTCTATAATTAGAGGAATTATTTTTCCGAAATTCGTTTTGCCATTCATAACAACTATCGAAACCCCTTCAAAATTGAAAGATGATTTTAGCTTTTCAACCTTTTCATCATTAATCTTTTTATCAGAATATTTACTTCTGTTCACCTGTCTTTTTGCAATATAATCGAATAAATTATCTTCAATATTGCTATCTGCATCAACATAGTTAAGTTTTACAGTAATTCCACTATTTGCATCAGCCGGATAAATTACTTTACTTCCGTAACCTCTTTTTGATGCAGCAATTATAATATTTTCCAATGCACAACCCAAACTAATGTATAAAGCGTGATTGTCTGCATCTACCACAGGTAAAGCCCTTGCAAAATCAGGATGAATTTTTATCCCATCCTGTATATTTTCAAATTTCCATGGTTGTGTATTATGTCCCGATGGAGCTTTTATTGCATTTTCTACTAAGTAAATAAAATCTTCAATTTTCATTTTTTAACTCCAAATATGATTTTTATATATTGAATACTTTTATTTTCCACTAAACAAATATTCTGAATTATAAATGATTATCCAGGCAAAATACAATACACTAATTTCAATTTCAGTCTAAATAATTATAACAAGATAAGGAATGAATTTTTCTTTATTAAATTTGAAAATAGTTTTATATCTGAGCTAAAGAAACTTTATGACTAACCTTTTATTGGTTTTATTCCTGATACTTTAATACTTCTAACTATATCATAAATTTCCCTTACTTTCTCCGACTGCAATTCCTGATTTTCTATTATCGCTTTTCCCGTTGGATCATTAGCCATTAAGTCAACCGGGAATAAAGATTCCTCAATTATTTCAACATTTTCAAATCCTGTTTTCTTTATTATTTGCAGGTAGTCCTCTTTCAAAATAGCACCCGAAAGACAACCAATATATGCTTCAATGGTGTTCTTAATAAAATCAGGAAGTTCTTTTAATAACACTAAATCAGAAATCATCAGTCTTCCACCTGGTTTTAACACTCTATATGCTTCTTTGAAAACCTTTTCTTTATCCGGTGAAAGATTAATTACACAATTTGAAATAACTATATCACAAAAATTATCCGCAACAGGAAGGTTTTCTATCTCTCCAGGTCTGAATTCCACATTTTCATACCCGCTTTTCCTTGCATTTTCTCTTGCCTTTTCAATCATCTCTGGTGTCATATCAACCCCAATAACCTTTCCATTCTTACCGACTTTCCGGGCTGCAAGAAAGCAATCAAACCCGGCACCAGAGCCAAGGTCAAGCACCACTTCCCCTTCCTTCAGAGATGCAAGTGCAACCGGATTTCCACAACCAAGTCCTAAATTCGCACCTTCCGGAACTGCACTCAACTCTTCATCCGTATATCCTATTTTCTTACTTATATCCTGACCTGAATCCACACTACCACAGCAAGACTGAGTTGGAGCGCAGCAGGAACTTCCCTGTTTTGCAATCTTTGCATATCCCTTCCTTACTTCTTTCTTTATATCTTCTTTTTTTACCATTGTCGCTTATTAATATTTTAATTTTGAAATTAATTTTATATGGATTTTAGAACTATTGCAATATGAAGAATTTAGATAATACAAAAAATTTCGTAAAAATTACTACGAAATTTTTTCATCACTTTCATTCCTGAATTTCTTAATTTTATACACGGTTAATTTCAGGAGCGTTAAACTTACTTTTGCATTGCGGTAAATCTAAATAGCATTCCTTAAACAAATGGCAATATTTCCTGCAAATTGAAACAAGCATTAGCATTACCGGCACTTCTATCAAAACACCAACAACAGTTGCCAATGCTGCACCGGATGATAAGCCAAAAAGCATTGTTGCCGTTGCAATTGCCACTTCAAAATGGTTGGAAGCACCTATCATTGCAGCAGGAGCTGCATCGTGGTATGAAAGTTTAAGCAGTCTTGCCAGAACAAAGTATCCAAGACTAAAAATTAAAATTGTCTGAATAAAAAGCGGAATAGCAATCCAGAATATTGTCAGTGGATTTTTGATTATTACTTCACCCTTAAATGAAAATAAAAGTACCAATGTTGCAAGTAGAGCAGTAATACTAATCGGGGTTAGTCTATGTAAAAATTTTGTATTAAACCATTCTATTCCTCTGGAATTTATAATCCATTTCCTCGAAAAATATCCGGCAACCAATGGCAACGCAACATAAATCATTACCGATAATAAAATAGTCTGCCAGGGTATTGGCATCGAATTCACACCAAGTAAAAACCCTCCAAGCGGCGCATAAAGCACAAGCATTGTAAGTGAGTTTATTGCTACCATAACCAGCGTAAGTCCATCATTTCCCTTAGCCAGATAACTCCACATCAACACCATCGCAGTACAGGGTGCAATTCCCAAAAGAATAGCACCTGAAATATAACTTCTCCATAGCTCAACCTCTTGCCCGGTTTTAATAACTTCTTTACCTGGCAGGAACCCCTTGAACAGATATCCCAGAAAGAAAGTAGCTATTAAATACATTGTAAACGGCTTAATCGCCCAATTTATAAATAATGTTAAACCCACTGGTTTAGGTGTTTTCGCAGCCCTTACTACCTCTGCAAAATCTATTTTTACCATAATCGGATACATCATAAAAAACAGACAAACAGCAATCGGAATTGATACATTATATATCGAAAGCGAATCCAGTTTAACCGCAACCTCCGGTGCTAACTTCCCTAAAAGAATACCCACCCCGATACAAAGCAATACCCATAGTGTAAGGTATTTCTCAAAAACAGATAATTTTCTTTCCTCTGCCAATTATATTCTCCTTACAAAATCATTTAAATTTTACAAAACAAAATTACGCATTGCATAAACTTATTACAATGTAAATATCTCTAATTTCCACCTAATAAGTATATAATAACACCCTTTATTTATTTCATTGATAAAAATTACTATGGCATATAATTAATTATGAAAAATTATCGATCATATAAATCTATTTCTTAGCAATTACTAAAATTTATTTAATTATAAAATTGAGTATCACTTATATAAATCCAATTTTCAGCATTTACTATAACATTTAATTATAAAAAATAGATAATCAACCAGATAAATCTAATTTATACCAATTAGTATAGCATATTTTATATTTAATAATAAAAAGATTATCCCTTGTATAAATCTAATTCATAGCAACTAATATAACATATATTATATTTAATAATAAAACAGATTATCAATCAGATAAAACTGATTTATAGCAATTAGTACAGCATATATTATATTTAATTATACAAAGACTATCCCTTATATAAATCTAATTCATAGCAACTAATATAACATATACGATATTTAATAATAAAACAGATTATCAATCAAGCAAAACTGATTTATAGCAATTACTAAAGCTTATATTAAATTTAATTATACAAAAATAATTCCTTGTATAAATCTAATTTTTATCAACTAACATATATGATATTTAATTATAAAACAGATTATCAATCAGATAAAACTGATTTATAGCAATTACTATAACATCCTCCGCAATATAATCTATTCCCCCCATCTCCATTTCCATTTAAAACTTCACCAAAAAATAAAATCCTCCAACCCAGTTGTTATATTCTCATTGCAGATAATTTTACAAAAATCTCCCTGATATAAAATTGTTCCCTATTTTTTTTTATCAGGATTATTTTTAGCTAAGCAGCTGATTTTATTTCCCTTTCCCCTCCCTTCTACATTAAAACCTTACGAAAGAATCGCTTCTATTGTAAGTTTATATCAGAAAAAGAATCAACATTGGATATAATGTTTGCTGATATACCATTTTAACAGAGCATAATCTTTGTTAGCCCTTGTTCTTAATTCATTTTTATTCATATTAACACTCGCCACATGGTACATTATATTGATTTCGGATTTCTTGTTCAATAGCCATTCTCCCGGGCTGCTGCAAGTTTGGAGTATAATAAACTGCTACAGCAAGAGTCCCTTGACAGTTCTTAATCCAACAATCTTTTCTATCGTGATTTTCGACTCGCGATTTCAGAGTGGCTGATTCTCCAACATCAATAAGATAGTTCTTATCACCCTTCTGGCAAATGATAGCATAAACCCCTGAACGATCTTCAAGCATGTCCGTTGAAGTATAAGGTCCATCAAACGTATAATTCCCGATTTTAATAGACATAAAGAACCTCCTTTCTTTTTAATTGAATTTCGGTTAACGTTCTGCAGCTATCCGCAGGTGGCGATTTCGGAGCGATTCACAGTCAGCCAAGCACAAACTATTATAGAAGCACAAAGCTTGGTTGAACCACTTCACCGCCACTTGCGGGTAGGTGCTGTTAGCACCAGTTATATTCTGTCTGTCCAATACCAATTTAAGTTTAAATAAAGCCTCAAATAAAAAGAAACCAGATATGATTGTCTAAAAACTTTCGAAGACCCTTGGTCGTTTTTACTTACACGCTCGTATTGATAACTAAAAGAAAGTCGATTGCTGTCCGTCTTTTGTTGTTCTTCTTCTCTTATTATTATTTTGGATAAATAGTCTAATGTTTCTCTAAGTGTGAATTTGTTGTTGTTATTTTTGTAGATGTTTTCCCAAAATGTTTTATTTGATTTTTCAATTTCGCTATGAAGTAGGAAGTGCGTCGAGTTTCTAGTAAATGTTACTTCTTTATGATATTGACTGATGTCGTTAACATTGAGAAATGGTGTTTGGTCAAGTAAATTCATTTGCTCGGCAAGTGCTTTTAGGTCGTTAAAATTCATAACTTGATTAGTCGCATAATAGACGGGATAACCAGCATTAGCAATTTCTTTCAGCCTGTCATACTGATGATAGTCCAATGCATTGCCTCTTTTGTGCGGAATAAAAAAACGCAAGTAAGGCTGCTTCCATTCCTTGTAATGTTTTCCATTTCTACCTTCTATTTTGTCAGAGAGTTTGTATTGGATAAAAAAATTTGCTCCTCTGTGTTCCGGGTGAGGTGGGAAATGTAACCAAGGAAAATGAAATGCTGTGTCCCAACCTAAACCAAACTCTTCAACAAGGTCATTTACAATTGGAACAGGAAAAACTCCGCGTCCACAAAATACTCTAAATGTGATTTCCGTGTTTATTAATTGTTGTAATTGACTTTCCGAGTAATTTGTTTCTATCATATATTGTTGTCTATAATTGGTGCTAACGTATGCGGATAAACGAAGTTTTTCCGAAGGAAAAATTTGGGTGAGGCTCTGCAAGAGCCGAACCATTTATCCGCTGTTATGTGCCCCGAGCCGATAGGCGAGAGTGCAACGTGGCAAGGAAGCCGAAGGCTTCCGCAGAGTTCGAAAACCTGCCTTAAGTTCTGTTGTTGCCGTAATTTTTTCTTATTTTCTGTAATTTACCTTTCTCCGTAAGACCAGGGGCTTTAGTATGTTATTTCTTGAAATTTAAGATTATTTTCTTCTAATTCGTATTCAATATATTTTATAGGCATACACTGATTATTCTTTTTGTTAAATTGTTTAAAACTTTCTATTATTCTTTTGTAAGTATCTGATGATTTGTTAATTATTTTTTTAGAAATTAAAACTGGCTGTATGTCGCTTATTCTGTTGGGGATATAATATTGTTCTAACCAATCAACATACCTCTGAATTTGAATAATGTTGTCAGTGCTTGCTTCTATGGATTTTAGTTCAATAGGCATAACAATTCTTCTATTTGTTTCAAACAAAGAAATCATAATATCAATCCTCTGCATACCAACGCCACAAGAAACTTCATTCCCTAACCATTCGATAATTAAGCCATTTAGCAAACTATTGTCTAAACTTATATTAGTTCCTCTTCCTATATTTTGAACAATATATGCCTGTAAATGAGTTTCAAATGCTTTGTTATTTTTATATTTTTCAATTAATCTTGGAAGAATGTTTATTTTTTCTCTTCTTCCTGTATAGATGTGTGAAATATTATCAATCTTTATCTCTTGGATTTGAACATCAAAAGTTAATTTATTGCCTATAAGTGTTTGGCGATTATTTTTATCCCTCAACAATTTAAAGAGTCTTTCACTTTCATATATTGTAATCATAGTATTGCCACGATTACCCTTTAATTTTCTATATATTAGACTCCATAGCATTTGATTTGGAGATTGAATATACTTTATTTCGTCTAATGCTTCCCACTCTGTTACACCTTTTGCGTATATTTCATAAGGTTCTATTAACGTTCTAAAAGTTAATGACTTATTTAATTCTTGTTTTAAGAATTGATTATTGTCATTGTTATCTAAAAAAGATAAATCTTCTTTGGCTTTAAAAATACCGTAGAATTTACCCTCCCAAACTTTTTCAGAATAATTTTGTTGTAAATAAAAAATAACAAAATCACCTTTTCTGATTCTTTGAGAGTCAGCAATCATTCCGACCAAATTATTCTCAGTAGTATGTTTTAGAGAAGTGTTTGGATTGTTATTAAAATCAATATAATTATCTTTAGCACCTGTTCCAGCAAAAAGATACTCTAAATGATACTTGAATGTATTTGTATCTACGATAAAAACATGTGTTGTTGTCATTTTTTCACCTTCTTAAATAAAAATATGTATTCATGTTTGAAAATATAAAATCCACCAACTAAAGCCCTATATCTCCATAATTCTTTTTGATTCATTTTTCCCTTTGTTTCCTCAAAATTTTTAATAATTGTGGATTTTAGAATATATCCTCTCTTTAGGACTTCATTCATAGTATAAAATGCCAATGGAATCCACTCTCCTTGTGAATATTTATCTCCGATTACAACAGCAAAATATCTTCCTTTATCTAAAATATCGTAAGTATTATCCACAACCTTCCCAAATAAATTCAAAAATTCTTCTACACTTTTAGCATTTGATAAATCTTTTTTGTTATTGCTAAACTTTATAATATCCCAATAGGGTGGGTGCATTATTAAGAACTGAACAGATTTGATATTTCTTTTTTCTAATTCCTGCTTAAAATTTAATTCTGTGCTATCTGCGGCAATAACCTCGGTTTTAACATTAAACTTATTTTCTTCAGCAGAAATGTTCTTGTTTGCTATCTCTACTACTTCTGGCAAAAGTTCTACACCAATTCCATTTCTACCTAATCTTTTACACTCAATTAGCGTTGTTCCACTTCCCAAAAAAGGATCCAAAACCCATTCACCTTGTTTAGTATATCTTCTTAAAAATTGGTTAGGAATTTGGGGAATAAAATTACCCCAGTAACCAGCATTATGAGCGCCAGATGAATCTCTTTTATCTAAAATCCATAAACTATCTGTTAGTATATCATCATATTCCTTCCAACGATTTAGGTTCAAGTCGTTTATTTTACTTGTCTTAATTTCTGTCAAACTTTTTTTTAGGCGTGCAATATAATATTTTGCTCTTTCAATAGTTTGAGCATCTACTATTTGGTTTAAATCTTCTAAAAGCACAGATTTATTCACTTTCGCAGTGTCACCATTAGTAGAAATATTTAATAATCCCAAATTATCTTTTCTTGGATTTTTGATAACTTCTATTATTTTTTGTATTTCAAATTTTACTTTATTGTTTTCATCCAATTCTTCAATTTTAGATAAAGCTTCTAAAAACATGTCTTGATTAATTATAGATTCTGTCCTCCAATTAGTTTTTTTGTCAGAATCACCATCAAAATTAAATAAGGTTATGTTATTGTTTTTCATATTAACCGCCATAATTTAAAATAAAAGTTTTTCTCATCATAATTTTTTTGTTCTTAAGACCATAAAAAAAACACCTGCAAAAATAAAAAAATTTTTTATTTAAATTTCGTTAGATAAAAGTTAAGTAATAATTTCATTTTCTCTTTTCCTCCTATGGAGTTAAATGAAGGCAACAACATCATCATAATTTACGGTCTCCTTTCCGTGAAAGGCAGGTTTTCGAATTGCGCATAACGTTCCCGGCGTATGCGACGTTTTCACCGTAGCGATAGCGGAGGTGAAAATGTGGCGAAGCCCAAGCGAACGCAGTGAGCGCAGCGCATTACGCCGTGTTATATGCCGTTGGCGCACTTTGCACAACAAGTTGCCGAAGCCACGGATGGCGGAGGCATTTTAATAATGAGTTTCATGTTTCAAAATATAATAAATCGATTTTAAATTATTTAGATTTCTAATATTCTCGTTTATTGCTTTCAATTCGCTTTCAAATAATTGATTATCCTTTAAATTTTCAATTTTTGATTTCAAACAATAAAAATATTCATTTAGCCAGATATTTTCATCTAATTTAAATGAATGTAATAATTTTAGGTTGTTATTTTTAAAATATCGTCTTTTTTTTGAATCGTTTTTATATTCATCATGAATGATTAAATATCTCTCATTTTTCAGGTAATTAATTAGGATCTGTAGTCCATTTTCAAAACCGATAACATTCAGCAATCCTTCAGCTAAAATTATATCAAATTTAAAGTTAAACAATGTAGGATTAAGTATTGAGTCATTGAAAATTTTAATTCGATCTTTTAATTTGAGTGCTGCCACCTTTTTTTTAAACCATTTTATACTATATTGGTCAGGGTCAACAGCATAAATATTTCCATTACACAATTCAATTAATGATAAAGTTGGAACACCTGTTCCACAACCAGCATCTAAAATAATAGGTTTATCAATTTTTGGAATAATCGAAAATGCTATACTTGTGTATTTGTTTAAATTTTTTCTACATTCATCTTTAATTTCAAATAAGTCCATAATTTTCCTGAAATTATTTATCTTTCGCTGCCACGGATGGCGGCGTTATTAATAAGTCAGTGCGCCAATGGCATATAACTTGTTTGTATCTGAAATAGGTTCGTATATACCCCTGAATTTAGGGTGATATCCGAAGCACTTCGGATATACTGACTCTAACTGAACAGCCAGAAAACTCCTTTGGTTAACAATTTTTATCACCAATTACCTCTTTCTTTAGATTCAAAGTATCCAATGGACTTTTTATCTTACCTATGCCTTTAGTGCTTACATGGGTGTAAATCTCTGTCGTCTTACTGTCTTTGTGTCCCAATATCTCCTGAATGTATCTTAAGTCCGTTCCGCTCTCCAGTAAATGAGTGGCAAAGCTATGTCTCAAGTTATGCACTGAAATATCCTTCTTTATGTTTGCCTTTTCACAGGCACGTTCTAAAATCTTCTCCACAGTTCTTGTTGATAAATGCCTTTCTGCTTTTGTGCTTTCAAAAAGCCACTTACTCGGTTTGTATTGCCTCCAATACTCCCTCAAAACTTCTAAAGCTGTCTCAGATAAAATTGTATATCTATCCTTTCTGCCTTTAGAACCTTGGATATGTATCAATATCCTTTTACTATCTATATCCTCTGGTTTTAATTTTACAACTTCTCCAACTCTCAAGCCAGCAGAATATACAAGCATAAGAATTACTTTATGTTTGATGTTATCAACCGATGAAAGGATTTTTGCAACCTCCTCGTTGCTTAAAACAATAGGAAGTTTCCTATCTTTTCGTGGTCTTCTGATTTCATAGACAAACTCCTTTTTTAGCATTGTTCCATAATAGAACTTAAGTGCGTTAATAGCTTGATTAAGTGTTGATGTTGCTGATTGTTTTTCTTCGGCAAGGTAAACGAGGTAGTCCTTGATGTCATTATCGGTTATTTCAAAAGATTTTTTCCCGTTGAAATCCAGAAAATTTCTGTTATAATAGAGGTAACCCTTTACTGTTTTATAACTATATTTTCTTGAAACGAGTTCTCTCCTTAGATCTTCAAAGTTATCCTCCTCACCCTTGCCCTCTCCCGCAAGAGGCGAGGGAATTCTTTGAATATGTAATGATGGATCTATACAAATCGTCTCACCTTTAAAGACATTCAGTATTTCTTGAAGAGTTCCATTAGTATTCGGAAAACTCCAATACTTCCCTTCTGGATGATATTTATATCCCTTAATAGATTTAACTTTTTTTACAAAATCAGGATTGTAAGAAAAGGATACCGCAATTTTGTTCTGACCAATGCTTGAAATCTTTATCATCACTTCTAAATTTTACCTGTTAACTGATGCATTTTAATCATTTTT